>OBKM01000370.1_pt1 | contig 22591 bp, 20 predicted proteins | sample 1519691 | NCBI WGS metagenome assembly OBKM01 (sample SAMEA37050418, study PRJEB22526) | metagenome | biome: saline pan; feature: lake; material: water | place: Egypt | collected 2015 | depth 0.5 m | reverse complement strand
TTCCTTGATCGTGAAGAAGAACAACTCAAAGAGAAGGTGCAGCAGATTGTCGAAACTGGTGCTGATGTTGTCTTCTGTCAGAAAGGGATTGATGATCTCGCCCAGCACTATCTTGCTAAAGAAGGTATCCTCGCGGCACGCCGCGTAAAGAAGTCTGATATAGAATTCCTCTCTGAGGTGCTTGGTGCAAATATTGTATCAGATCTTTCGGAGGCCTCAAGTGACGATCTAGGTTATGGTGATGTCAGCCGGGATGAAGATAATGACACATTCCACGTAACAGGTGATAACGCACACGGCGTTACGCTCCTGCTACGAGCATCAACTGACCATGTTGTAGACGAAATTGAGCGAGGGGTTAGCGATGCACTAGATGTCGTTGCATCTACCGTTGCAGATGGACGGGTTGTTGCTGGTGGAGGCGCAATTGAAGTTGAGCTCGCAAAGCGACTCCGCGACTACGCCGATAGTGTCGAAGGCCGAGAGCAATTGGCAGTTGAATCATTCGCTGATGCTGTAGAGCTTGTTCCGCGCGTCCTTTCCGAGAATTCTGGCCTCGATCCAATCGACATGCTCGTTGATCTTCGAGCTGCACACAGCGAAGGGCAGGTCAGAGCCGGAATAGATATTGAGAACAACGACGTAACAGATACACTTGAAGCCGGAGTCGTCGAACCGGCACACGCAAAGAAGCAGGCAATCTCATCTGCAACTGAAGCCGCAAACCTTGTGCTCAAAATCGACGACATCATCTCAGCTGGCGATCTAACGACAGAAGGCGACGAGGACGAAGGAGACATGCCAGCCGGTGGTGGCATGGGCGGTATGGGTGGCGGTATGGGCGGCATGATGTAAACGCCATCCCAGGATTAAACAAACTTCGAACACAGCAGACAAGTTCTATTCTATCTGACCAGATCTCCAGTTGAAATAGAGGGGTTGTTAATTTACTTTTACTAAAAAAGCCAAACGGTGCGGCAAGAGAAACAGGCCAAGTGTCTCGTTGCTTGCTCCCAGGGAGCTTTACACAGACCTCATGAGGTATGATACCAGACACTTTTTCGGATTGAGTGTATAGTACAGTACGTGTCAGAGAAACAGATTACGCCCAAAATCAAACGTGCGGACGAGCTCTCATATGACGCAGTTTCAAAAGCTGATGGTGTAAACAAAGCGGTGATTTTTGATGAATCTGATGGTGCTCCTAACTTCCGTATGCGTCGGTACCAGTTAAGTCCGGATGCAACGGTTCCAAAGCATACCAACAGCGTTGAACATGAGATTCATGTACTTGATGGCGAATTAATTGTTGGGATTATGGAGAATGAAACTGTAGTCACTTCTGGCGACTCAGTACTGATTCCAGATGAAACTGTGCATTGGTTTCGGAATGAAACGAATCAAGAGACAGCATTCCTCTGTATGGTTCCAGCCGAGGACGCGTCATTGCAATTAGTTGACGAATGATTAGCTTGAATCTAAGGTCTTAGTTAGTGGTCTAAACGATGCCGCAATTGGATACCGCCAATCGCGGTTGAATGCTTGTTTTGTTACCCGCAATGCTGGTGGTGTTTGCCAGCGTTTGAATTCTGAGCGCACGATTCGTTGGATGACATCTTGTGTATGAGACTTGTCCCTTACGTGTGCCTGAGACGGCACTGAATCCTCGATGTATCTCTGCAAGATCGGGTCGAGCACATCGTACGGGGGGAGGTCATCTCGGTCACTTTGATCCTCAGCCAATTCGGCTGTAGGGGGTTTCTCAAGGACAGATCTTGGGATAACGGGACTAGTGCTTTTATCTGGAGGATTATGATTAACTTGCTCTGCTAACTCATATACCATGTGCTTATAACAGTCGCCGAGAGGGGCTAATGCCCCGACTGTATCGCCATACAGCGTACAATATCCGACTGCTCCCTCGCTTTTGTTGTCAGGAGTCAGTACTAGTGCCTTAAGTTCATTTGCAAATCCCATCAAGATAGCCCCTCGAACGCGTGCTTGGATATTTTCAAAAGCAACATCAGTAAACGCATGGTTAAGGTGTGTTTGCAACTCCGCTTGAATCACGTTTATAACTGATTCGATTGGTAACACGTCGAACTCAATTCCCAGTCGTGACGCAACAGTTCGGGCGTCAGTGATACTCTGTTCACTAGTAATTTCGCTGGGCATTGATATTCCATATACATGGTCAGCACCAAGTGCATCTACGGCAAGTGCCGTTGTAACGGAGGAATCAATTCCGCCTGACATGCCGATAACTGCCTGTGAAAAACCAGTTTTCGCAAAGTAATCACGAATGCCGAGTCGTAATGCAGACCGGATCTGCTGGTTGGAGGAGTTGAGAGATGACACCTGTGGTTGAGAATTATTTGAAAGTTCGACAACGGCTTTTGCTGGTTCAAATCCGGGAAGCTGAGCGTGTAGTTGTCCCTGCCTGTCTATCAAAAATGAATGGCCATCATAGACCAAGTCATCATTGCCACCGACCTGATTCGCAAGGACAATTGGGCAGTCTGCATTCACTGCGTGTTGTTCAAACTGCTCATATCTTTTCTGAGGTTTGTTAACGCTAAACGGACTCGCAGAGATGTTAACGATAAGGTCTGGGGACTCTGCAGCGACATCTGCAATTGGATTCGTACGGTACTGTTGTCGGCCGGCAACAGTCATGTCGTGCCATGCATCCTCACAGACGCTGAGCCCGAGATCTATTCCATTTACTGATACTACAGCTGGTTCAGAACCAGCAATAAAGTACCTATCTTCATCAAATACCCCATATGTAGGAAGTAGTCGCTTGGCGTATCTCTTTTTAACTGCCCCATTAGACAAGACAGTTGCTGTATTTTGTAACGGGGATTTAGGATCGTCCGTAGCCGGAGCAGCAGCACCGAGAATAATTGGAGGGCCAGCAGATGTCTGTGCCGCTAAAGCATCGAGAGCGGAGTTCTGTGCAGTAAGAAATTCCGAGCGAAACAATAGATCACGAGGAGGATAGCCTAATATCGCCAATTCAGGCATCACAACAATATCAGCACCCGCTTCTTGTAGTCCATCGTATGCAGTTTGAAGTTGGTCATAGTTGCCATCGATATCACCAACAGTTGGGTTATGCTGTACAATTCCTACACGAATACCTGCACACATTTTTAATATAGATAAGAATTCAATTGATATTATTTAGAAGGAACCGGGGGTTTTGATACGAACCGTTAAGAACAGTACCATTGAGTAGTTTATCTGTAGGGAAAGCAGGCAGAGTACCCCGGGACTTGATCCCCGAGCAGTTCACAGGACAAAAGCAAGTTCAAGAAGGTTTCCATCTGCTGAAGGCCGAAAATACATCAAGTATTTTCAGAGTGTATCTAAGCTTGCTACATGGACATGAAACAGTTACCGAGAACTGTTATTAGTATCGAATGCCTATAATATGCCGTGAATCGAGACGACGGCACTGCAGAAATTCCGGTATATAATGGGCAACAAGCAGTTGAAAAAGCATACGCACGAGCGGAACATAATAAGCGGCCGTTTTTTGGAATTGAGCAATATGAAGAAGGATACGCTGTAACCTATGATTTACTTCCAGCTGGTAAGCAACTTGCTCCTACAGCACGAAAGGAGTTACAGGTGCAACTCACAAACGAGATAGAAACAATCGTTGCTAATGAGAGCCTGAGCACAATTGAAGTGAGTAAGTCAATCAGTGAATCACTGGGGAACATCTCATTTCTTGCATCTGAAGAGAGTGCCAAGCGAGTAGCACAGGTCATTAAGCCAATTGTACTTGATGAAGCAAACTGGACAAAGCATTCGGACAGAAACGAACTTCGTCGGTAAAGGTTACACTGCCGATGAGATCTGTGGAAACCAAAATACTATATTGGATGACAGCGTGTCTGGAATATTTGAATGACAGAGAGAACGGATAAAACGGTCAAATATTGCACTGTAATATTGATATAATTATATATTAAGATAGTATCATAACCAGAGATAACTAATTAGTAGCATACGAAGACTGTAATTATTGGTGCAAACCGGCAAAATTTTTCTATCTTGATTCGTACTAAATTATAGGGCGCGTAGTTCAGCCTGGAAGAACGGCCGTGTAATGGGTCAATATTATTGTGATCGTGAGTCCGCGCGGCACAATCACAATCCCAATGCTCATCTGACTCATCACGGACAGCCCGGGGTTCAAATCCTCGCGTGCCCACTCTTCTATTTACACAATAACCTGAAATCTGTATCAAACAGTCTTACGTGAATGATATTTAGACAGATGTAGATGAAACGGTTGGGACGTAATAGTCCGGTTGGACAGGAACTTTGCCAAGTAGGTTGTTACTACGTAGTTAGCAAACTCGTGCTGAATGATCTATATAGACATATATGCTGGTATAGTGTAATCCAGTTGCCTCTATATACATACTACATCAAATATATAAATATTATAATAATACTTGTACGGTATCAGCATTGTATTATTTGATGGCAACAGAAGATACTCCAGGAGGAGGAATCTCACGACGAAACGCACTAACTGCGCTTAGTGGAATCGGGGTTATTTCCCTTGCAGGGTGTACTGATATATTCGGGGATGATACGATTGAAGCGTCTGGGTCGAACACAGTCCGACCGTTAACAGAAACTGTTGCAGAGAGCTTTGAAGACGACTACGACGAAGATATATCGATTAATGTAGAGGGACCTGGAACTGGAGCTGGATTTGAGTCTTTTACACAAGGAGAAACAGACATTCAAAATGCAAGTCGGACCGCTACTGACGAAGAGCTTGATGATGCAGATGATAACGATATCGAGTTTACTCGATTCCAAGTCGGACAAGACGCATTATCAGTGTACATCAATGACGAGAATGAGTTCCTTGATCCAGATGAAGACAATTTTATTACGGTCTCTGAGTTGGGGGAAATCTATGAGTTTGAGTCGGAAGTAGAACAGTGGAGTGATGTGCGTGATGAATGGCCGGACGAGGAAATAGATATTTGGGGGCGTGACAGTGATTCAGGTACATTCGATTATTTCACTGAGGCAGTAACTGGTGAAGCAGGTAACGTCCGTACTGATTATAATGATCGTACCGAAACACTGGCAGTTGTTGAAGGCGTTGAAGATAGTGAGTTTGCCATTGGGTTTGGTGGATACGCATTTCTTGAAGAAGGTGATATTATGGGAGCTGCTGTCAGGTATGAAGAAGAACATGACGAAGGCGAAGCGTATCCCCCGGAACCAGAAGCTATTGAAGCAGGGGATTATCAGCCACTTACACGACCACTGTTCATTTTTGTAAATCACGATCTATTTGAAGAAGAACACGGACGGGATTTCATTCGGTATTATTTCGATAACGTCGATGAAATGGCGCGAGAAGTGGGTTACTTCCCGGCACCAGAAGACGTATTGGAAGAGAATCACGACAAGATGGACGATGTTCTGGACGATCTAGGAATTGATGAGTAATAAAGCAGACCATGAGTGAGCAAAATCAGTTGGAGGTTCAGGCAACTGAAACAGCGGTTAAAAGTGCCAAACGGACAAGCCAGATTATTCGCTGGGCACTGTTTGGTTGTATGTTGATTACGGTACTTACTACGCTGGCAATTTTTGGTCTCCTTATAAACGAGTCGGCGAATTTCTTTTTCAACCGTTCACTGGTTGGGATCATTACAGCGATGTTTACTGGTGGTGAAATTATACAGCGTGTATCATTTGTTGAATTTTTCACAGACACAGAATGGCGACCATCACACGCAGTTGATCCCAGATTTGGTCTTCTCCCGTTAGCAGCAGGAACGCTTCTGGTAACATTTGGTGCAGCAATGGTGTCGATTCCAATCGGGACACTGACTGCCCTGTATGTTTCCGAATATGCTAGTGCAAGGACAAAGGCATATCTCAAGCCAACACTTGAGATACTCGCTGGTATCCCTACAATTGTATACGGGTTTTTTGCCATCTCATTTGTGACACCAGTGGTGATTCGACCACTGGCAGATGTTCTCGGGTATGAGGCGGGTATTGTCAACGCCGCGTCAGCAAGCATCGTTGTCGGGATCATGACTATCCCGATGGTTGCTTCAATCAGCGAGGATGCAATGGACGCTGTACCCGACAGTCTCCGAGATGGAGCATATGCACTGGGGGCGACCAAATACCAAGTATCAACACGAATTGTACTTCCTGCATCTATTTCTGGTATTTTTGCGTCCTATATTCTTGCCATTTCTCGCGCAATTGGAGAAACAATGGCTGTCACTCTCGCCGCCGGGCGAAACCCACAGATAACGCTGAATTTCTTTGATGAAATTCAGACAATTACTGCATACATGGTTAATGCAGCACGGGGAACAGCCGTTGTCGGGAGTGTTGAGTATCAAAGCCTGTTTGCTGCTGGTCTTATTCTCTTTCTTATCACATTAGCTATGAACACGCTCAATGACTACATGAAACATCGGTTCCGGGAGGTGTACAAATAATGTCGGAACAAGACACACAAGCGCTTTCCACACAGTCAAAGAACCGGAAAGTGCAGCTTGAACATCTTAAAAGCGATCTGTTCAAAGTTGTCTGTTTGGGTGCTTCGCTTGTTGGATTTGCAGCACTGACATTGTTACTTGCAGATATTATCTGGGAAGCATACGTTGCAGTTACCGATTTTGGGATTGATATCATTCAGTTTCTTATCAGTCCAGGATCAACGGACCCTACAAGTGCTGGGATATTAGCTGCCGTTATTGGATCGCTTTGGTTGATGATCCTCACAGCGCTTTTCACCTTTGGCATCGGGGTTGGAGCAGCAATCTACCTTGAAGAGTTTGCACCGGAAAATCGGTGGAAACGTGTTATAGAAATAAATCTCGCTAATCTCGCTGGGGTCCCGTCTGTTGTTTATGGTCTCGTTATACTTGGGCTGATGATTCATGTACTAGGTTTCGATGCGATTATTATTGTTGGTGCTATCGCACTCTCGTTGACTGTTATGCCAATTGTTATTGTATCAGCACAGGAGGCACTTCGAGCAGTCCCAGACAGCATGCGAGAGGCGTCAGATGCAACAGGGGCGACCCAATGGCAAACAGTACGAAATGTTGTATTACCAGCAGCAATGCCGGGAATTCTCACGGGAATGATCCTCGGGCTAGCGGACGCATGGGGACAGACAGCACCAATAATTATGGTTGGAACGCTGGTTGGAGCTCGTCACGTTCCATGGACACCGTTTGATCGAAACGTTGCGCTTACAGCAACGATTTTTGAGTGGTCATTTAGTTTTGAACCAGGATTTCGAGCGATTGCAGCACTTGGTATTGTTATTTTGTTAATTATCCTATTGGCGATGAATGGTATTGCTATTTACCTTCGTCACCGATACGAAACTGCTGTGTAATCTGTATCAATCGGATTCAGAATGTTGCTTCCTGATTGACTTCCTCTAGAACTGAAGTCCTGTCTTTTACCCATAAGTTCACGAGGCTCAAACGGACGTTTCAGACGCGTTCGACCCCGATCTGTGCTCGAGCGATCGAGATGAGCAGCGATTTGGGCAGTGATATCGGCGGTAGGGAGTGACTAAATGCGGATAAACAAGATCGGCAAAATCGTTCTATGAGGGAGTCACATCCGTAGAGATCGGTATTTTCAGCCGAGTTCATCGATCCCGACAGCGACGTGAGTTGTGGGTAAGAGACAGGACTGAAGTCGGGGAATTCCCACGGCACCGCACCGCTTGGTTGAGAGATCGTGGTTTGCGACCGACGAGCGTTGGCTGAGCCAAGCGGCCGTTACTCCTATCCGCTGGTGGGGGCGTGGTTCTACCCCGGTGACTCAGAGATACCGTTATTTTAGGTCGGCATGCGCTAATTGTTGGTAAATCTATGTACATGCTTGTATTCCGTTGAATCTCCAGCCGTGGCTACGAGCGTGAAGAAATTCCCGGTTGTCGGCTTCATCCACACCCCTGAAGGGGAGGGCGTTCGCCTCGCTGCCGCTGTAATAGCTAAACTGACTTGCCAGACCAAAGTGCGTTTGCATAGCAATCGGGAAGACCTGATTGTTTAATGTCTGTTACGACGTCTGATATGTCATATTGCACGCGACGGTGATCCACAGACAGGCCTGATCCGTGTACTTTCAGATGAACGTAGCATGCCCTAGAATCGCCATCCTTTGGCTTGCCTATGCTACCAACATTAATTATATGTCGTCCATCAGACAGTTGCTTGTGATATGGGATATGTGTGTGCCCACAGACAAGAACATCCGAATCGATAAGATTCAGTAAGCGCTTGAATGTTGACTCAGGTCGGTCAGCATACAGGTACTCGTTAATTCGCCGGGGGCTTCCATGAACAAGCGTGATTTTGGTTCCACCGACTACTAGAGTACGTTGCTGGGCCAATCTTTTGAGATAGCCTCGATTAGTATCAGAGATTACATTATTCGTCCATGTTATTGACGTTCGTCCGTGCTGACGAGCTTCTGTAGAGTTGTATGCACAACCACATTCATCGCTATCCATCCCAACTCCATAGTCGTAATTTCCCTGAATCGTAGGAATATCATGGTCTCTGATGAAGTTGACTACTTCGTTTGGATGTGGACCGTACCCGACGAGATCTCCGACACAATAGCTATGAGAATTAAGGCCCTCTGTAACAATCTCATCATATACACTAGTCAATGCTGGCATATTGCCATGAATATCCCCAAAGAGAGCGATCCCTCGTTAGTCAATGCGTATTTGTTGATTCTCTACACGGTCTTGATCAATATTCATGATTGGTTAGTTATGTGGGACTATCGTTCCTTGGCATGGCGCATACGAAATTGCAAGCCTGCGTCAGCAATGTTTGCGCCATATTCTGCTGTTCGAACAATACTATCAAGTACGGTTGCTAATAGGTAGCTGTCCGTGATATCTTTTTCATATAGATCGCGATCAAGTGACTCTGCGTCCGCAGTTACGCTGTTAGCATCAGAGATTACGTCGCCGAGTTCAACATCTGAATCCTCATCAAGGACTCCAGAGACTGCCATATCAACAATGTGCCGGGAGCGAGTGCTGAGTGTATCGAGTTGTTCGGCGACATCTTCTGGAGGCGGGTCTGACATACGATCAGCAACGGCGGCAATTTTCTCTGCGTGGTCTCCAATACGTTCGATTTGTCTGGCTACTGTATAGTAGTCGAACATCGACAATCGATCAGTTTCTGCAGCAACGCTCATATCGCAAAGTGTCTGTTGGAATTCACGACAGACCAATCGAAAAAGACGATCAATATCGTCGTCCTGTCGTCTAATATGTCGTGGTTCCTCGGAGTTATTGGTAAGTACTGCGGTGGTCGCAGCGTTATGCATGGAAACAGCAGTTAGTTTCATTTGAGTTAACGTTTGTTGAACTGAAATATTATCTGTATCCAGCATTGTTCGCGCAACCATTATCTCTTCAGTCTCTTCGTGAATTTCAATTCCAACAAGACCCGTAATTGTATTTCGTATTTTGCGTTTTTCACCATGGTCACATGAACCGCTAATCGTGATCTCTTCAGCACCAGAGACATAGGCAGCAACAATACGACGGGCAATATCATCGCCTCCACGATTGTGTGTATCGATTACGACGTGGTCTTGATTTTGTACGCTATTCTCGTTCGTAATAACCAGTTGATCTTGTGCAGTGTACAGGTTGACCATTGATCCAGGACTAATGTCCTGCGTTGCTGCCCAATCTTTAGGTAATGAGACAGTATATGTTGATCCACCTGTTAACTGTACTTTCCGTGTTTCTGGGTCATTTTGTTTTGACATGGTGTCAGTAGATTAATCCAGCATCCTGTTGTTCCATATAAAGCGTTCTAGCGCAGATATTGACTGCATGGTCACCAACTCGTTCAATGTCTCGAACAGCAAGTAATGCATTTGAGATTTCATCAAGAGCCTGCTTTTGTGTCTGTACAGGCCGCTCTTGAAGATCACTGTTGATGAGACTACGTATTATCCGATCACTAGCAGCTCGACAGTCTTGGTCAAGTTGCTCATCACGAGCGGCGATATTCCAAGTTGACGTTGCATCGCGTCCATCGTATGCGGCAACTGCATCCATCAGCAATTCTTGTGCTGTTTCCGCGATGTACAGGAGATCATCGATTGAAATCGGCTGTAAGAGATCCATCTCTTTCCAAGCGGTGGCATACTTAGCCAAGTTTGTGGCAATGTCTCCTACTCTTTCTAAATCAGTGATAATCTTGAATGAGGAAGCAACAAACCGAAGATCGCTTGCAACGGGCTGCTGTAAAGCAAAAAGGTCGATGCATGTCTGCTCAAGATCAAGATAACGTTCATTTATTTCATGATCCGCATCAATGATTGCTCTTGCGTCCTGCCGATTTCCAGAGGTAAATAAGTTCAAAGCTTGAATATATCGATCATTGACTTCATCAGCCATCAAGACGACATCCTCGCGCAGGTCGTCTAGCTGCTGTTGATATGAATCTCGAGGCATTGTTATCCAAATTTCCCGGTGATATAGTCTTCAACTCGGGGATCATCTGGATTCTCAAAGATGGTTGCTGTATCAGCAAACTCAGCTAACTCACCACCGGTCAGGAAAACCGCTGTTTTATCGGAAATACGGGCCGCCTGCTGCATGTTGTGTGTAATAATAACAACGGTATATTCCTCAGCCAATTGCTCAATGAGGTCTTCAATCTCAGCAGTCGCGACCGGATCAAGAGCACTGGCTGGCTCATCCATTAATAGTAGCTCGGGATCTGGGGCAATTGCACGAGCAATACATAGCCGTTGTTGCTGGCCACCAGACAGCTCAAGCCCAGACTCGTCAAGTTGGTCTTTCACCTCATCCCAGAGGGCAGCATCCCGAAGTGCCTGTTCAACAACTTCATCAAGATCAACATCATCTGCCTTCCCTTGAATTCGGAGTCCATAGGCAACGTTGTCGTATATTGATTTAGGAAACGGGTTGGGTTTCTGAAAGACCTGTCCGACTTTCCGACGTAGCACAACAGGATCAACATCAGAGTCGTATATGTTGGTGTCTTTAAAATACACATCACCTTCTGTACGTGCGCTATCAATCCGGTCATTCATACGGTTAAAACAGCGAATAAATGTCGATTTACCGCAGCCTGAAGGACCAATAATAGCGGTGACTTGCTTTTCTGGAATCTGGATTGATACGTCGTCAATTGCTTTCTGGTCACCGTAGTATACGCTGAGGTCTTCAGTTCTAACAACAGTGGTGTCAGTCTGTGTATGCTGTGCTGACGACTCGACATCTATGTCCATCGAAATTAGTGTATTTTCTTGATTATCAGTGGTCGTTGTGGAAGAATCAGAGGCAGGCGTTTTTTGAGACATGGTATCACAAAAGCCGGAGCATAACTGTGACGGCTTCAACTGGACAATGTATGTAGCTACATAAGGTAATTACTATTAGTTATATATTGATCGCTATTGTACTCTATTGAGCTATATAGAGATATATACGACTATTTTGATTGCACCAAAATTCCCTACGGCAGAGGTATATTATAAATATATACTATTTTTTAGATGCAATTTTGGGTATATCAGAATATTACAAACCATTTTGATCTCTCGGTCATAGTTGTCAGTGTGGAATCGACATCCGATACTGCTGTTGAAGGTATTCCTGATAGTTCATCTGATGTATCGCACGAGCATGCTAGCTCGGTCTCTGACGTACTTGCTGCCTATGATACAGACGAATCTGGGCTGTCGTCAGCTGAGGTAACAGAGCGGCTTGAGACATATGGAAAAAACAAAATCGAACGGCAGGAGGCTCCATCCGCTCTAGAAATTTTACTCGATCAGTTTCGAGATTACCTCGTCTATATCTTATTTGTTGCACTGGTGTTGTCGTTAGGAGTTGGGGCAATACCAGGTGAGTCTCCTCGATATGGAGAGGCAGTCATTATATCGCTGATTCTGGTTGGAAATGGATTGTTCGGGTTTTTCCAAGACTACCGAGCTGAACAGTCAATCGCTGAGTTACAGAAAATGTCAATGCCGTCGGTAACGGTTCTGCGAGATGGGTCAAAAGTTGAGGTGGATGCTACGGAACTAGTCCCAGGAGACATAGTTTTCCTTGAGCAAGGGGACGCCATTCCTGCTGATGCCCGGATGATTAAATCGGATTCACTTGCCACAATCGAAGCCCCATTGACTGGAGAGAGTACACAGGTGCGAAAGTCAACTGAGACAGTTGCTCCGGAGACACCTGTTGCGGAACGACAGAATATGATCTTCAAAGGAACAGATGCTGCCCGTGGACAAGGCGTAGCTGTTGTAACACAAACTGGAATGGATACCCAGCTTGGAGATATCGCAGACGAACTCCAAACTACAGAGGATGAACGAACGCCGTTTCAGAAAGAAGTAGATGATCTTGGGCGTCGACTTGGAATTTTAATTTCAGGATTTGTCGTCGTTCTCGCCTTTATTCAAGGCGTGGTTACAGGAACAGATTGGTTTACACTTGCACTTCTCGCCATTGGATTGGTGGTGGCCGCCATTCCAGAAGCACTGCCAGTAATTGTTACATTCGCACTTGCACTTGGATCTCGTCGGATGCTTGATCAAAATGCACTCGTCCGGCGGCTGCCGGTGGTCGAGGCACTTGGGTCTGTTAACTACATAATCACAGACAAAACAGGGACGTTAACGCAGGGAGAAATGACAGTCACACGTCTTTTTGCCGCTGGTTCAGATCATAAATTCAGTGAGTTACAGGAGAACTCTGATCTATCGGATACCGACAATCCTGTCGCCGATGTCCTTCGTTGTGGTGTATACTGTAATAATGCTGAGCGAACTGAGGATGAGTACACTGGAGATCCAACGGAAGTTGCATTGCTTCGTGCAGGACATCAAGTAAATATTTCGGCAAGAGACGAAAGGACACGGCTTATTCCGTTTGACTCGGATCGAAAGCGAATGACGACCATTATTGACGACGATACCGCGTATATGAAAGGAGCACCAGAGATGGTTCTTGAACGCTGTGATCGTCTTCGAACAGAGGATGGGGTTGAAGAGCTTACTGATGCTGACAGAGAGCAAATTGAGCAACAAATTTCAACATATGCAAACGATGCACTTCGTGTATTAGCATTTGCTAGAAAGCAGGTCGAAGATCCAGATGCTAACGAAGAGGACATTGAGTCGGGGATGATTCTTCTTGGGATACAGGCAATGATTGATCCGCCGCGTGAAGAGGTTAAAGAAGCGGTCGCCGACTGTAGAAACGCAGGAATTCAGGTTGTGATGGCAACAGGAGACGATAAACAGACAGCTCGTGCCATCGGCCGTAATCTTGGTTTTGATGATTCAAAAGTGTACACTGGCAGTGAAATCGAACAAATGGGGGAGGACAAACTTCGTGATGTTGTGCGAGACACTGAAATATTTGCACGTGTTTCACCATCGCACAAAGTTCAGATTCTCCGAATCTTACAGGACCTAGGTTATAATGTGGCGATGACAGGAGACGGGGTCAATGACGCACCAGCATTGAAGAGTTCAGATGTAGGCATTGCGATGGGAATTCAAGGTACAGATGTAGCAAAAAAGAGCAGTGATATTATTTTACAGGACGACAATTTCGTCACAATTCGAAATGCCGTCAGAGAAGGTAGAACAATATATGATAACATCCAGAAGGTGACAAATTATCTGCTTTCAACGAATGCTGCTGAGGTGCTGTTTGTGTTTATCGGGGCACTTATCGGCAGTTTATTTTTTCAAGAAGAGTTCTCAGCAACGGAAGGTGTCGTGCTAACCGCAGTGATGATTCTATGGGTGAATTTCATTACTGACGGTCCACCAGCAATTGCACTTGCTGCGGATAAGACGATGCCAGACGTTATGAATCGGCCGCCAAGAGAGCCTGACGAATCAATCATCGATAAAACAATTCTTGGGATGACTGCTGGGACTGGAATTATTGCATCAGTGGTATTCTTGCCATTGTTTTTCTTCTATGTCGGGGCTGATCCAGCAGAGTTTATTCTCGCCCAAACAGTGTTGTTCACAGCTCTTGCAATGTTTGAAATTGCAATGGTACAAGTTGTCCGTCGAGAATATAATCTTTCGATAGTTTCAAATCGATGGCTAATACTGGCTGTTGGAGTTGCATTCGTTTTCCAACTGCTGATCCTGTATACACCACTTGCTGATTTGTTTGATGTTGTTGCTCTTGGAATTGAACCATGGATATTGATTGGTGCTGCGTTAGTTGTATTCCTAGTTTTGATTATTGGATATCAAAGGCTTGTACTTCGACGATTTGGCCGCCGTGATGAGTTTGAATCGGTAACGACAACTGAATCAGACTGACCAGTGTTGATAACACAGTTTCCAGTCAACTACACGCAGATTGTTTGTATGATATTTCGTTAATTCTGAGATTTATTGATAGTCTGTAACATCAAATACTGTTTTCTGAAGACGTGAGTCTGAGAGATCAATTCGTCTTTTTTCTCGCCGTTAGGGAGTTTTCGAATCTTGTCTCATCGTTATTACAGGGACAGGAGCATTTCGCACGACTCGTTCAGCTACGCTCCCGATCATGGCACGGTCAAGTCCAGTTCGTCCGCTTGTACCCATAACGATCAAGTCACAATTATTATTCTCAGCATACGAGGTAATAGCAGCGGCTGGAGAGCCTTCCGTGACTTGGGTAATAGCTTCTCCTGAGACTCGTTCTTGTGCGGTCTTTAGTGCTTGTTTACCCTCTGTGTGCATTTGATCGGTAAGATCCTCAAGTGCAGCCTCCATTGGCAACCCACCAAAGGACCCCGTATCGACTACATAAAGCAGATGAATAACTGCCCCATGCTGCTGTGCAAGTTGATCGGCATACGCAACAACAGTATCCATAACTGGCGATCCGTCAGTCGGAACCAAGATCGCATCGTGCATATGATAACTTATTGGCTGCGCCTACAAGTCTCTTTGCTACCATATAACATGTACTAAGGTGGATTGTAAAATCAGTACAACATTTTACTGTAACGAGAGTTTGCTGCTGCTGCCTCGTTGTTTATGTTGGTGGACCACTATATTGTAGTATGCGCATTCTTCTTATTGGTGGTTCTGGGTTCATTGGAACTGCATTAGCAACGGAGCTACAAGGCCGAAATCATGATGTAACCGTATTTTCACGTTCACCAGATGACGCGATACTTCCTGAAGGTATTGAAACCATCGCTGGTGACGCAACCGATCAAAAAGCGGTTATTGATGCAGCAGAGAACCACAATGTACTGGTTAATCTCGTTGCACTGTCTCCATTGTTTGAGCCTCCAGGAGACCTAACACACAAGAAGGTGCACGTCGGTGCGACTAATTCGACGATTAAGGCGGCAGAAAAACACAATATCAGCCAGATCATACAATTAAGTGCACTTGGTGCCGATCCACACGGAGAAACGGCCTACATCCAAGCGAAAGGCCGATCAGAAGAACTGATCAAACAAAGCTCTGCTGACTGGACGATTTTTCGGCCGTCAATTGTATTTGGTGATGGAGGTGAATTTATTCCGTTTATTAAGAAAGTAGCTCCAGGTCCAATCAAACCGCTTCCCGGCGGCGGTAAAACAAGATTCCAACCAATCTGGGTTGGTGACCTGACTAAGATGATTGCTGACGCAATAGAGGAATCCAAACACAAAAATGAGATATATGAGATTGGTGGACCAGAAGTTCTTTCCCTCGCTGAAATTACAAAGAGAGTAGCTAAAGCGGATGGAAAAAAAGCAACAATCGTCCCGGTTCCGATGTCATTGGCTAATATAGGACTATCAGCTCTGGATCCGATTCCGTTCTTTCCGATGGGGGCAGATCAAGCAAAGGCGCTTGCAAAGGATAACATAACAGAGCATAATGACATCGACGCATTTGGCCGAGAAAAAGAAGATCTGCTCACAATTACAGAGTATCTCTGAGTTCATAAACGGATATAAGCGGATTCAGAGTAGTGAAGTTGAATAAAAGCGCCAGGACTGGGATTTGAACCCAGAATCCCGTGAGGGAACACGCTTTCCAGGCGTGCGCCTTACCAGATTCGGCCATCCTGGCCTGTTTGTGTATAGTAGGGGAATTGGGTTAAAATCTTCTGATTATCAATGGCCAGCGGTGAGACGGAATGGTAATAATTATCAAAAGACATGCCAGTAACAAGATAAGGATCATAACTTCTCCGCTCAGAAGTTGCTTTGAGTTACTTCACCGAGCCGCAATAGCCTCTATTTCGACACCGACGCCCTTTGGAAGGTTTGCTACTTCAACGGCACTCCGTGCTGGAGCTTCCTCATCGAAGAAGGAGCTGTAGGTTTCGTTCATGCTGTCGAATGAGTCAATATCATCGAGGTAAACAGTTACTTTCAGAGCATTATCCATTCCTGATCCCGCTTCCTCAAGAACAGCTTTGATGTTTGAGAGTGCTTGCTCTGTTTGTACATCAATTGGTTCGTCATCAAGTAGTTCACCGTCAGCAGTCATTGGGAGCTGTCCAGCGGTAAAAACCAAGTTTTCAGTTATCGTTGCCTGATTGTATGCGCCTACTGCTTCTGGCGCGTTATCCGTATGAACAATATCCTTCATACGCTCTGGAATCATCCTGATACCTCTTAAATCTACTCCCAACGAATGGTATTGCAGGAAAACAAGATCACGAAGAAACATTATTTATCGGAGAATATCAGAAAGATAATACCGCACAAGGCTGCATTTATTGAGAATTATTCACATCCAGAATAGTAAGTTCTAACAAAGAGTACACAGAATAAAGGGATTGATGCCGACAGTAGAATACCTCAACTACGAAGTGATTGACGACAACGACTGGGATCTGTACGATGAAGAAAACTTCGAGAAAGCAGCCGAAGAGGGCTTAGGAGACGATGACTACGGTGAGTTTGAAGTTTCACCTGGCGAATACATCCTTGAAGCCGCTGAGGCACAAGGTCTTACCTGGCCGTTCTCATGTCGCGCCGGTGCATGTGCAAACTGTGCAACAATTGTAGTCGATGGCGAGGTAAACATGGACATGCAGCAGATTCTCAGTGATGAAGAGGTTAACGACAAAAACGTCCGTCTATCTTGTGTTGCAACCGCAGAAAGCGACGACGTCAAAATCGTCTGTAACGCTAAGCACCTCGACTACCTGCAGGATCGCGTCATATAACGCGCCTGCCGGCTGTTTTCTCGTAAGTGATAACAGCTAACAACTAGATGTATGTGAATAATATTTAACTTTTGCAGGCTACGTCCCCGTCCTCAAGGAGCGACCAACGGGAGCGAGTAGGGCGGGGTAAGTTCACACTGCGATGAGTTGCACGTAAACGGTCTCGAGGTCAACCCCCGAGGCACTCGGCCTGCTCCGCCTGTAGATTATGAGACAACTGCAGTGTCAAAGAATTCGGAATCACTAAGCATATTCCAGACACGTTTATAACCGTGATTGAACTCGGACCAATTGCAGCTCGCTGGACAGACTTGCTCCGGCTAGTTGTTCTCCCAGTACTGGTCTGGGCGGCTATAAAAGATATTAGAATTCGTCGCGTTCCTGATCAGATTTGGTTGCCAATTGCAGGTCTCGGGATATTGGTTTTACTAGCCGACACAGTGCACTATTGGGGCCAAGGGGTAGTCTGGACGCAGTTTTTAGTTGGGACAGTGGTTTCTATCGGACTCATTATCCCACTCGCGTACGGGTTCTGGTTAATCGGAGGATTTGGTGGAGCCGATGCAAAAGGACTGATGGTCTTAGCAGTGTTGTTTCCAGTATTTCCAAGATATGAGATTGGAGAAGCAGTATATCCTATTGTAACAACAGACATTGGAGCATTTGGGTTGACAATACTGACAAATGCAGTATTAATCGGGGCAGTATATCCCGTGGCGTTGGTTGTACAGAATGCTCTTAACGGCGACTTCGAGAGACGAATGGCAATTGGCCGTCAAGAGGATTGGGATTCGTTATCAAATTCGCATGGACAACTACTGGAGAGCGCAGAAGGTCCGGTTCGAAGAGGACTTGATCTTGACGCATTGCGGATGTATCTCCGGTGGCGAGGCGTTTCATTAGAAGACATTCGAAACCGATCGGAGGAACTACGAGATCCAGAAACCATCCCTGATAATCCAAACCCGCCAACAGATGGGGCAATTGCTGATGGAGGAGATTACGATGACCCGTGGGGAGCCGAGCAATTTCTCGATTCAATTAAAGGGAATGCATACGGAACAGATCCGGAGACATTGCGGCAAGGATTAGATGTAATTGTACAAAAAGACCGTATTTGGGTATCACCGGGAATGCCGTTTTTTGTTCCAATAATCGTCGGATTGATCGTGGCATTGACATATGGTGATATCTTGTATGGGATCGCAGAGTTATCTGGAATTCTATAGTTGAGACGACTCCGGAATGATTCCCTAGCGAGAACACTATATTAGGTGGAGGAAACGGTCATCTCGAAAGTCGAATCATCGGTGACGGGAGAACTCTACAAAATAAATTGGACAAAATCCATGTCTACTGAGAATGTAGCTAATAGTATGGAGAATACATCTGACCCCAATCTTGATTTCGGAGAGACTGGTCGAATACCAGCCATCGCACAAGATGCAGAAACGAAGGAGATACTTATGCTAGCATTTGTAACGCCGGAAGCAGTTGCGAGGACAAAGGAAACAGGACGTGCGCACTATTACTCACGTAGTAGAGAAGAGATCTGGGAAAAAGGTGCAACCAGTGGCCACACACAGAATGTACAAGAAATTCGTGTTGATTGTGACGGAGATGCAATTCTATATTTAGTTGATCAGAAAGGGGGAGCGTGTCACACAGGATATCAATCTTGTTTCTATCGTACAATTGATGGCGAGGTAGTTGGGGAGAAAGTCTTTGATCCAGAGGAAATTTATGAGTGAGACACCAGAGTCTGCCTTAGCAGAGCTGGAACAAGCAGTAACAGAATATATAGAAGCCACACAAGCGGTCAACGAGTATGGAGAGGAGCAGCTGAGAACGGTTGAAGAGCGATATGAAACGGTCAGAAAGTTACTGTTAAAATATCGTGATGAAGCGACCGATACAGGCATAAGGGAGTACGTTAGTTATGCTGAGTTCAAAACAAAATTTGAGTCATTTGTCTCGAACCTAGATGATGATTTTCCCAGACGACAGGCATTTGAAAGGGCATTTGACACGATTGATAAGCGACGATTAAGCGAGAATGACTTTGAGCAAGCACATGAGCATCTAAAACCTGTGAAGCAGCTTGCAGCGCGATTAGAGCAACGTGAAACCACCCGTAACAAACTTATTGAGGCAAGAAACAGGGTAGAGGGGCAGATCACTGAAACGCAGGAAGAAATCAGTAGACTTGAGCAAAAAATTGAGCTTGGGGAGGCTGATTTTGATGCTCCAATTGAACAGCTCAAAGGTCCAATCGAGATATACAATTCAGCGGTTACGGAGGCATTCACTGAGATACGGCGTAATCAGCCAGTAGAAAAGCTTCTTCGAGTGGTTGAACGAACTCGGTATTATCCACTTGTGCCATTTAAGTTGCCTCCTAAGGATTTACGATCTTATTTAAGAAAGCCTGAAATACGGGAGTTGTCGGTGTCAAAATTGCTTGAATATGCTGATTATTCAAATTCGAAGTTATCACATTATGTTACAGATCCTCGGGAATTTAAGCGACATATTGCAACAAATCGAACATATCTAAAAGGATTAAATGCAGACCCTGCACTGCTTGACTGGCCGCCAGACGAAGCCGATAAGTTGGCATTTCGAGTCCGTGAACTTCGGTCAGCACTTGGATCACTCTTATCAGAAGAAGCAATTGCTGCATTGCGGGAAATCAAAGAAATGACGGCTAATCGGTCTGAGTATGATCGAATCCGAAACGCAGCTAAGGCTACCTTTGAATTAGATGAGGAGGACCGGCGACAACTCAAAGATGGGACGATCCAACAAGAATTGCAACGGCAGCGTGATTTATTACAGGACCTCAAGGCAGAACTTGAATCGGCTCCGGATCCTTCAAATTGATATTCCATCGTGACTGATCTTCGTAACCGATTCACAATCCCCAAGGTATGGGCTTCTGTCCTGACGATGTCATGCATCAGCCTGCATAACAGCGGTTACAGAGTCAAGTAGTTGATTTGCTCGCTGTTCAGTTTGTGCTTCAGCATAGGCACGAATAAGCGGCTCAGTACCACTCGGACGAACAAGCACCCATGAGTCGCCAAAATCAACGCGATGTCCATCTTTCATATCAAGGTCTCCGTCTTGTGCACGAGCCCATTCTTTGGCGCGTTGCAACATTTGCTCACGATCACTGTCGTCAGAATATGTAAGATTGCGTCGAACTGTTGCGTAGCCACTGTATCGTTCTGCAATCTCACTTGCAGGAGTTTCTGTGATAAGTTCTAAGAACCGGGCAGCAGTATAGGCACCATCACGTGCTGTCCGATATGGAGGATACATGACACCACCATTTCCTTCGCCAGCAATAGGCACGGAAACACCACTAGACCGGAGTTCACGTATGCGTTGGACGAGATGTGTTGCACCAATTGGAGTAAGTTCAAGCGATGCTCCAACATCAGAGACAGCGTCAACAACCCGCTGAGAGACGTTTACTGCTGAAACTATTGTGTCATCAGAAGAGAGTTCAGCAGCAGCAAGGGCCGCAAGGGAAGTACTACCATCAATTGGCGACCCTGTTTCATCAACAAACACAGCTCGGTCAGCATCACCGTCATGAGCAATACCAATATCAGCGTCTGTTTGTTTTACAAGACGACAAAGGTCACTTAAATGAGCTGGTACTGGTTCCGGTTCCCGACCAGGAAATCGGCCGTCTGGATGTGCATTGACAGTAATTACATTGCAATCAAGAGCACGAAGTAAGTTCGGACTGGTGAGGCAACCAGCTCCGTGGCCAGGGTCTAAAGCAACTGTTAGATCAGCAGCAGCAATACGTTCTGCATTGACAGAATTGCATACAGCATGGATGTATTTATCAGTAATAGAATTGACAGTACGACATTGTCCTATGTGCTTCCAAGATACAGTATCAAATGCTTCTTCGATAAGCACTTGCTCAATTTGTTCAAGTTGATTGATTGGAAGGCCGATGCCATCTGAGCCGATGAGTTTAATTCCATTAAATTGCGGTGGGTTATGTGAGGCAGTGACAATTACGACTGGAATACCTTGATCTTCAGCGTACTGTTGGGCTGCCGGTGTAGGTACCGTGCCGAGCCGGTCAACATCAATACCAATACTAGCCAGACCGCTGGTAGCTGCGTCAGTAAGCATCGAACCAGACGTGCGTGTGTCATGAGCAATAGCAACGCGAGACGTATCCCAGACGGTGCCAGCCGCCTGTGCAATTTGCATTACAAAGTCCGGAGTCATGCCCTCATTTACAACACCGCGCACCCCGCTTGACCCGAAAACGTCCATGGATAATGATTCTGGATGCGGGCACATATCCGTTCCGACAGCATCGAAAGGGGATTTAGCCCCCGACACATTGCATTAGATATGATCATCAGCGGATCCGTATCACAGTCGCTCGCCAGTCGGCTGGCGACAGAGCTAGACCGGCCACTGGCAGTAGTCGAGTATGATCGATTTCCGGACGGAGAATTGTACGTGAAAATCGATGATGCGGTCTCTGAGGAGGTGGTAATCGTTGGGTCAACAATTACATCAGATGCACATATCGAACTATTACAATTACAAGACGCCGCTCGAGAGGCTGGAGCGGAGAAGATTACAACCGTAATTCCGTATATGGGATATGGACGTCAAGATAAGGCGTTTAAATCTGGTGAGTCCGTCAGTGCCCGGGCTATGGCTAATGCAATCAGTGTCGAAACGGACCAAGTGTTTGTGGTTACGCCGCATGAAAAAGCTACCTGTGAGTTCTTCACTCCAACAGCAGTCTCGGTAGACGGGGCAAAACAGCTAGCAGAGCCACTGCCAGATGATCTACTTGATCCAGTTATATTGGCTCCGGATGCCGGAGCGACTGACTTAGCAGAGGCAGTCAGAAATGAATACGGGACAGGTACTGTCAAATCATTCGATAAGATTCGGCATTCAGGAAATGAAGTCGAAATATCAGGAGACGAGATTAATGTTGATGGTCGAGATATCGTCATCGTCGACGATATCATTGCAACAGGGACAACAATGAGCGAAGCGATTGAAACACTACAGACCGATGGGGCTCGGAATGTGTTTGTTACGTGTGTGCATCCGTTGTTAGCACAGAATGCGCGTCTGAAGTTATCAAAGGCAGGCGCAACAGAGATTTACGCAACAGATACAATTGAGCAACCAGAAAGCGCGGTGTCTGTTGCACCGGTGCTTGCAGAAAAGTTGGCCTAGCAGTATTTTGGCGAACAGTTGTAGGTGATTTTTTATTCAGTTCAGAACGCGCAACAAGCCCTCCCAGATATAATTACATGTCAGATAGTG
>OBKM01000369.1_pt1 | contig 22620 bp, 19 predicted proteins | sample 1519691 | NCBI WGS metagenome assembly OBKM01 (sample SAMEA37050418, study PRJEB22526) | metagenome | biome: saline pan; feature: lake; material: water | place: Egypt | collected 2015 | depth 0.5 m | reverse complement strand
GTACACGACGAGACTGACGAGCGCCGAGAGTATCCTGAACGGGAGCAAGACGAGCGTGACCGGGAGCTTGAGCAGACTCCACAGGGTTCCGAGGATGCTCGCAATCATACCCGTTTTCGGAGTTCGACAGGTATCAGCCTTCTGTGGGTATCAGGTCGTGCTAGATCTGGAGCACAAACCCAAACCGAGTAGTGTCACCGAGGGCTACCGGTAGTATGCAGGTCGTTGTGAACGCCGCGATGAGTGCAGACGGCAAGCTCTCCTCGCGAGCGCGCGAGCAGGTCGCGATCAGCGGTCCGGCGGATTTCGACCGTGTCGACGCGTTGCGCGCCGACAGCGATGCGGTCGCGGTCGGCGTCGGGACGGTGCTCGCGGACGACCCCTCACTGACCCTGGACAGCGAGACCCGCAGGGCCGACCGCCGGGGGCGTGGCGAGCCCGCGAACCCGGCCCGCGTTGTCGCGGACTCCCGGCTCCGGACACCCCCCGACGCCCGGATACTCTCCCCGGAGGCCGAGACGGTGCTGCTCGCGACAGCGACAGCCCCTGCAGAGCGGGCCGACCGGCTCGAGGCTGCGGGGGGGACGGTCGTCCGTGCGGGCGAGGACCAGGTCGACCTCCCGGCGGCGTTCGAGACACTCGGGGACCGGGGCATCGAGCAGGTGATGGTCGAGGGCGGTGGCGAACTCATCTACTCGCTGTTCGCGGCGGAGCTGGTCGACCGGCTCTCGGTGTTTGTCGGCTCGCTTGTCATCGGCGGCCGTGACGCCCCGACCCTCGCCGACGGCGAGGGGTTTCTCGACGGGTTCCCCGCGCTGGAGCTGGTCGGTGTCGAGCGTATCGACAACGGGGTCTTGCTCGAGTACGCCGTCGCCTGAGACACGGGGGCGAAAGCGGTAGGTGCCGGCACGACGAATCTCCGGTATGCCGACAGCCGCCACCTGCGAGCGCGAGATCGTCCAGCTGCACGATTTTTTCGTCCGGTGGTACCACGGGCGGGCCGACAAGCGGGAGTTCGAGCGGCTCGAGCGTGCGCTCGCAGGGTCGTTCGAGCTCGTCGCACCCGACGGGAGCGTCAGCGACCGCGGCGAGGTGCTGGCGTGGATCCGTGGCGCGCACGATAGCAGGGAGAGGTTCGACATCGAGATACGGAACGTCGAACCGGTTGCCGTCGACGGCGAACCCGCACTGGTGCGCTACGAGGAGTGGCAGACCGCCCCAGAGGGGGAGACCGGACGGCTGAGCACCGCGCTGTTCGGGACCGCAGACCCGGAGGCCGGCAGGGACCACACGCGACCCGCCGCGACCTGGCTGTATCTCCAGGAAACCTGGCTCGACGGGCCTGGCTGAGCGGGGGGCTCCGCCACCCGGCAGCTCACCCGAACTTGCCGGAGATGTAGTCGGCGACCCGCTTGTCCTCGGGGTTCTCGAAGATCTGCTTTGTCGGGCCGACCTCGACGAGTTCGCCGCCGGTCAGGAACACGGCGGTCCGGTCGGAGATGCGGGCTGCCTGTTGCATGTTGTGCGTGACGATGACGACCGTGTACTCCTCGGCCAGGTCGGCGATGAGCTCCTCGATTTTCCCGGTCGCGACCGGGTCCAGCGCCGAGGCGGGTTCGTCCATCAGGATGACCTCCGGGTCCGGCGCGATGGCCCGGGCGATACAGAGCCGCTGTTGCTGACCGCCCGAGAGGTCCAGCCCCGAGGCGTCGAGCTGGTCTTCGACCTCCGCCCACAGCGCCGCACGGCGCAGCGCGCTCTCGACGAGCTCGTCGAGGTCACCGTCGTAGCCCTGGATGCGGGGGCCGTAGGCGACGTTGTCGTAGATGCTCTTTGGGAAGGGGTTTGGCTCCTGGAAGACCATCCCGACCTTCCGGCGCAGCGCAACCGGGTCGACGTTCTCGTCGTAGACGTTTCTGCCGCGAAACAGCAGGTCCCCCTCGACCCGACAGGAGTCGATGAGGTCGTTCATGCGGTTGATACACCGCAGAAACGTCGATTTGCCACAGCCCGACGGGCCGATGAGTGCGGTCACCTGTCGTTCGGGGATCTCGATATCGATATCCCGGAGCGCCTGTGTCTCCCCGTAGAAGACGTTCAGCTTCCGTGCTTCGATAACCGGTTCCTCGAGCGGTGCGACCCCGCCGGTGTCCTCGGCCGCCGAAACCGCCGGCGAGGGGGTCGGGGTCGTATCGCTGTCGGGGTTCACGGCGGCACCCGCCTGTGTCTCGGTGGTCGTTCCCTCGGCGGACGAGTCGCTTCTCGGGCTCTGGTCGCCGGACGATGCGTCGGTCGTCGGTGTGGTGTCGAAGCTCATGATTCGTACCGGTGTCGGACGTAGACGGCGGTGGCGTTCATCACGAGAAGCACGGAGAGCAGGACAACGCTGCCGGCGGCGGCGATGTGCTGGAACTCGGACTGTGGCTGTGAGGCCCACTCGAAGATCTGCATGGGCATGGCCGCAAACGGGTCGAACAGCGAGCCCGGTGGCGTGAACATCGTCGTCGCCGCCCCGACCATGATCAGCGGTGCGGTCTCACCGATGGCCCGGGACAGCGAGAGGATGGTGCCGGTCATGATGCCCGGGACAGCGGCCGGGAGAACGATATCGCGGGTCACCTCCCACCGGGTCGCCCCGACGCCGTAGGCCGCCCGGCGGCGCGAGTCGGGCACCGCCCGGATGGCCTCCTGTGCGGAGACGATAACGATCGGCAGGATGAGAAGCGTCAGCGTCAGCGCCCCCGCAAGCAGCACCGACCCGAGCCCGCCGGCCTGCACGAACAGCGCAAGTCCGAGCAGGCCGTAGACGATGGAGGGCACGCCAGCGAGATTCGAGATGTTTGCCTCGATGAACCGTGTCAGCCGGCTGTCCGGCGCGTACTCCTCCAGGTAGATGGCCGCGCCGACACCGACGAAGACGGTAAAAATCGCCGTCAGCCCGATGAGAAACACCGACCCGACAAGCGCCGGGTAGATGCCCGCGCCGCGGCCGTTCACGTAGTTCTCCGGGAACCACGAGGGTGGATGTGTCAGGAACGTCCAGTCGAGCCATCCCCAGGACGTGACAACGAGATCGACGATGAGTGCCCCCAGGGCCACGACGCCAAAAAGCGTCGCCGCCAGACAGAGCCCGACAAAGAGCCTGCCGTACAGTCGCCGTCGTGCGAGATGTCTGTCGGTGCCGAACGCACTCGTGTTGGTCAGCTCCTTCCCGCGTTCGCGTCCGGTTTTGGCTCTCTCGCTCATCAGTCGTACTCCTCCCGGTACCGTGCACGGATGCGCTGGCTGAGCAGGTTCATCGCGAGTGTCATGACAAACAGCGCGAGCCCGACCGCGAACAGTGACTGGTACTGGATGGTCCCGACCGAGACGTCGCTCCGGCCGATCTGGACCATGTAGCCGGTCATCGTCTGGATCTCTGCGCCGAAGTCCGTGGTGATGGAGGGGTTCATGCCGGCCGCGAGGGCGACGATCATGGTTTCGCCGATGGCCCGCGAGAGCGCGAGCACGAACGAGGCGAGAATGCCCGATAGCGCCGCCGGAACGACCACCCGCGTCGACACCTCGAACTTCGTCGCACCCAGCCCGTAGCCGGCCTGGCGCAGGTGGTCGGGCACCGACGACATCGCGTCCTCCGAGAGCGAGGAGACCATCGGGAGTATCATCACCGCGACAACGAGCGACGCCGAGGCGGCGTTGAACGTCCCGACATCGAACACCCGCTGGAGCAACGGCGTCACAAACGAGATGGCGAAAAAGCCGTACACGATGGTCGGGATCCCCGCCAGCACCTCCAGGGTGGGCTTGAGCACGCCCCGGACACGCCGGCTGGCGTACTCGGAGAGGTAGATGGCTGTGAGCACACCGATGGGCAGCGCCACGACGGCACTCCCGACGACGATCATCATCGTCCCCCAGACGATCTCGAGCACGCCGAAACTGCGCGGGCGGATGACCGGCGACCAGTCTGTCCCGGTGAGAAACTCCACAAACGAGACCTCCCTGAAGAACGGAACGGCGCCGGTCACGAGCACGGCCACGATGCCGAACGTCGTGAGCACCGTCACGAGCGCACATGAGAGGAACACGACCTTCGCGACGGTCGTCGCCCGGTCGGACACCGCATCCTCGGAGATGTCGAGTTCGCTCATCGCCCCTCCAGTGTGTCCTCGAGTGTTCGTTCGTTCGCCCTGACCGTCTCGTCGGCCAGCGCGTAGAAGCCGACCTTGCGGGCGGCCCACTGTGTCCAGGTGAGTCGTTCCCCGGCGTCGACGATCCCCTCTGTCTCGGCCTGCTCGCGGGTCTCGCTGCCGATCTCCTCGAAGTAGAACCGCGCGAACGCACGGACAGTCTCACGCTCGAGCGAGTCGGTGTTGAGATAGACGTACATCGAGCGCGACAGCGGCGTGTAGGTGCCGTCCTCGATGGTCGGACGGGTGGGCTCGACCGGCCCATCACCCGGCCCGTCGGGGTCGTCGACGCCGACGAGCTTCAGGTCGTCGGTGTTCTCGTAGAAAAAGCCCGCGCCGCCCCAGCCGAGCGCGTCCCGGTCGCCGCTGACGCCCCGCACGATGACGTTCGTGTCGGAACTGGCCGAGTAGTCGTCGCGGATGGCCCCCTTCTCGCCAACCAGCCGCTCGGTGAACGAGTCGAAGGTCCCCGAGGCGGGGTCGCGACCGAACAGCGCGAGCGGGCGGTCGGGCCACTCCGGGCGGATATCCGCCCAGGTCTCGACCGCCGACTCTGGCTCCCAGATGGCGCGCAACTCCGGCACCGTCAGGTCGTCACACCAGTCGTTGTCCGGGTGCGCGAAGACCGCAATCCCGTCCCGGAGCGCCTCGATCTCGAGAACCGGGATACCGTTGTTCCGACACTGCTCGCGCTCGCCGTCGGTGATAGGCCGACTCGCGTTCTGCATATCGGTCGTCCCCTCGCAGAACCGCTGGAACCCCGCGCCGGTGCCCGACCCCCGGACGGGGATATTGACTCTGTTGTTCCGCCAGAGAAACTCCTCGGCAACCGCCGCGGAGTGTGGCAGGACGGTGTTGCTTCCGTCGACAACGACGGTCCCGCGCAGTCCGCTGTCCTCGCCGTGGCTGACGAGACACCCCGCCAGCGCAGCGACGGCCCCGCCACAGGCTGTCACCACTCCGCGGCGGGTCCACCCGTCGCTCGCCTTGCGACCGTGTGCCATCAGTACTGCTTTCCCTCCGACAACACAAATACCCGACTATGAGCTATATATCTGACTGGATATTCTCGCGTTGCAGGCGGTATGGGTATATATCACTATTGAGGCCGCCGCGCCGGGCACCGGCGTGTGTCGCCGGCGTCGACGGGTGTGTCCGCCGGTGACGCCTCCGCCCACCGTCGTGCCGCGACCGAACCCTGATATGAGCTGCTCCCGTACCCGCAGGCATGGCTGACGCATGGACAGACAGGATGACCGGCGCGAGGATGCAGGTCGACAGGGAGTTCCAGCAGCGGGTTCAGGACTCCCGGTTCACGAACCAGCAGTGGGGGCTGATCATGACTGCCGTGGAGTTCCGGATCGAGAACCCCGATACCCCCGACGAGGCGACGCTCGTCGCCGACACCGGGAAGGTCGAGCACATCATCCCCGAACTGGAGAATATGAAACAGGGGATGGGTGCCCAGCCCGGGGGTGGTGATCGCGACAGCGGGGGCGGGGGTCTGTTCGGCCGACTGCGTGGTCTGTTCGGCGGTGACTCGGGCGACGAGGTCGACCCCGAGAAACTCGACGCCGCGGCGAAACTAGCAGACGAGTACGCGGGTGAGCTTCAGGCGTTTCTCGAGGAGGAGGGGCGGTGGGAGAACATCTGTGGGCACGCCGCACAGGCCTGACCACTGTTGCGCGCGGCACAGCGCCAGTCTCTCGGCCCCGTCGCTGTTGCCGCGCTCGTTGACGCTCCCGTTCTCGGCGCGACAGTCGCCGAGGCGTTCGGGTGTCTCCCCCCGTCGAGTTCGGCCGTGAACACGTTCGGGTGTCCGACGGGCCGCCCAGCACACCGGGGTCTGCTGGCCGCCGTTCTGACGAACCCTGGGGCGCTCACCGCTCGCGCTCGACGAGGTGTTCTGCGATGTCGGTGAGCAGTTGCCGGGGTCGGGTGTCCGGGAGCGCGGAGAGGTGTTCCTTGCCCCGCTCGACACAGTCAAGCGCCATGTTACGGGCGTGGGCGATGCTACCGGCCTCGCTCAGCCGTTCGACAGCCTCGTCGATCTCGGCCTCGGTGACCTCGTCGAGCGAGTCCCCCTCGATGAGGTTGTCGACGTCGACACCCTGGTCACGGGCGTGTGCGGTCACGATAGTCTGTTTGCCCTCGACGAGATCACTCCCGCGCTGTTTGCCGAGCGCCTCTGTCGAGCCGGTCAGATCGAGCAGGTCGTCTTTGATCTGGAACGCGCGGCCGACCTCGCGGCCGTATCCCGCAAGCGGGTCGACCGACTCCCGGTGTCCGAGCAGGACTGCCGGGATACTGGCTGTCGCGGCGAACAGCACACCCGTCTTCAGATCGACCATCTCCAGGTACTCCGGGACGCTGACGGCATCGCGGTCCTCGAAGGAGATATCGAGCGCCTCCCCCTCACAGAGCTTGACACAGGTCCGCGAGAGCATTCCGAGTGCTGGCACCGCGTTCGTCGGCGACGCGCCAGTCTCCAGCAGTAGCTCGAACGAGCGTGCGAACAGCTTGTCCCCGGCGAGAATCGCCATCTCGTCGCCGTACTGGCGGTGGACCGCGGGCACGCCGCGACGCACGTCGTCGTCATCGAGGATGTCGTCGTGGATAAGCGAGAACGTGTGGACGACCTCGATACAGGCCGCCGCCGTGAGCACGTCGACGTGACCCCCGTCGGTCGCCGGCATCTCCCGGTAGTCCGACGGCTGGTCGGGTATCTCCGGCAGTCTCCGCCCCTCCTCACCGGTCGCACCATCTGCGCGACGGTCGGCGACCGCCTCCGCGGCGAGCAGGAGAATCACCGGCCGGAGCCGCTTGCCACCGGCCTCTATGAGGTGCTCGGAGGCGCTGCTGAGCGTCTCGGGTGAGGAGCCCCCGACCACGTCAGAGAGCGCCTCGTCGACGACCGGCCGCAGCCGCATCAGTGCCGCCTCGACGTTCTCCCTGCGACTCATCGGCCCGGACCACCTCGGGATTGCACCCGCGTCCCCCGGCAAGCGGCCCGTCGGGACAGCCCCAGGCTCCCCTGCTGTCCACGCTTGCTGCTGGCCCTGGCTGGCTGTGCGCTCTTGGAGCCGCCGGGTGGGTATCCTGCCATGTGTCTCACCCCGAGAGCCCCCGAAAGCCCACGCGGAGGCGACTGCCGCCGACTCACGCCTCCGGCGGCGTCTCCCGGGGGTGGGTTGCTCGGTTACACTGACCTCTGTCGGCCACCATCAAAAACACTTGGTCTCGGCCCGCAGGCACGACGACACCACACCCGTAGCTCCCGCGACAGCTCCGACCCGTCCCGCGCCCCAGCAGCGGCTGACCCTCGGCGAGTGTGCCGTCGTGCTCGAACCGGGGGAGGCTGTGTGGTCTCTCCTGTCCCGCTGCAGGGCCCTCTCGCCGATGCGGGTGCTTGCGTCGGTTCCGGCTGTGAGCGTCGACAGTCTCGCGAGCAGGCCCACGCCGCGGGGGTCCTGCAACCGCAGGGGCGGTCGGGGTCTGGCGTGTCTGCGTCGGCGCGACCGCGTTCGTGTCCGGAAACGCGCCCGTCGCATCCGGTACGGAGGCCGTCCACCCATCCCCGCCGTCGCATCGTCCGCACCGGACGTCAGGTCCGTTGAACCGGGCACAGCGGTCCCGACGCGGTTTCTGTGTGAAGCCCGGCTTCGCTGGACTCCGCGTCCCGGACACTGTCCGACCGCCCGAGGCTGTCGGTCGCAGGTCGCTCCCGGGGGACGTGGCGGGGGCTGGGGGCACTGTCGAGCGGGTCGAAGGGGGGATTTATCTCTCGCACGCGCTGACTGATACTATGGTCGTCGAAACGCTCACAGAGGTGCTGTTGGGCATCTACATCGGTCTGCTCGCTGGTATCTTCCCGTCGTTTATCGCGTTCAGTATCGGCTTCGGCTTCAAGTACTTCACCAACGTCACAGTTCCAGGGCTGGGCGTCGTCGTTCTCGGCGGTGCGCTGGCCGGCGTCTCCGGCGGGCTGATGGGGTTGGTCGACCCCAACCTGACCGAGACATGGACTGGCGTGACCGCGATACTGGTCATCCTGATGGCCTGCCTGTGGGCACACGCACAGGGTGACAAACTGGGCGCAGAGACACCCCGCAGACTGACGCTGAAGCGACTGCGCGAGACGCGACTCTCGACTGACCTCGTGGACCGGGTCGACTCGTACGGCCAGATCCGCATCCAGCCGCTCGGCGAGATTCAGGACATCGAGGGGTACCCGCCGCTACCCGACGACCTCCGGTCGGAGCTCCGGGCCGGGTCCTGGCGGTTCCCCGCCGGCCTCTCGCTTGCAGAGCTGGAGTCGAGACTCGAACAGCGACTCACCGATGACCACGAGCTCGCGGAGGTGTCGGTCACAATCGACCGGAACGGGCGGGCCGAGATCTCCGCCGCACCGACGACAGCGGGCCTCTCGAGGCGGGTCCCTCCCGGCAAGCGGGCAGTCTCGGTGAAGACGCTGCTGCCGACGGGGCTCGCCAGGGGGGATGTCGTCACGCTCGAGCTCCCGGACGGCGAGGTCTCGGGACCGGTTCTGAGTGCCCGTACCACGGGTGCGGAGCTCCCGAAGGTCACAGCCCCGGCGGCCGCTGACGGGGACAACGACGCCGAGCTGGCACCGCCGAAGGCCCCGACGACGACCGGCGGCGAGGGGCAGGTGACAGTTGCGCTCGCCTACGACGAGGCGCGGCGGGTCCTCCGGTCCGAGTCCGCGCCGCTTGTCGTCCACTCCCGGGGCAAGCAACGCGAGTACGAGGCGATCGGCGTGCTCACCGCCGGCGGGAACCGCTTCCGGAAGCTCACCCTCGGGGCCGAGAGCCCGCTCGCCGACAGGACAATCGGGGCGTCGCAGATCCGTGACGCCTACAGCGTGGCGATCCTGGCGATCCGACGGGGGACCGAACGCATCGTCACACCCCGTGGCGACACGCAACTGCTCGCCGGTGACCGACTCATCGTCGTCGGGACAGCAACGAACCTCCGCGAGTTCGAGGAGGTGGTCGCATGAGCGGTCTCGATCTCGTTTTCGGCCACTGGCTGGTGCTCGTGGTGTTTCGCGTGCTCGCGCTCGCGCTGCTCGCCGGTGTCGTCACGACGGGGGCCGCCTTCGTCTACCGCTTCCGGACCGGGCGGACACTCCCCGAGGGTGCGACACTGCTGATCGGGCTCGGAGTGGTCGCGATCGCGCTCAACACGCGGCTCGTGTTCGTGCAGTTTGTCGGTGAGGGGAGCGACCCGCTGTCGCTCGGTGAGGCGGCTTCCACCCTCGCGGTGTTTGTCGCCGCGGCGGTGGCCTCCTACGCCGGTCGCCGGGCTGGCGGGCGGTTCGCCACCTCGGAGCGTGTCACGAGCGGCCGGTTACAGCCGGATCTCAGCCCGCTCGTCCGTGCTGTCGGGCGGTTCATCACCGTCAGACTCCCCGAAGATATCCGGGATATCGACGGGTACGACCCGGTCGACGAGCGGACAAAGACGGCACTCGCAGGCAAGTCACTCGACTTCCCGCGGGGGATGACCGTCGCACAGCTCGAGTCACAGCTCACCAGCCGTCTCCGCGAGGAGTACGACATCGGCTACGTCGATCTGGAGCTGACCGCCGACGGGGAGATCGAGTATCTCGCGGTCGGCCAGCGGGCCGCCGGGCTCGGGCCGACGCTACCGCCCCGGTCGGCCGCGGTTGCGGTCCGCTCGGACCCCCCGTTCAGCGCGACATCCGGCGATACGGTCCAGCTGTGGCGGGTCGATGACGGGGCCGAAACGCGGGTCGGGGTCGCCGAGTTGCGCGCAAGCGTCGGCGGTGTCGCCACGGTCGTGACCGGCGAGAGTGTCGCCCGGGCGATCGATCCAGCGGTCCAGTACCGGCTTGTGACACTCGCCGCGGACGCACACCCCGAACGGGAGTTCGCGGCGATGTTGCGCCGCGAGCACGAGACGATGAGCGTTGTCGAGCTGGCCGAGGGGGGCCCGCTGGTTGGGGCAGACGTGGGCTCGCTCGCCGTCACGGTGATCGCTGTCCAGCCCGCCGGCGGTGAGATCGAGACGATCCCGGGGCGCGACCGGGTTCTGCAGGCCGGTGACAGGCTGTTTGCAATCGGGCGACCCGACGCACTCCGCCGACTCGAGACAACCAGCCAGGTCACACCGACCGCGGTCTCTGGCCGGCCGGCCACCGTCGACTGGACCGGCGAGGAGCCAACTGTCGAGACGCCCGCTGAGGCGGCTGTCACACCGGGGGAGTCCCCGGATCTCACCGAGACCCCCGAGCGGTGACAGCCCGGGCCGCCGCCAGGACAGGAGACGACACCCCGGATGGATTTCAGGTGCTTTTTAGGCGGCTGTGTCGAACTGTGTGTATGAGCTTCGAAAAGGGTGACAGCGTCCGTCTGCAGGACAAGCACAGCGAGTACGACGGCGAGGTCGGCGAGATCACACAGGTCTCAGAGACCATGTTTGGCGACGAGACCTACACCGTCCGGTTCGACGAGGGACAGGAGGCGGGGCTGCCGGCCGACGCGCTGACGGCCGCCGGCCCGGCGGAGACCACAGACGAGTGAGCCCCGGATGTCGTCGGTTCCGTTCCACTACGTCGACCTGCGTGCGTTCTGTTACGTGACCGAGGACCAAAAGCGGGTCGCAGACGCGCTGGGTGAGCTGCTGCCCGCGGAGTTCGAACTCGACAGGGCGGAGTCCGAGGGTCACTACGGCGACCCGATTCTGGTATTTTCAGCCCGCGTCGAGGACACCGGGGCGATGCGGACGGTCCTGGCGAGCCTGCGGGAGCTCCCGCCAGCGGAGCGAGACCGGCTGACCACTGAACTTGACGAGCGGGTCGACGAGGACTGCAACCTCTTTGTCACGCTCGACAAGCAGGCCGCCGCCAACGGCGAGATTCGGCTCGGCGATGGCATCGCCCTTCGGGGGAAGATCGAGGCCTACCCCGCCACACACGAGCGGGCCATCGAGGCCATCGAGTCTGCCGGGGTGCTGTGATGTACGAGGCGGTTCACGCCAGGCCAGACGGTGAGAGCACCGTCTCCCGGCTGGCGCTGACCGCCCGCGAGTGTGGCTTCGACGGGATTGTCGTCCGGAACCACGGTGACAGCCCCGCACCGTACGACCCCGACGCGGTCCGTGACGCCCACGGGACCGACGTGGTGACAGGCGTCGAGGTCAGAGCGTCGGACCCCTCGCGGGCCAGCGGCTACGTCGGCTCACACCGCGAGCGGCAGACGGTCGTGGTCGTGCACGGCGGCGACCCACAGCTCAACCGGTTCGCCGTCGAACAGCCGGCGGTCGACGTGCTCGCCCACCCGATGGCCGGCGACGGTGATTTCAACCACGTGCTGGCGCGGACCGCCCGCGAGAACGGCGTCCGCGTGGAGTTCAACCTCCGGAGCGTGCTCCGGGCCGACGGCGGCGGCCGGGTCCAGGCGATTGCCGACCTCCGGAAGCTCTGGGAGTTGATCGACACCTACGATACGCCCTACGTCGTCAGCGCCGACCCTCGCTCGCACCTGCACGTGCGTCCCCCCCGGGAGCTGTGTGCCGTCGGGGAGACGCTGGATATCCCAGAAACGGCCGTGGAGACCGGCCTCGCAGAGTGGGGCCGGCTCGCCGAGCGCAACCGGGCCCGCCAGTCCGACGCGTTTGTCGAACCCGGCGTGTGGCGCGTGACCGACGAGGACGGCGAGTAGCCTCACGTGCGGACGTTCTCGCCCCGGCTGTCGGCGAACCCGTCGGCATCGCGCCGGTAGACGATCTGCCCGCGACACATCGTCCACTCGGGGAAGACGGCGTCGTGCCCCTCGAAGGGGGTCCACCCGACGGTCGTGTGAAGATCACGCGCCCGGACCGGTTCGGTCTCGCTGGGGTCGACGAGCACGAGATCGGCGTGGTTGCCCTCGCTGACACCCCCTTTCCGCGGGAGATCGAAGATGGCGGCGGGGTTGCGTGCCGTGAGGTCACGGACACGGTCGAACCCGATTGTCCCCTGTCGGGCCTGTGCGAGCAACAGCGGAAGTGCCGTCTCGACGCCCGGCACGCCGCTCGGGGCGTCCCAGATGCCCGTTGCCTTCTCCTCGCGGGTGTGTGGTGCGTGGTCGGTCGCCACCACGTCGACCGTGCCGTCGACGACACGCTCGAAGAGCTTGCGACGGTGTCGCTCGCGGCGCAACGGCGGGTTCATCCGGCCGTGTGTCCCCAGTTCGTCGAGATCACGCCGGGAGAGCAGCATATGATGAGGCGTGACCTCGCAGGTCGACCCGGCACGCGCCGCGATATCGATACTCTCCGGTGTGCTCGCGTGGGCGATGTGGACCCGGGTGTCGCGCTCGGCCGCGAGCCGACAGGCCTGCCGGGTCGCCGCGATCTCGGCGTCCGCCCGCCGGTAGGCGCTCCAGGCGTCGGCGTCGGTGCGGTCGCGGGCAGCCGGGGCGAACAGTGACTCGTCCTCGGCGTGGACGGTCACCGGCACACCCGCCCTGTCGGCGCGCTCGAGCGCGTCGACAAAAAGCGACTCCTCAATGCCCATCTCGCCGGTCGAGTCGGCGAGAAACACCTCGCCGAGTGCGAAAAGCGGCCGGTCGAAAAGCGAGTCGGGCTCCCAGTCGGCGGTGACCCCGCCGTTGATACCGAAATCGACGACGGCCCCGTCGGCGAGTGCACGCTTCTGATCGAACGCCACCCCGTCGACGGTTGGCGGGTCGGTGTTGGGCTGGTCGACGACCGTCGTGACCCCGCCCGCGGCCGCGCTTCGCGTGCCGCTCGCCCAGGTCTCCTTGTGGTCGAACCCCGGCTGTCGGAGGTGGACGTGGACGTCGACCATCCCGGGCAGGAGGCGCTTGCCGGTCGCGTCGACAACCTGCTCGTCGGCGGCCTCGAGCCCCTCGCCCACGGTCTCGATACGTTCCCCGACAACGCGGACATCGCGCCGGCGACCGTCGGCGAGCGTCGCGTTCCGGATGAGCATACGACCTCTCCACACCCGAGGGTCCTAAGTCTCCCGGACGTGCTCGACGGTCGGGTCCGTCGCCAGCCGATCCGCGAGCGCACCGATGACCGCCTCGGGGTCGGCGGGGCCGCCGGCCCGGGCGACGCTGCCGACGGCCCCGCGCTCGAACGGGACCCCGAGCGCGCCGTACACTGGCTCCAGCACGTCCGCAACCGCCTGGTGGTCACACACCACGACGACACCGGAGACCAGTGCGACCGTCGAGCGGACCCGCTGTGCGAGCCCGACGATCTTGCCCGCGGCCGACAGCGAGTGTGTGCCCGGACAGAACGCCCCCTCGGGCTCGCCCGACTCCACGGCGACGCCGAGGTCGGCGAGCGCGTCCACGACGGCCCCGGTGACGCGGTTGTAACGCGCCTGGATACCGGTTCTGGCCTCCTCGACCGGTTCCGCCCGGACGAACGCGACGGTCGACCCCGTGAACGCGACCGCCCGCCCGCCGACCGACCGCTCGACAACCGCGTAGCCCCGGGCACGCGCCGCCCGCAGCGCCCGGTTGTACCCCTCGCGGTTCGCGTCGCGTCGCCCGAACGCGACACTCCGGTGGGGCCGCCAGAGGCGCATCGCCGGCCGCCCCGTGTCACCGGCCCACTCCAGCAGGTCACGGGTCACCGCCAGGTCGGCGTCCGGGTCGGCCCCACGACCCCGGAGTAAACGCATACCCTCTCATAGAACCCGCCGGCGGAAAAACCCCCGCCAGTCGGTCGGCTGGCCGGTGTCGCCGGGCCCGTTGCGGGCAGGCGACCGCCCGGGATACGAGACGACCTCGGGTTGCCCGACAGCTCAGGACGGCTGGGACGACTCCTCGATGCGGATGCCGGGGCGGCCAGGGGTGGCCTTCCCGGCGAGGTCCGCGGCTGCCTCGTCGGGACCGTGGACGACGACCGTCGCGTCGAACTCCCGTTCGAGCAGCCAGGCGGCACGCGAGAGCACCGCCTGCTCGCGCTCGGGCGGGAGCTGCTCGTCGAGGTGGCCCGCGCCCGCGAGCTGCTTCGCGTAGTCGGCGGCGTCCTCGCCGTGTGTCTGCAGGCGCGTGTCGCCCATCAGCTGCGAGACGACGTTCCCGTCGAGCTCGCGGGCGCGCTGGCGGGCGTAGTGTTTCCACTCCGGGGCGACCGCGATCTCGATGCGCTCGGGGTTCTCGATGTCGGCCACGCTGACGATATCGCGGACGTCCTCACGGGTGTTCTCGACCAGCAGGCGGGCGGTCTCGTAGCCCTCGGGGCTGTCGGTGGTGGGCCAGTCGGCTGTCGCGACGAGCCCGTCCCGGCCAAGCTGGTCCCAGACCTCCTCGGCGGTGTGGGGTGCAACCGGCGCGAGCAGCTTCGTGACCGTCGCCAGCCCGCGCTCGAACGTCTCGGCACGCGGGTCCGTGTGGTCGGCGTACCGGCGCAACAGCGCGACCAGCTCCCGAACCTCCTGCAGGGCGTGGTTGAACCGGAACGCCTCGAACTCGGCGGTTGCCGTCGCCGCGACCGCGTCAATCTCGCGGGTGACGTACTCGTCGATCGCACCGCCTTCTCCGGTCTCGATCTCGCCGGCGGCGTAGCTGGTTGCCAGCCCGTAGACGTTCTGCAGGAACTCGTGGGCCGACCGGGCGCCCTCGTCGGTCCAGTCGAAGTCCTTCTCGGGCTGGGCCGCGTTCAGCATGAACAGCCGGCCGGTGTCGGAGCCGTACGCGTGAACGAACGGCCGCGGCGAGACGACGTTGCCCGTCGAGGAGCTCATCGCCTCGCCGCTCTTCCGGACCATCCCCTGTGTGAGCAGGTTCTCGAACGGCTCGCGCACCCCGTCCAGCAGGCCGAGGTCCTCGAGCGCCTTCGTCACGAACCGCGAGTAGATGAGATGCATCGTCGCGTGTTCGATGCCGCCGACGTACTGGTCGACCGGCAGCCACTCGCTCGCGCGCTCGTCGAACGGTGCGGACTCGAGCTCCGGCGAGATGTACCGCAGGAAGTACCACGAGGAGTCGACGAACGTGTCCATGGTGTCGGTCTCCCGGACGGCCTCACCGCCACACTCCGGGCACCTGACCTGCTTCCACTCCTCGGCGGCGTCCAGCGGGTTCCCGGTCGTCTGGACGAACTCGGGGAGCTCGACCGGCAGCTCCGACTCCGGCACGGGTACGTACCCGCAGCTGTCGCAGTGGACAAACGGGATCGGCGTTCCCCAGTAGCGCTGCCGGGAGATACACCAGTCACGCAGGCTGTGGGCGGTCTGGAACGCCCCGTCGAACCGCTCCACGAACCGCTCGCGGGCCTCGGGGCTAGACAGCCCGTCGTGTGGCCCGCTGTTGACGAGCACCCCGTCCTCGGTGTAGGCCGCCGTCTCGACGTCGATGTCCTCGGGGTCGTGGTCGCTCTCGGGCGTCGGCTCGACGACCTGTCGGATCCCGATGTCGTGCTCCTGTGCGAACGCGTGGTCGCGCTCGTCGTGGGCGGGAACGGCATACAGCGCGCCGGTCCCGATGTCCTCGAGCACGTAGTCCGCGACGTAGACGGGGATCTGCTCGCCCGTCGCGGGGTTGGTGGCGTACTCGCCGGTGAACACGCCGGAGGTCTCCGGGAGCTCCTCGGCGCGTTTCGCGCGCTCGATGTAGGCGGCGACCTCGTCGTTCGCCCCGGCGAGCTGTCCCGCGATCTCGTGACCCGGTGCCAGGGCGAAGAAGGTCGCCCCGTAGATGGTGTCGAGACGGGTGGTGAAGATGTCGACGCTGTCGCCGGTCGTCAGCTCGAACTCGACGGTGGTGCCCTCCTGCTTGCCGATCCAGTTGCGCTGCATCTCCCGGACGTTCTCCGGCCAGCCACCCATCTCCTCGAGCGTGTCGTACAGCTCCTCGGCGTAGTCGGTGATCGTGAAAAACCACTGGTCGAGGTCGCGGTACTCGATGGGGCTGTCACACCGCCAGCAGATGCCCCGCGGATGGTCGGGGTGTGCGTTGACGTTCTCGTCGGCGAGCACCGTCTCACAGTCCGGACACCAGTTGAGTTCGGCGCTCTGTCGCTCGACCAGCCCTGCCTCGTAACACTGCAGGAAGATCCACTGGTTCCACCGGTAGTACTCCGGCTCGCAGGTGGTCACCTCTCGGTCCCAGTCAAAGCCCAGCCCCAGCAGCTCCATCTGGGATCTCATCCGGTCGATGCAGTCCATCGTCCACTCGCGGGGGTCGACGTCGCGCTCGTTGGCGGCGTTCTCGGCCGGCAGTCCGAACGAGTCCCACCCCATCGGGTGCAATACCGCGTCACCCTGCATCCGGCGGTACCGCGCGTAGGCGTCGGTGATCGCGTAGTTGCGGACGTGGCCCATGTGCATCTCCCCTGAGGGATAGGGGAACATCGCCAGAACGTAACTGGGGTCTGTGGCCTCGTCATCGACGTGGAACACGTCGGCCTCGTCCCAGGCCGCCTGCCATTTCGGTTCGACCTCGCCGGGGTCGAACCGGCGGGTCTCGCCTGCGTTGTTGCTCATATCTCTCCTTGAGACGCCCCGAGCATCTATCTTTTGTGACTCACAGCGCCGGAATGGGTCCGTGGGTCAGTCGGACTCGACACCGGACGCCTCGCCTTCGATCTCCTCGAGTACGCGCCGGTGGAACTCCTGGAGCACCTGTGACTCGTCCTCCGCGAGCACGACATCCGAGGCCATCAGCGTCGCCAGACCGAACGCCTTCGGCGATGGCGAGTCCGCCCGTGTCGATACCACCTCGATGTCACCCGCCCGGATGCGGCCCAGCACCGTCTCGATGGCGTCGACGTTGAGCTTGTCCGCCAGTATCTCGCGGTAGGTCTCCTCGACGACCGCGAACCCCTCCAGCTCCTGTGCGAACCCCAGCAGCATCTCGCTGTTGACCTGCTGCTGACTGGCGGATTTCTCGTGGCCCTTGTAGCGTTTCAGTATCATCAGCGCCCGGGTGGCGTTGATGCGGAAGTACCGCTTGAGCAGGTCCGTCCCGTCGAGGCTGGCCCGCAGGTCCGCCCGGACCGCCGCGGGGTCGATATCCGCGACCAGCCCGGCCAGGTCGACCTTGCGGTTCAGCGGCAGCGAGAGGGTGAACCCGTGGTCCGCAACGGCGACTGTCACGTTGGCGTTTGCCCGCTGTGCACACCGGTATGCCAGCAGCCGCGAGAGCCCGTCGTTGAACCGCCGGCCGTAGTTGGAGTGTACGTAGTAGTGCCGGCGGTACTCCTCCTTGTCGAGTTGCTCCTCGACGACCAGCCGTCGGTCGGTGCTGACACTCTCGGGGCCGGCGTACCGGACCTGCTGGTCGAACATCCGCGCGATGGCCCGCACGCTGTTCTCGTCAAGCGGGCCGTCACGCAGCCACGCCCGGACCGCCGACCGGCCGCCCGCGGCGAGCCGGCCGAGCAGCGCCCGCTGGAACGTGAGGATCTCCCGGCCCAGGTCATACGAGAGAGGCAGTCGCTCGGAGAACCACGACGGCACGGTCGGGCGTGCGCTTGTCCGGTCGACGTACACCTTCGACCCCCGGCGGTAGCGGAACTCGAAGCGGTTCCCCCCGAGAACGAACACGTCACCGGTCTCTAGTGTGTCCAGATACTCCTCGTCGAGCTGGCCCACCCACTCCTCACCCGACCGGGTGAACACGTCACAGCTAAACGAGTCGGGGATGGTCCCGATGTTGGTCATGTAGATGACCCGCGCGAGCCGCCCGCGCTTGCCGATCAGCGGCTCGCCGACGGGGAACTCCTCGTAGTGGTGCTCGCCCGTCGGCGGGTCGTTGGTGTCGCGCCAGACCTTGGCGTAGACGTTTTTCTCCTCCATGCCACCGTAATCGGCAGTGAGATACCGCATCAACGCCTCGAACTCCCGGTCACTGTACGTCCGGTAGGGGTAGGCCCGTCTGAGGATCCGTCGCACCTCCCGTTCGGGTCGGGGCCCGTTGATGGCCATCCCGTAGACGTGCTGTGTGGCGACGTCCTGTGCGTTCTCGGGCACGAACACGCGGTCGACAAAGCCGGCTTCGGCCTTCCGGAGCATCACCGCACACTCGACAAGCTCGTCGCGGTCGAGTGCCACCACCCGGCCGGTGACGGTCTCGCCGACCTGGTGGCCCGCCCGGCCGACCCGCTGGAGCAGGGCGGCGACGGACTTCGGCGAGCCGACCTGCACCACGAGGTCGAGATGTGGCATATCGATGCCGAGCTCCAGCGAGGTGGAGGTCGTCACCACGTCGATGTCGCCGGACTTGAGGTCCGTCTCGATTGCCTCCCGGCGGGCCTTCGAGAGGCTGCCGTGGTGACAGCCCGAGTTCGTCTCGTCGTACGCGTCGAACCGGTCCCGGAGGTTGTGCAGCACGCGCTCGGCCCCCGAGCGGGTGTTCGTAAACACCAGCGTGTTGGTGTGGTCCCCGATCAGCTCGTGGAGCTGCCGGTAGAACCGGTCGTTGACCACACCCGGGGGCGTGTTGACCAGGTCGTCGGTGGGACAGGAGAGCTCGATGTCGAACTCCCGGACGAACCGGGTATCGACGAGCTCGTACTCGCGGGGGGTGGGCTCGCCTGGCGGGGCGGTCTGCCCGGCCGCCTCCTCATCGGGAAACTCACAGCCGACGAGGAACTCGGCCACCGTCTCCAGCGGCTCGACCGTCGCCGAACAGCCGATTCGGGTCGGCGAGCCATCGGCGAGCGCCGCCAACCGCTCCAGCGACACCGCGAGATGGGTGCCGCGCTTGTTCTCCGCGAGGCTGTGTATCTCGTCGACGATAACGTACTCGACGGTGCGGAGCTTCTCGCGGAACTTCGGGGAGTTCAGCAGGATAGCAAGCGTCTCGGGTGTCGTGTTGAGGATGTGTGGCGTCTCCCGGAGCATCCGCCGGCGCTCGCTGTCGTCGGTGTCGCCGTGCCTGATGGCGTGGCGTATCTCGACCGCCTCGCCGCGCTCGTCGAGTTTCGCCGTGATATCCGACAGCGGAACGTCGAGGTTCCGGTGGATGTCGTTCGCCAGCGACTTCAGCGGGGAGATGTACAGACAGTAGACGCTGTTGGCCAGCTGACCGTTCCCCGCTTCGCCCGGTTCCGGCCCGGCCCCCGCCGTCGCGTCAGTTCCATCCTGGCTCCCCCGGGCACGACCGAACAGCTCGTTGATGATGCCGGTGAAGGCCGCGAGGGTCTTGCCGCTGCCGGTGGGCGAACAGACGAGAGCGTTCGTCCCCTCGTGGATCAGCGGGATGGCCTCCTTCTGCGGTGGGGTGAAAAAGCCGCCGTTCTCCGGGACGAACTCGCCGAACTGCTCGACCCACCACTCCTGGACGACCGGCTCCAGCAGGTCCAGCACCGCCTCGTCGTCGACCGCGGTTGTCTCCGGGTCGAACGGTAGCTCCTCGGAGAATCGCTCGGTCACACCCATCCGTGCCTGTCTCTTGGCCCGCACAGACTTGGTGGTTGTGACTGTGGTGGCGGCGGGGCCCTGCTCCCGTGTCGGCACGGCAACCGCCGGAAATCTTAACTGGATAATCGCTGATTGGACGGTATGGAGGAACTCGGCGACGAGGTCAGACGGCTCCTCGAGACCGACCCCGACAGCTTCGAGCGGCTTGTCGAGGCCGAGGTCGAGCGGCTGAACGCGGAGCTCGCGGTCGGGACGTTCGACAACTCCCAGGCGATCATCGGCTTCGAGTACGAGTTCTACGGCGCCGACGAGATGTCGGGTGCGCTCAGACGGGTGCCGCGGACGCTACTGGAGCTCATCAGGTTCGAGACGGAGCTCGGCCTGCACAACGCGGAGCTCACGGCCAGCCCGCAGCCGCTGGGGCCACACGGGCTGGCAGCGCTCAGACACGAGGTCCAGTCGGCGGTCCAGACCGCCGACACCGCCTCGACCCGTGTCGAGCGGCTCAGACTGGTCAGCGACGGGCTCTGGGTCATCCCACCGGCGGCCGAGCGGGCCGAGGCGTACCTCGCCGACAGCACCACCGTCGACGGGCTGGTACTGGCGACGAACATGAGCGACTCCCCGCGGTACCACGCGATGACGAACGCGAAGGGGTACCAACCGGGCTGTCGGATCGAGACGCCGAACGTGACAGCCTCGTACCCGACACCCGTGGCGGCGTCGCTGACAACGAGCATCCAGCCACACTACCAGATGCCCATCGCGGCCGAACTGCCGACCTACTTCGGGTACGCCCTGCGGGTGGCCGGCCCGCTGCTCGCTGTCGCGGTCAACTCGCCGCTTTTCCCCCCGACCCTCTACAACGACGGCACCACTGTCGATGATATCCTGGCGACGGCCCACCTGGAGAACCGGGTGTTCATCTTCGAGTCTATGATGAACGCTCGTGACGGGCCGGCGAAGGTGACCTTCCCCCGCGACATCGAGAGCACGACCGAGGCCGTCGACCGGCTGGCGGCGGACCCGCCGATCGTGCCGGTCTGCAGTGACGACGACCACCGGTTCGACGACCAGTTCTGTCACCTCCGACACAAACACGGCAGCTACTGGCGGTGGGTGCGGCCGGTGTTCGAGGGGGCGACGCGGGCCGATGCCAACGCCCGCCTGGAGTTCCGCCCGCTGCCCGCACAGCCGACGGTGCGTGATTCCGTCTCGCTGCTCGCCGCCGTCGCGGGGCTCATGGAGGGGCTGGTCGAGGCGGACCATCCCGTCTGTGCCCTGCCCTGGGAGCAGGCCCGGGAGAACTTCTATGCCGCCGCCCGTGACGGCCTCGAGGCTGACCTGGTCTGGCTGCTCGCCGACGGCGAGGAGACAACCGACACCGGCGACATCTACACCGACCTGTTCGACCACGCACAGCGCGGCCTCGAACGGCGCGGGTTCGACGCCGACACCGCCGCGACGTACCTCTACCCGCTGCGCCGCCGGGTCGACCGCCGAACCACACCCGCAAGCTGGAAACGTGACCGCCTTCAGCATCACGCCGACCGGGGGCGCACCCTCGAGGAGAGTGTCACCGCCGCCCAGCGCGACTACCTCGACGCCCAGGACGGCACGCTCCTTGAGGGCACGTTCGCCGACTGGATGTGAGCCGCCCGCGGTTCGACCGTGGCGAGCCACCTGCCGGCGCCGTCACGCCCGGCGCTACGGGTCGACCTCCGGTGGCTGGTCGCCCCGACCGAGCCGCATCTCGGTGCGGGTCACGTACAGATGGGCCAGCGAGACGATCAGAAAGGTCGTCAGCACGAACAGCCCCCACCCGATGTCGGGGATCGCCGCCAGCGGCCCGACACCGAGCACCCCCACACCGAGCACCAGACCGTTGACCCCGGCCAGCAGCAGGTAGAAGGCGCTCCAAGGGATGTCCCGCCGGCCGACGATCTCGAAGTAGATGTCAAGCTCCTCGGCCGACGGTGTCAGGGTGGCGATCCCCTCCTGGTCGTCGAAGCTGACGACACCCCAGTCGTCCATCTGTGGCAGATGGACCTGCTGGAGCGAGGTGTACACCCGCTTTCGCTGGTCGTAGGAGACCTCCGCCGGGTCGAGTTCGTTCTCCCAGGCGGCGAGTTGCTCGGCCAGATCACTCAGCTCCGCCTCCCCCCCGTTCTGTTTCAGGTAGTGCAGCGTGTACCTGCGCCGGTGACTGCTCAGCAGGTCGAAGTAGTCGTCGTAATCGAGCGACCGCCCGTCCCCCCCGCCGTGGTCGCTACGTCTGATCCCCGTGCTCACAGCTGACACCCCGTGTCGTGTCTGTTCTGCCCCGTCCCTGTACGCCCACTCTCCGGTTCCTGTCTCGCGGTTCTCCTGTCGGGTCAAGCGAGTCAGTCGGCCTCTCTTTTACCCCCATTGGCACCAGCCTTCGGTACGTTCATCGTCACGGATAATAAGTCTTTTTAACGGGATTACAGGTCACGGCCGGTGCAGACAGCGCCCCGTGGGTGGCGCCTTCGGCAGCCAGTGCAGGGGAGTCGGCCCCAAACTCCCCCGATTCAGCGAGACCGTCCCGCCGTCGTCGGGCCACGCCTGACTGCCCGAGGGACGCAGTCTCTCTCCGTTCACGGCGCGGCGGCTGTCACCGCTCGTTGAACAACCCTCGGATCTTGTCCCGCGTGGCGTCGACGTACATGTCCGCCTGTCTCCCGTCGTCGATGGAGCCTTCGAGCTCGATGTAGCGCTGTTTGAGCCGCTCGTACTCCTCGCTTCGCTCGAGCTGTTCGATGTCGAGTTTCGACTCGAGTGTGGCCAGCTTCGTCGCGACGGTGACCATCTCCTCCAGCTCCGCGTCGTGGGCGTTGCGCCGCTCCATCCGCTCGACGACCGCCGTGAGCTCCTCGCCGGGGACGGGTTTGACCAGATACTCGTCGAACGCCATCTCCACGATACCGAGGTCCGGGTCGACGGCGGTGACCATCACGACACGACAGCCCAGCGCCGACTTGTCTATCCGGTCGAGCACCTCGTCGCCCGGGATATCCGGCAGCCGCCGGTCCAGCAACA
>OBKM01000368.1_pt1 | contig 22669 bp, 20 predicted proteins | sample 1519691 | NCBI WGS metagenome assembly OBKM01 (sample SAMEA37050418, study PRJEB22526) | metagenome | biome: saline pan; feature: lake; material: water | place: Egypt | collected 2015 | depth 0.5 m | reverse complement strand
CTCGAAACCTTTTCGAAAGGAGCGCCTCGTTTCTCTTCTCTGGACATTTCTGTCCGATCGACCCGATTGACAGCCCCGCCTTACCTGCGCCAGTTGCGGGGCGGCTCCGGCTTGTTGTCGAGGATCGACTCGATGCGCTTCAGGTGTTCGGGCGTTAGCGATTCAGCCACATCGAGCGCCTTCATGTTCTGGCGCACCTGCTCAGGCTTCGAGGCGCCCGTAATCACCGTGCTGACGCGCGGATTGGTCAGGCACCAGGCGATGGCCAGCTGTGCCATCGTGCATCCGAGATCGTCAGCGACGGGCATCAGCTGACGCACCTTCTCAAGCTGGCGCTGTCCCTCCTCGCTTTCCAGGCGCTCGCGTAGCCAGTCGTAGTTGTCGAGATCCATGCGACTGCCCTCGGGAATCCCGTCGTTGTACTTGCCCGTCAGAATGCCGCTGGCGAGCGGGCTCCAGATCGTCGTTCCAAGCCCCATGTCCCGATAGAGCGGAGCGTACTCGCGCTCGACGCGCTCGCGGTGCAACATGTTGTACTGCGGCTGCTCCATCAGGGGCGGAATAAGATGCTCGCGCCGGGCAAACTCGTAGGCATGGCGGATCTGGTCGGCGCTCCATTCGCTCGTGCCCCAGTAGAGGGCCCAGCCCCGATCGACCACATGGTGCATGGCACGCACCGTTTCCTCAATGGGCGTCTCCGGATCGGGGCGGTGGCAGAAAATGAGATCGACATATTCCATCTGCAGCCGCTCCAGCGATGCCTTTGTGCCCTCGACGACGTGCTTGCGCGAGAGCCCCTGGTCGTTAGGCCCGGTGCCGCCCCAGAAAATCTTGGTCGACAGCACGAGATCAGACCGCTCCCATCCTAGATTCCGGATGATATTTCCCATCATAATCTCGGCCCGACCGTCGGCGTAGGCTTCGGCGTTGTCGAAGAAGTTGACCCCTGCGTTGTAAGCTGCCTTCATACATTCGCGGGCCACGTTCTCGTCGATTTGCTCCCCGAAGGTAACCCAGGAGCCGAAAGAGAGCGCTGATACTTTGAGTCCGGAGCGTCCAAGTCGTCGGTATTTCATAGCAGTCGGTCGTCGTGCGAAGAGGGATGACAGCGGTGCGCGTGACGTGCAGCATGATACAGATACGCTGGCAGCGGAGCAACTCCTCGCCGGGTTTTTTATCTAGATCGGTGCTCACCCGGCAACCTGTGTCCAGACCCACCAGAGCGTGCGAGCGCCGAGCAGGGCGCAGACGAGCGTGACCAGAATGCCCAGCGCGCGATACCAGATCGGAAAGCCGACGACGTCCTGACGCAGCGAGAGATACAGCACGAAGCCGGCGATGAGCGGCAGAAGAAGTCCGTTGGCGGCCTGCGCGGCCACGATGGCGGGCAGGGGCGACCAGCCCACCATGCCGAAGGCAAAACCGGCCAGGAGGACCGATCCCCAGACGGCACGAAACGTCGCGCTCTGCGGGTCGTCCGACCAGCCGAACAGCTCGCTGATGCCGGCGGCCGCCGCCAGCGGCGCAGTGAGCGCTGAGGTCAGTCCGGCTGCAAAGAGCCCGAGCCCAAACAGCCAACGCGCAGCCGGTCCGGCCACCGGGTCCAGGAGCGTGGCAAACACGTCGACGTCGGGCTCGACGCCCGTGCCCACGACGGTTGCGCCGGCAGCCAAAATTGAAAATGAAATGAGCCCGCCAATGGGAAGAAAGAGTGCCATTCCCGCCAGCTCACGCCACCAGGCGCCCATGGCATTGTCCACGTCCTGCCAGTAGTGCTTCGCCGACGAGGCGTGTAGAAATAGATTATACGTCACGACGGTCGTGCCGATGAGCGCGATGACGGTGACAACGCTTCCGTCGGGCACCTGCGGGACGACCAGCCCGCGAAGCGCCGCTTCCCACTCGATGGGCGCGACGACGAGCCCTCCGACAAAGAAGACGCTCATCACGATCACGAGCGCCATAAAGATCCGGATGAGCACCCGGAGATCCAGAAGAAGAATCGCCGCAGCTGCCCCCGACAGGAGAGCCACGATCCAGCGCTCGCCGAACGGCAGATCGATCAGCGTCGTGATGCCGGCGGCAGCTCCCATGAGGTTACCCATCTCAAACGCCGCCGCGCCGATCCAAAGGCCCAGCACGACCAGCCCGAATGCCACAAACCGCGGAATCGGCGATGTGATCGTCTCGCGGATGGACTCGCCTAACCCGCGCCCCGCCAGGATGCCCGTATTGGCCGTAAACGACTGCAGCACGAATACCGTCAGCACGGAAAAGACCAGCACCCAGCCGAGCGCATAGCCAAACTCCACTCCGGCCGCCGCGCAGGTCACGACCGTGCCGGGCCCTACGAAGGCGGCAACCACGATCGACGATGTGCCGAGCCGGAGTGATTTCACGTCTCGCGCTTTTTGATTCACGGCGTCCGTTCATACGTCACGAAGCGATACCCGTCGCGCGGGTCTTCGTCCGTCTTCGCAAACACGTCTCCGATGAGATGCTCGTACTCCGGAAAGTACGTATCTCCCTCGTAGGCCCCTTCGATGAGCGTGAGCTCCAGCCGATCGGCCTGCGGCAGAAACTGCTCGTAGATGTCGGCGCCGCCTCCGATGAACACCGTGTCCTCGCCGGCCAGCGCCTCCATGGCGTCGTCGATAGACGCGTACGCCTCAACCTCCGGATGCTCGGGAAGCTCGCCACGCGAGGTCAGCACGACCATCCGCCGGTCCGGCAGCGGACCGCCGAACTGATGCACGATCGACTCGAACGTTCGGCGCCCCATGAGCAGCGGATGCCCCGTCGTAAGCTCCTTAAAGTGCTGGAGATCTTCCGGGATGTGCCAGGGAAGGTCTTTGTCTTTGCCGATCACGCGATTCTCCTCAGCGACGGCAGCGATAATGACGATTTCAGGCATGGAATGGCGAGTGGGGAATGGCGAATGGAGAATGGCGAGTGGTCCGTGGCCGGTGGTGTCGAATGCGCAATATGTGCTTTCACCTACACACATCCACGCTTCCCTCCATGCATACATTCGCGAAGCGAATCCTACACGGCGATGGGGGCGCGGATGGCGGGATGGTGCTGATAGTCGACGATCTCGAAGTCGTCGGCGCGATAGTCGGCAACCGAATCCGGGTGCCGGGTGACGTGAAGCGTGGGCAGCGGGTACGGCGTGCGGCTGAGCTGCGTCTCAACCTGCTCCAGGTGATTCTGATAGATGTGGCAGTCCCCGCCGCTGAAGATGACCTCTCCCACCGTGTACCCGGTCTGCTGCGCCAGTATGTGCGTCAAAAGTGCATACGAGGCAATGTTGAAGGGCAATCCGAGAAACGAATCGACCGAGCGCTGCTGCCACATGAGCGAGAGGCGTCCGGGCCCCTCCTCCACCGGTTCAACCCAGCACTGAAACGCGTAGTGGCAGGGCGGGAGGGCCGTCTGTTCTATCTCTGCCGGGTGCCAGGCGCTCACGAGATGGCGCCGCGAGTGGGGCTTTTCCTGCAACTGTTCAATGAGGCGCGCGATCTGGTCGGTGCCCTCGAAGTCGCGCCACTGCTTCCCATAGACGGGTCCCAGCTCACCCCATTGCTCTGCAAAGACCGGATCATCCGCGATGCGCCGTTCGAAGTCTTCCTGCGTAATATCGTCGCCCGTCCGGTTCCGGTACCGTTTCAGCGGCCAGTCCGTCCAGATCGAGACGCCTTTTTGCACAAGCGGGCGGATATTCGTTTCCCCGCGCAGAAACCACAGCAACTCCTCGATGACGCCTCGGGCCCACACGCGCTTCGTGGTGAGCAGCGGAAAGCCCTTCTGCAGGTCGATTCGCATCTGGTAGCCGAATGTGCTGATCGTGCCCGTGCCGGTTCGGTCTTTCTTACGGACCCCGTGGTCGAGGATGTGCTGCAGATAGTCGAGGTAAGCGCGCATAGGCTTTAGCAGACTGGGATGCAATGTAGCCTCATGTAACGGACTATAGCGAACGATCGCAACATCGAATGCTCCCTCTCACCCGGAACGCCCTCACACGTCGCTTCGTTGAGATTCATACAGATACCACATGATCCAAAATATCCAATATCATGGACTCTGACATCCCCGCCAACAAACATCTTAACCAAGCGGTGAACCACCTGAACCGCGTGCTCGATTACGCGCCGATGGTAGCAGATGGGCGAGAGGCCACGGTTCACCTGACGCCTGAAGACTGGCACGTCGTAGCCGACGCGCTCTTCAAGATGAACGCGCCGGATGACATGCTGCCGGACGCCATTGAGGAATACGGCCTTACAAACGAAAACAACACGATCACGCTTACGACAGACAACTTCGATATCGAGATTGAGATCGTGCACACGTGATCGTGCCTGTTCTCAATGCGGCCCCCTCTCAACGCCGGCCTCTCAGCTGCAGGACCGGACGTTCGATATAAAAGCATAGGTAGCACAAGAACGCAGGCCCATCTTGAGACGATGGAGGCGGCTGCGAGCGCGCCGTCGAATATGGCCTCGCAGCCGCCCGATCAATCCCGAGCAAATGTCACAGGGAGACGTACGCCTCTAAACGGTCGAGTCGGACCCAGAGGAGGCTTCCAACCAATCGCTAACTTTAGTTCGCCGCGGCATGGAGCGGGAACTGTGGGATGGTAGCTCGGAACCGTTCCCCGTTTTCGCGCTGCATCAAGTACGTGCCCTCCATGGTCGCTCCGAACGAGGTCAGCACGCACGAGCTGTTGTAGTGGTGCGTCGCTCCCGGAGCAATGACGGGCTGCTCGCCGACGACCCCTTTGCCCTCAACGTCCTTCGACTGACCGTTCGACTCTCGAATCGTCCAGTGCCGGCGGAGCAGCTGGATTTCGTCATCGCTTTCGTTTTGGATGACGACCGAGTAGCCGAATGCAAACCGCTTCTCGATAAAGTCGGATTGCTCGTCGAGGTAAATCGGACGCACGGTAACCGTGATGTCGCGAGTCGTTGAAGCGTAAGCAATCATGGCAGGTATGAGGGTGGGTCAGATACGCGAACGTATCAGGGGGAGCCTCGTGAGCGACACGAACGAAATACCCAGTCCATTATTTTCAAGTCTTTGATAATGGACCGTCACATTTCCTTCACGTTCCTCCATGGTATGTAACTATCAGAAAACATGCCAAACCCAGGGCGCAGCACCCCCTTGAACGACCTGTTAAACTGAACATGATCCAGCGCGCCGTCGTTTGAGAGTGCTCTTTTTTTGATTGATCTCACGCCTGACCGCTCGCGCATGAGCAGCATCCCCTCCACCGACGACCCATCTGTACATTCGCTCTCCGACGCCACCGTCCTTTTTGCCGGCGATTCTGGCGATGGCATGCAGCTGACAGGTTTGAAGTTTACCATGGCTGCCGCACAGGCGCAGAACGACCTGGCGACGCTGCCGGACTATCCCGCTGAGATTCGCGCACCGGCCGGGACGACCTACGGAATTAGTGGATTTCAGCTGCACTTTGGCGCCGAGGAGGTGCGCACGCCGGGCGATACGGCCGATCTCCTCATCGCCATGAACGCAGCGGCGCTCAAGGTGAACTTGCGACACGTTCGCGACGGCGGGACCATTGTCGCCAATGCGGACGCGTTCGAGGAGCGAGATTTAGAACTCGCCGAGCTCGACAGCAATCCGCTGACCGACGGCACGCTCGATGGTTACCGGGTGATCGAGGTGCCGATGACCTCCACTACGCGCGAGGCGCTCTCGGACACCGACCTCAACACCCCGCAGAAGGATCGGTCGAAGAACATGTTTGCGCTGGGGCTTACGCTCTGGCTCTATTCGCGCCCCCTGGAGCCAACCCTGAACTGGATCGATGAAAAGTTCAGCGACAAACCGGCCATCCGGGATGCCAACCGGCACGTATTGAAGAAAGGCTACCACTACGGTGAGACCACAGAGGCGTTTGCGACCCGCTACACGGTAGACTCGGCCCCGATGGAAACGGGCACGTACCGGGCCATCCGAGGGGCCGAGGCGCTGGCATTGGGCCTCGTGGCCGCCAGCGAGAAGAGTGGCCTGTCCCTCTTCTATGGCTCCTATCCCATCACGCCGGCCTCTGATATTCTTCATGAGCTGAGCAAGCACAAAAACTTCGGCGTGATGACGTTTCAGGCCGAAGACGAGATCGCCGCCGCCAGCTCAGCAGTGGGCGCAAGCTTCGGTGGGAATCTGGGCGTCTGCGCCACGAGCGGACCCGGCATTGCGCTCAAGACAGAAACCATCGGACTGGCCGTCATGACGGAGCTGCCGCTCGTCGTGATTGACATGCAGCGCGGCGGCCCATCTACCGGGCTGCCCACCAAGCCCGAGCAGGGCGACCTGCTGCAGGCCGTCTACGGACGGAACGGCGAATCGCCCCTGCCGGTGCTCGCCCCCAGCACGCCGGGCGACTGCTTCGAAACGGCGTACGAGGCCTGCCGGATCGCCACGAAGTATATGACGCCTGTCATGCTACTCGCCGACGGCTATCTTGGCAACGGCGCCGAAGCGTGGCGCATTCCGGATCCAGATGATCTGCCCCCTTTCGAGGTCGATTTCGCGACCGAGCCGGCTGACCGGCTTATGGCGAAGAGCAACGGATCAGCCAAATTCCTACCGTACGTGCGAGACGATGAGACCCTCTCGCGCCCCTGGGCTAAGCCGGGCACGCCCGAGTTGGAGCACCGCCTCGGCGGGCTCGAGAAAGAACACCAGACGGGCGACGTGTCTTATCATCCGGAGAACCACGAGAAGATGGTGCAGCTGCGCGCCGAGAAGATCCAGCGCGTCACGCAGGAAATTCCTCCTATGACGGTCAATGGCCCGGAATCAGGCAACCTGCTCGTTATCGGCTGGGGCTCCACGAAAGGCGCCATCGACGAGGCCGTGGAACGTGCTCAAGATCGTGGACGCGCCGTAAGTAGCGTGCATCTGCGCCACCTCTTCCCCTTTCCTGCCGATCTTGAGGAGACCATGGAGCGCTTCGACGAGGTGCTTGTGCCTGAGTTGAACAATGGGCAGCTCGTCCGGCTTCTGCGCGATAAGTACCTCGCCTCTGCAACTTCCTTCAGTAAAGTGAAAGGGCAACCCTTCACCGCGAAAGAGATCGAGCAGAAAATCGAAGACATCCTCGAGTGACGATTGGCGAATGGCGAGCTGCGAGGACAATCACCGACTCGCCCTCCGAACTTCGAAATTCCTAGCTATGCCTGACGACACCAATAGTACGCCTGACGGCACGAAGAGACCTGCGCTTCCGCTGCAGCAGCTCGGCGACGAGACGCCGACCGAGAAGCCCGATGGGCCGCCGAACACCAAGAAGCCGGAGGGTCCGCCGGGATCGAAAAAGCCGGACGGCCCCTCCAGTGGGAAGAAGCCCAAGATGCCCCCCGGCTTTGGCGACACCGATGACGATGGGCTTACGCGAAAGGACTTCCAGACCGATCAAGACGTTCGCTGGTGCCCGGGATGCGGCGACTACGCGATCCTGTCGACCGTGCAGCGGCTACTCCCCGACCTCGACGTCCCCAGGGAAAATATCGTCTTTATCAGCGGCATCGGGTGCGCAGGCCGCTTTCCGTATTACATGAACACGTATGGCATGCACACCATCCACGGTCGTGCGCCCGCCTTCGCGACAGGGCTCAAGGCGAGCCGCCCGGAGCTTGACGTGTGGATTGTTACTGGCGATGGCGACGCGCTCTCGATCGGCGGAAACCACCTCATGCATATCTTCCGCCGCAATGTCGACACGCAGATGCTGCTTTTCAACAACGGCATCTACGGGCTCACGAAGGGGCAGTACAGCCCGACCTCGGAGCGTGGCAAGGTGACGAAAAGCTCGCCGTACGGCTCCATCGATGCCCCGTTCAACCCGGTCGCCGTAGCACTCGGCGCGGATGCCACCTTCGTCGCCCGCACGATGGACCGCGACCCGAAGCATATGAAGACCATGATGCGACGTGCGCACGAGCACGACGGGAGCGGCTTTCTGGAGATCTATCAGAACTGCAACATCTTCAACGACGGAGCCTTCTTTGAATTCACCGAGCAAGAGACGAAGCCGGAGCGCGCGCTCTTTCTAGAGGACGGCGAGCCGATGACGTATGCCAACGGCGATAAAGGCATTCGCCTGGAGGGCCTGACGCTCCAATCGATCGACCTAACCAGCGGCCGGTGGTCGATCGATGATTGCCTCGTCCACGACGAGCAGAATCACGAACTGGCCCATCTCGTCGGCCGGCTATTCTGGCAGGAAGACCTGCCACGTCCCTTCGGCGTAATCTATCGCGAAGAGCGCCCCACGTACGAGGAGCTCTTGCACACGCAGATTGACGGCATCACAGAGGAGGAAGGCGAGGGCGACCTTGAGGCGCTACTCCACGCGGGCGACACGTGGACTATTGAATAGTCTCTGCCTTGCCTTCTATCTGGCAAGGCTCCCCCTAACGCCTACTCCCTGTCGTACAGGGCTGCTTTCTCATCGGCCGCGGCCTTTCTTTTCATCGAACGGATTTTGTATCATAGGGCCGTCTTCCATCTTATCTTCATCACCACCCCTTGCAATCATGTTTTTTCGGACCTCTTCCTTCCTTCGCAATCTCGGGCTCCTCATCCTCCGCGTCAGCTTCGGGCTGTATATGGCCATCGATCACGGCTGGGGTAAAATCGTGGGGGGCCCCGAGCGATGGGCCGGCCTCGGCGGGACGATGGAGATGTTCGGCATTGACTTCGCCCCCACGTTCTGGGGCTTTATGGCGTCCTTCGCCGAGTTTGCCTGCGGCCTGTTGGTCGTGATCGGCCTGTTTACGCGCCCGGCTCTGCTCTTGCTCATCATCACCATGGGGGTTGCCGCCACGTCACACATCACAGGTGTGATCGAAGGCAGCCCGGAAACGGCTCTGCTGTACGCCTTCGCCTTCTTTGTGCTTCTGCTGACAGGCCCCGGCAAATACAGCATTGACCAGCGCGTGCGCACTGCCCGTGAGCGGCAGTAACGGGATACGAGGCGGCAACTTTTGAAGGCGCTGCCAATATAAAACAGTGAGCCTTGAGCTCTCGCTTTGCACGCTGTAAACCAATCAAAAAATTACAGGGAGGGATCTACTATGAGTGGTCAAGACATTTTGATGATCGTCGGCGATTTCGTCGAGGACTACGAGGTGATGGTGCCGTTCCAAACCTTGCAGACCGTAGGCCACACTGTGCACGCAGTGTGTCCGGATAAAGAGGCCAGCGAGACCGTGAAGACGGCCATCCACGACTTCGAGGGCGACCAGACGTACACGGAGAAGCGCGGTCACAACTTTCAACTGAACGCGACCTTTGATGAGGTCGACGAGACTGAGTACGATGCCCTCGTGCTTCCTGGGGGCCGAGCCCCGGAATACATTCGTCTCAACGACCGCGTCATTGAGATCGTCCAGCACTTTGCGGAGGCTGATAAGCCGATCGCAGCGATCTGCCACGCCGCCCAGATTCTCGCAGCGGCCAACGTGATTGATGGCAAGCGCTGCGCGGCGTATCCGGCCTGCGCTCCCGAAGTCGAAAACGCCGGCGGCCACTATGCCGACATCGACATGGACGATGCCATTGCTGACGGCAACCTCGTCACCGCGCCGGCCTGGCCTGCGCATCCGGCCTGGATGAATGCGTTCCTCGAGGTGCTCGGCACCACCATCGAGCATCGCGATCCGGTTGCCGCCTAACCTCGATTACCTATCCGCCTCTTGTACAGCTGCCGGTCTGCGCTCAGGCCGGCAGCTTTTTTATTTGGCGCAGCCACTTGAATACCATGCGGACAATTGTTTTAATGGGATGTGGATGAGCCTTGCTCAGCGACCCTTCCGCCGCATGCGCATACGTCATGCTTGGATCGCAACGCTGATCGTTGCATGTGGCCTTCTCCTGGGCTGCCAGGATGAGGATTCGCTCACCGCCGATTCCCTCGATACGCCGGCAGGTCCCGAGAGCGGTCAGCCGCACCTCCACGCCGACGATGCGGGCACTATCTGGTTGAGCTGGATGGAGCCGGGCGACACGGCAGAGCATTCATTCCAGTACGCGTCGTTTGAGGGGAACGACTGGTCGTCCCCCCAAACCATTGCCACCGGTGATGACTGGTTCGTGAACTGGGCGGATGTGCCCTCTTTCCAAACGCTTCCCGACGGGCGCAAGGCAGCTCACTACCTGGTGAGCAGCGGTCCTGACATTTTTGCCTACGACGTCCACGTCACGCAGACCGATTCGGAGGGGACCTGGCAAGATACCATTACGCCCCATCAGGATGACACAGAGACGGAGCACGGATTCGCGTCCGTGCTTCCGCTGAACGACGGTCTACTTGCCGTCTGGCTCGACGGCCGTGAGATGGCCGACGACGGCCCGATGACCCTTCGCGGGGCCACGCTGGATGGCGACGGCGACGTGCAGCACAAAGAGATGCTCGACGCCCGGGTCTGTGAATGCTGCCCGACAAGCGGCGTCCACACCGATGACGGGACGCTCTTCGCCTACCGCGACCGGACGGAGGACGAGATTCGCAATATTTCACTGGTTCGACACACCGAAGACGGCTGGTCTGACACCCGCTCCTTACACGACGACGGCTGGCACATCCAGGGCTGCCCGGTCAACGGCCCCTCGCTGGATGCAAACGGCAGCCGGATAGCAGCCGCCTGGTTCACCGGGGCCGATAACCAACCGCGCGTGCAGGTGGCGTTCTCAGACGATAATGGCCACACGTTCAGCGACCCAATCCTCGTGGATGAACAGAACCATGGGCGCGTCGATGTCGCGCTCCTCGACGACGGCTCTGCGGCCGTCAGCTGGATTGGATACGACGAGGAAGGAAATGAGGCACTCCGGTTGCGTCGTGCCTACGATGACGGAACGCTTGAGGAGCCCATTACCGTCTCGCGTATCGACGCGGGACGTTCGTCGGGCATTCCTCGGATGGTACGTCAGGATGACCAGCTGTACGTTGCCTGGGTTGATGTCGAAGGCGAAGCCGACAGAGTGCAAGTAGCGCGGCTTGAGCCGTGACACCTGGAACCTGTTCCCCGAAAGGAAGCAGTGTTAACGATTTGTAATGCATCGATTTTTTTATTGATCTCCACACATTCCCCGCCTATATTTTAACTGCGTGATGTGAAATTATAGCACGGTAAGCTCTTTGCTACCCAATGTCACGTGTTGCAGGCGGCAGTTGCTGTCCATCCTTATGCTTCCCATAGTTCGTTCTTCCCGCTGGAACAGAAAGAGAACTGTCCGCCTATTTCTCGCAGGAAGAGTTCCCCCTCGATACTTTTTCACTACTCCAATAGCGAATGCCATGAAACAATTTGTTACTACTGGGCTGGCGTTCCTGGTTCTTATGGTTCTCCCGTTTGGAAGTGCCTCAGGCCAGGCAACGACAGCATCTATTACCGGTACCGTTGTAGACGAAGACGGCGAGCCGCTACCTGGTGCCAACGTCGTAGCCGTTCATGAACCATCAGGAACGCAGTACGGCGCGGCAACCAGTGAAAACGGTCGGTATACGTTGCGCGGCCTTCGATCGGGTGGCCCTTACACGGTAACCGCCTCTTTCGTCGGATACCGCTCGGTTCAAGAAACCGATGTTACCGTCCGACTGGAGCAGCAGCGCCGCATCGATTTTCAGTTGGAAGCTGGCGACGCGGAGCTCGAAGCGGTTGAAGTCATTGGCGAGCGCCGAGCTGTAATCAGCCGCGACCGAACAGGCGCCGCGCGCAACGTCTCGGCAGAGGAGCTCGACCGGCTGCCTTCGATCAGTCGCGAATTCTCAGACTTTGCCCGCCTCATCCCGCAAGCAGGCGGCAGTGGCGCCGGTAATAGCCTGGCCGGGCGCAACGAGAAGTTCAATCGCGTTCAGCTCGACGGCTCGACGCTCGACGACGTTTTCGGGCTCGGACAGGCCCTAGCCGGTAGTAACCAGGGTGCACAGCCCTTCAGCCTGGACGCAGTCGAAGAGTTTAACATCGACATCGCCCCTTTTGACGTACGCTCTGGAAACTTCACGGGCGGCCAGATCAACGCCGTCACAAAGAGTGGAACTAACGAATTTGAAGGATCCTTCCGCTTTCTGGGTCGCAACGAGAGCTTCGTTGGCGACCTCGATGGGGCCGCTTTCGATGACTTCGGCGAGACGTTCTTTACAGGCACGCTGGGCGGACCGATCATAGAAGATGAACTCTTCTTCTTCGTCAGCGCAGAAACCCGCCAGCGCAGCGATCCGCTCGACGCTCAGGTCGCCGGCACCGGTGCAACCGGCGGAAGCGTATTTGATCTCGGCGACGATGAACTCAACAATCTCGGATTCGATACGACCGAGGATGTTTTGAATGAGATTCAGAACATCTCCCAGAACCAGTACGGATGGGACCCCGGAGGTATCAGTCCGATCTCGTTTGATACGGACAACTACAAAGTCCTCGCCAAGATCGACTGGAATATCAACGAGAATCACCGCCTGTCGCTGCGCCACAATTACGTTGACGCGTACAACGACGACGGCGTAAGCCGAAGCACAACGAGCTTCAACTTCGACGGCTCGCAGTTCACGCGCGAGAGCACGCAAAACTCGACCTCGCTGCAGCTCGACAGCAATATCGGGCAGAACATGTTCAACGAGTTCAAATTCTCGTACACGCGACTGCGCGAGCCGCGCGTGCCGCAGGCTGAGCTTCGCCCTGACGTGTCGTTCTCCTTTGAGAACTCCGACGCGAGCATGGGACAGGGTATTGGCCGGTTCAGCCAAGCCAACAACCTGGAGCAGGATCTCTTCGAGATCACAAACGACTTCACATGGGACGTTGGTGATCATACGCTCACCTTTGGAACCAACAATGAGATTTTCAGCTTCACCAATCGGTTCATTCAGGACTTCGTGGGCTCGTATGACTTCGAGCCGTTCGTCGTAACCGACGAAGACGGCAACGTCATTCGCGAAGTCGACGCCATTGAAGCGTTCGAACGCGGCCTTCCGAGCGACTACCGCTTCAGCGAGTCGCGCATCGAAGGGGACCCGACGCCCGAAGCAGAATTTACGGCGTTCCAGCTAGGCGGCTACGCGCAGACGCAGTGGAGCGTAACTCCGGACTTCACGGTCACAACAGGACTTCGAATCGACGTGCCCGTCATTCCGGACGAGCCGTTCTTCAATGAGGATGCCGAAGACGCCTTCGGTCGGAGCACCTCGAATATAGCAAGCGGAAACGCCGTGCTCTCCCCGCGACTGGGCTTCAACTTCAACCAGGATCTGTTCCTTGACGGATACTCCACCCAGATTCGCGGTGGAACCGGCGTCTTCAGCGGCCGACCGCCGTTTGTCTGGATCTCGAACCAGTTCTCGAACACGGGCGTCGACTTCAGCCGCATTCGCGCTGAGTTCGACCCGGGCGAGCTGTTCTTCGATGAGGACGGCAACCAGATTGGAGAGTGCTTCTCTCCGAGCGGCGATCCCGCTGATCACCCGCGTCCCGGCGACTGCCAGGGAGCGATCGGAACGGAAGAAACGACCGAAGTCAACTTCGTTGATGAAGACTTCGACTACCCGACCACGTGGCGCACGAACCTGGCCATCGATCAGGAACTGCCGGGTAACTTCGTAGCGACACTTGAGGGCCTCTTTTCCAATTCCATCAACGAGGTAAACTTCCGCAACGAGAACATCGAACCTCTTGGAGAAGACGCCTACGGCCGCACCTACTACGGCGAGCGCATCGGGCCTCGCTTCTTCCCCGCGTTCGCTTCGGATCGTAACATCGTAGACGAGCGCTTCACCGACGCGATTGTTCTAGAGAACACTAGCCGTGGCTTCGAGGCAAGCTTCACCGCGCAACTTCAGCGCAACGTCGCGGAAGGGCTCAGCGGTTCGCTCTCATACACTTACAGCCGCGCGAACACGGTCAATGCGGGCACGTCGAGCCGCGCGATCTCGAACTGGCAGTTCAACCCGAGCGTGGATGTTAATAACCCTGAATCCGGTGTCACCGACTTTGAGCGGCGACATCGCGTCCTCGCTGGACTGAACTATCGCATCCCGTGGTCTGAGCGCTTCGCGACGACCTTCGGGCTCATCTACGAAGGGCAGTCTGGACAGCCGTTTAGCTGGATTTACATCGGCGACGCCGGCGGTGACGGCGAGGCCTTTAATAACCTCGTCTACGTGCCCGAGAGCGAGGACGAGGTGTTCCTCGAAAGCCAGAACTGGGACGCACTCGACACCTTCATCGAAAGCGAAGATGGCCTTCGTGAGCACCGAGGTGAGTTCGCTGACCGCGGATCAGCGCGAGATCCGTTCCAGCACATTCTCGACCTTCGCGTGAATCAGGAGATCGCCACCTTTGGCAATCAGCGCATTGAAATCACGGCGAAGGTCGAAAACTTCCTGAACCTGCTGAATAGCGACTGGGGTCGCATTCAGTTTTCCTCGTTCAACGACAATGTGGCGTGGGCCTATTTCGGTCGCGTCTCGGAGGACGATATAGGCTCTGAGATTGCCGGTCGCGAGGTAACCGCCGATGATGTCGGTAAAGATATCATCGACTTTGACGAGTCGACCCTTGAGGACCGGCAGGCAGGTGAATTCCTTAACACAGCCAACACCTCGTCACGCTGGCAAATCCAGCTTGGCGCCCGGTACACGTTCTAACGCACTCACCTGCATGACTAGTAAAAAGCGGCCTCTCCCTCTCCGGAGAGGCCGCTTTTTTTATTGCGAGCAAAGAGCCATAGGCCTCGGAAACTTCTTCCCACACCCTAGAAATCTGTAGCTCCGATGGCCTCCTCCCAACCGCTTCACCTCGAATGTCGGGCGTGGCATGGACTTTGAATCCGTTATAGGTAGGTACCCAAGCCGCATCGTCGTCACGCACTTGGATCTGCTGCACAGCGGCGCAGGGTTACCTCCACTGATTGAAACTTTAACTCCGACGCGACGGCGCGGCCGTGGTACTGGACGATGTCCTTCCGAACCACGGTAACATGCGACCGCTATGCACACGACTTCTTCTTCCCTCGCCCTCCTGTTCGTCGCAACCATCGGCGCCACAGCCCTACTCCTAGCAGGGTGTGGATCTTCGTCGGTCTCTGTCGAGGAGAATGCCAACCCATCGGTAGCAGGCGACGATGACACCATCGCGTACTCCGACCTCGACCGTCGTGACTTCAGCGCGGTCGGCCACGAGGTGCGCACCGACCAGGGCAACCGCGTCTTCGTCGAAGCGACCGAGCAGGACACGCTGGTCTGGTTCGAAGACGAAGTGACCGGCGACTTCGTGCGCGCCCTGCTGCGCCAGGGCAATTCCATCTACATCAACGATGGGCATGGGGACGCCTTCCGACCGGCTTCTGCAACGAACGAAGCGGCCTACCAGATCTTTATGGAACGCTGGCACGACGCTCAGCGCCCTGCCTTCGCGCAGGAGAATTACGGCGACGAGGCGTCCGCTCCCCACGCCCGGCTGGATGGTGGCGAAGAGTAAATGCTGCGGAAGCACCAGCGGGGCGTCTAAGTACAATCAGGTGGCGATTGGGGAGTGCTTCCTTCCTCGAGACGGATCGAGCAGGGCCGCCCGCCTTATTGCTCGCTTCCACGCTCCAGCGTGGGAGCGGCCTATGCGGTTCTGTGCTCACGGAAGACCGTGGGCACGAGAACACAGGCCACGGAAGACATCGACGGACGCAACGGAGGGGGAGCTGCGGAGGACTTCCTTTTGGAAAATTCCTGTGAGTAGCAATACAATTCCCAACTCCACAATAGATCTCAATTAGGCCCGACTGGCCTTGTGCTTGTCAATGAGGAACCCTGCGTCACTCCGCTCCCGGCCCGACACTGTCCTCGATGTATTCCAGGATGCGCCGGTACTGGTCGGTCCAGCTTGAGGGCTCTTCAAACCCGTGGTCTTCTACCGGATAGATGGCAAGCTCCCAGTCCTCCTTGCCCATCTCAATGAGCCGCTGCGAGAGGCGGAAGGCATCCTGCGGCTGCACGTTGTCGTCGACGAGGCCATGCGTCATGAGCAGCGGATCTTCGAGTCCCTCGGCGAAATGGATGGGCGACGACCGGGCGTAGGCCGTGGAATCCGTCGTGGGCGTGTTGAGGATGTTCGACGTGTACGGGTCGTTATAGTGCGCCCAGTCGGTCACCTTGCGCAGCGCCGCTCCGCCGCCGAAGTGCTCCGGCTCGTTGAAGAGCGCCATGAGCGTCAGGAAGCCGCCGTACGAGCCGCCGTAGATGAAGGTGCGGTCGCCAGGGATATCGTGCTCCTCCTCCAGGTAGCGCGAAGCGTCCACGTAGTCCTGCAGGTCGCGGCCGCCCATGTGCCGGTAGATGGCCGTGCGCCAGTCGCGCCCGTAGCCCGCTGAGGCGCGATAGTCGACGTTCAAGACGGTGTAACCGAGGTCGGCAAGCAGGTTGTGAAACATGTGCTCGCGGAAGTAATTGCTCCAGCCGTGATGCACGTCCTGCAGGTAGCCGGCTCCGTGCACGAAGAGCACGGCCGCGCCATTGGGATCGTCCGGCTCAAAGACCTGCGCCGGCACCTCCACCCCGTCGGAGGCTTCAAAGCGCATGATCTCCGTCTCGCGCCAGTCGTAGGCAAGCCAGTCGTCGGTCGGGGAATGTGTGATGCGCTCGGGCTCGCCGTTCATCGGTTGAAGATACACCTCTGGCGGCCGATTGGAGTGCGAGTAGTGCAGCCCCATCACGTCCTCGTCCGGACTCATAGCGATCGTGCTTCCCTCGCTCCGGATCTCGGCCGGGCCGAGCACGCGACCAGGCACGTCGTCTTCGGCGGTCAGGCGCGAAGGAGTGCCCCCTTCGACCGGCATCTCGTAGGCGTGCAGCTCAAAGGGCGACTCAGCGCTGCTCTCGAAGAACCACGTCTCGCCGTCCTGGGAGAGCCGGGGATTGTGCACCTCAAATGCGCCTTCGGTGAGCTGATCGATCTCGCCCGTCTCTACGTCGACCGTGTACAGGTGGCTGTAGCCGGTTTCTTCGCTTTGAAAGTAGAAGTGCCGGTCGTCCGTGAGCCAGCCGGTAGACGGACTTCCCCACCGAAAGCCTGAAATGCCGGGTCCTGCAACCCAGGCCTCATCGTGCTGACGGTCGAGCACCTCCAGGTCGCCTGACTCCGGATCGAGGCGCGCGATCCAGCGATCTTTGTTGTCTCGAGCGCGAATCTCAACGATGCCGTGCGAGCCGTCGCTGTTCCACTCCGGCCCGTGCGCATACAGCTGGCGCTTGGCCTCCGTGGAGTCGAGCTCGATGCCCTGCTCCTCTTTGAAGGGCGGCGTGTCGTAAGCGCCTTCGATCTGATGGAGATCGACGGTATAGGTCGTGTCGCGCTCCAGATCTTGCACGTGGAATGACATCTCGGACACGTGATCGCCCACCTTGGGCCGCGCCTCGAACGCCGACGCGTAGCCCGACTCCGTCACGTAGTCGATCATCTGGGTGCCCTCCGCCTGCGATTCTTCCGACAAGCCAAACGTCACGAACCGTTCGCTGGGGTCGATCTGCAGCTGTTGGACCTGCTGGTCGCCGTAGTGATAGGTCGGCGGCGGGTCCATGGCGCGCTCTTCGCGCTCCTGGGCCTCTTCGCGCTGCTCGCGCTCCTCGTGGCGCTCGCGGAGCGTCTCAAACAGCTCCAGCTGCTGGTCCTCAAGCCACTGCCGGCGCTCGTCGGGCTCCGGCTCGCGCGGCTCCTGGCCCGGACGCAGATCGGTGAGCTGCGTAATCTCGCCGGTCGCCAGCGTAATCGCAAAGAGGTTGTCGTCCTGCTGGAAGAGAACGCGCTCGCCGTCAGGATCAAAACGGGGACTGCTGGCGAAGTCGCGCGTGTCGGTGAGCTGGACGACTTCGTCGTCAGCCCGGTGATAGAGATACACGTCGCCGTTGCGGGTGTACACCTTACGCTCGAAGTCGGCGTCGTAGGTGTGGGTGCCGTGCTGCCAGCCGTCGAAGAACGGCCGGTGTTCGCGTCGCTCCTCGGGCTCCACCTTCTGCGGCTCGCCGCCCTCGCGGGGCACCTTGTAGAGCGAGTCGCTCGGAAATTCGCCCTCGGGGTTCCAGTCGAAGTAAAGAGCCGAACCGTCCTCAGCCCAGCGCAGGTTGGTGGGCCAGTCGCCCACCCACGTCTCGTAGTCCTGCATGATCTGCTCGACGGAAAGCTCCGACGACTGGGCCGATCCAGCCTCCGGCATCCATGTCCACAAGAGAAGAACCAGCGAGAGAGTAGTCGTAACGTACTTCATCGGGTTGTGTCGTGATGAGGAGAGCAGGTGCGCGCGTTGTAATGTAGAAGACACGCACGGATTGTACAACCCAATGCCGATATGTATCATTGGCGGCTCAGCATACGTTGAAAGGTGTGCGGGCATTTCAAGAATATCGTAGGGCGACGCGCCATGCTACAATGGCTCTACCACATTCCCCGGGAGGCTTTCATCTGGACGGTGGGCCTCCTTGCGATGGCGAGCTTCGACCCGCACGCGTCAGCTCACCTGATCAGCCTGTGCCCGCTCGACGCGCTCGGCTTCTCGTTCTGCCCGGGCTGCGGGCTGGGACATTCGATCGCCCACCTGGCTCGCGGTGAACTCCTCCTCTCCTGGGAAGCTCATCCGCTCGGCCTCCCCGCCGTACTTGTGATTAGCGGACGCGTCGGAACGCTTCTTGTGGATGCCTACTCACGCTCCCTTTCGGATTAATCCTCGTCGTCGACCATGTCTCGTGTCCTCCAACATCTTCCCGAAATCGAAGGCGACGAGCAAGTATATGTCGCCCGTCTGCTCTCGGATATGACCGACGAAGAGGCCGAGCAATTTGCACACGTCTACCGCTCGCGCCGGCGCAATCCTACATACGTGATTCTCATGGCGCTGCTGGGATTCGGCGGGCTCGCCGGCGTGCACCGTTTTTATCTTGAGGAAATCGGAATGGGTCTTCTGTATTTCCTGACCATCGGCCTGTGCTTCATCGGGACGATTGTCGACCTCTTCAACTACAAAGAGCTGGCGCTGCGCTACAACCGCCGGGAAGCCGATGAGGTGGCTCTTCTCGTAAGCGCAGACCTAGGAGAGGACGCGCCCGACGATTAGATGGCGCCGTCTTGCATCTGCCGGCGGAGCACGGCCTCGGCGTTGTTCACGCTTCGCAGGCAGAAGCGCGCCATGAGCGCCGCCTGCTCGTCGGATGAGAGGTCGGCGTGATGACCCTGCCGTTCGAGCCGATCTTGCCGCGCCTGGTGCAGTGCGATGGCCGCGGCGACCGACACGTTGAAGCTCTGCGTGAAGCCCGACATAGGAATCGCGCACGTCCCGTCTACCGCCTCTTGCATCGCCGGCGAGATGCCCTGATCTTCATTGCCAAGGACGAGCGCCGTAGGCTCGGTGAAATCGACGCGGGCGAGCGGCACGGCGTCATCATCGAGGTGCATGGCAAGCACCGTGTAGCCCTCTTTCTGCAGGTGGCCGACGCACGCTGCCGGGTCGTCCCATCGGACAAGGTCCATCCACTTTTCGGCGCCCTGGCTCGTGCGTTCGGATTTCTTGAACCGCTCGTTCTGTCCGCGCACCACGTGGAGCGCCTGGTAGCCGAGGCCCTCGGCCGATCGCATGACGGCACTTACGTTGCCCGTGTTGACGAGCCCCTCGATAACGGGCACGACCGTGTAGGTCCGCCGCGCCACGACGTTTTCGAGGCGCTCGACGCGCGCCTCCGTCATCACAGGACGTAATCCCTCGATGACAGCATCGGGGGAGAGCCGGCGGCCATCGATCACGAACGGATCGTCCCACTCGTCCAGCGCCTGGGCCGGACCGAGCAGACGCTGCATGATTTGCTTGGCTTCCTGAGGAGAACGGCTCATATCAGCTTCCCGATCAAGTGGTCACCGTCGCACGCACCGCACTACGTTTTCGATGTGCGGCGTGTGCGGAAACATGTCGACGGGCTGGACGGCTTCGATTTGGTAGTATTCCTTGAGCCGGTCCAGGTCCCGCGCCTGCGTCTGCGGGTTACAGCTCACGTAGACGAACCGCTCCGGATGCAGGTCGGCGATCTGACCCACGACGTCCTTATGCATTCCCGCACGTGGCGGGTCGACCAGGAGCACATCCGGCCGGCCATGCTCTTCGACAAACTGCGACGTGAATACTTCCTTCAGATCGCCGCTGATAAACGTGCAGTTGTCGACGTCATTGAGCTCGGCGTTGTGGCGCGCGTCGCCCACGGCTTCCTCGATAAGCTCCACGCCCACGACCTCATCTACGTATTCAGACATGTAGATCGAGATCGTGCCCGTCCCGCAGTAGAGATCGTACAGCCGATCGTCCGGCTGCAGGTCCGCGAAGTCGCGGGCCACCTCATAGAGCCGATCGGACTGCTCCGTGTTGGTCTGGAAGAAGGCGCGCGGACTGATCGTGAACTCATAGTCGCCGATCACGTCGGTAATGACGCCGGGTCCGTACACCGTGTGGGGCTCGCCCTCGGGATTCTGCGACTTCCCCGTGTGGCTCGTGTGGATGAACGTCGTGACCTCTGGAAACTCGTCCTGGAGGAAGTCGGCAAACGCCTCGATGCGCTCGGCGTGGTGGCCGTACGTCACGAGATTTACCATCACGTCGCCTGTGCGCTTGCCCTCGCGGATCACAAGGTGCCGCAGAAATCCTTCGTGGTTGCGAATATCCCAGGGCTCCCATTCGCGCGCCTTCACAAACTCGCGAACGCCGTTCACGAGTCGCGCGCTAAACTTGGACTGAAGGTGGCACTCCTGCAGGTCGAGCACCTTGAAGAAGTTGCCCGGCACGTGCAGACCGAGCGCGAAGTCCGTATCGAACTCCTTGCCCGTGTCGATCTCCCCGCGGGTGAGCCAGCGGTCGGCGCTGAAGTCGAAGTCCATCTTGTTGCGATAGTAGAAGATATTCTCCGCACCGATAACCGGCTCCACGTCAACGCCCTCGAAGTCGCTGTGGTGGGCAAAGGTCTCCTCAACGCTCTGCCGCTTGGCCTCGAGCTGCGCCTCGTAGTCGACGTGCTGCCAGGTGCATCCGCCGCACTCGTCGGCGTAGCGGCAGCGCGGCGTCGTACGCAGGTCGCTTGGTTCAAGCAGCGTGTCGAGCTTTGCCTCCGCGTAGTTTGATTTCGTGCGGTAGACGTACGCGTTTACGCGATCTCCCGGCACGGCGCCCTCGACGAAGACGACATAGCCGTTCACTCGGGCAAGCGACTTGCCCTTGTCAGCAAACTTCTCAATCTCTAACTCAATTTCGGTGCCGCGTTCAACGGTAGGCATAGGACGGGAATAACTGGTACAGGTGCGCGAGGCAAGAAGCGGTTCGGTCGACGTATCGACGGCGTCGCACTGTACGAACGAACGGACACCACGTTGCAAACGAAAGGAGACGCCCCCCTCCCTCTTATGTCTTCTCCTTTCCCTCTTTAACTCCTTTTCTCTTCTCCAGTAAACTTGTACCCGATGCCGTACACCGTCTCGATGTACTCCGGATCGTCAGGGTCGGGCTCAACCTTCTTGCGAAGCGAAGCCACGTGGCGGTCGATGGTGCGCGTTGTTGTCTCCCCGCTGATGCCCCACACATCGCGCAGGAGCTGCTTGCGGCTCACGGTGCGCCCACGGTGTTGGACGAAGTAATCCAGGATATCGAACTCCAACGCCGTAAACTCGACCCTCTCATTGCCGCGCCATACCGAGCGGTCTTCGAAATCAATGACGATGTCGCCGAACTCGAAAGCATCTTCCTCAACTGTCACGGATCCTCCTTCCTGGCTCCGCCGCAGTACCGCTCGAACGCGGGCAGCCAGCTCCTCCATGTTAAAAGGCTTGGTCACATAGTCGTCGGCCCCGAGATTGAAGCCGCGCAACCTATGCTCTTTCTTGCCCTTCGCCGTTAGGATGATGACCGGCGTGTCGACTTCGGCGCTGCGCGCTTCTCGCAGCACCTCGAAGCCACTTTTGTTCGGCAGCATTACGTCGAGCAGGATCAAGTCGTAAGGTGGCAGTCGGGTGATCTCCCGCGTAGCCTTTTCCCCGTCGTCAACGTGGGATACGTCATACCCCTCCTCTGAGAAGAACTTGACCAGTCCCTGACTTATTTCCAGATCATTCTCGACGAGAAGAATGCGAGCTGAGGGGGCGGATCTGTCGGTCGCCTGTTCTGTCATGCTGTTCGATGCGCTCATCAACCTTAAAAGAATCCGTCGTGTTGCATACCAAAAACAGGACGCGGACCTCTAAAACGCAAATTGTGCAGCCCATGTCGGCCGTCTGAGCGAACGTTTGCTTAGTGATGCGGTTTAAGATATCTCTTAATTACCGCCTTCACAACTGCCACCGAGGCCGGATATGTCCACCGAAGTGCTGGTCATCCTCATTACGCTCGTATGCTTCCTGGCTCTGGCCGCTCTCGTGCTGTTGCCGGTCCACTTCTTTCTGGAGCGCGAGCAGGAAGTGAGCAAGGAATGGACCGAAGAAAAGCTGGCCGAACGGCTTCGAGAACACCAGGCTTCCGAGAACGGGAGCGATGCGAGTGAGGTGGACGCTGCCGAGTCCCCGTCGTCCTAGAAACCTGCTTTAAGAACCTGTTTTAATTTATGTCTTCGGCCTGCGAGCGGCTTCGATGAGCT
>OBKM01000367.1_pt1 | contig 22679 bp, 27 predicted proteins | sample 1519691 | NCBI WGS metagenome assembly OBKM01 (sample SAMEA37050418, study PRJEB22526) | metagenome | biome: saline pan; feature: lake; material: water | place: Egypt | collected 2015 | depth 0.5 m | reverse complement strand
GACGGTCACACGAGAGACGGTCACCGCTCGTATGTGAGCGTTCCGCGTTCGTCTGTGAGGTGACGGTCGGTGGTACCGCATGGCGTATCGTTTTACCGACGGGGCGGTGAGATCACGTATGCACGCCGTTCAGTTCGCCTCCCACGGCGACCGCGACGTGATCGAGTACGGCGAACATCCGGATCCGGAGCTCGCCGAGAACGAGGTGCTCGTCGACGTGAAAGCGGGCGCGTTGAACCACCTCGACGTCTGGACGCGCCGCGGACTTCCGGGGATCGACCTCGAGATGCCACACGTCCCCGGGAGCGACGCGGCGGGCGTCGTCGACGCCATCGGCGAGGACGTGACGCGGTTTGACCCGGGCGACCGGGTCGCCGTCAGTGCGGGCGTCTCCTGTGGCGACTGCGAGTTCTGCCGAGACGGGGAGGCGTCGCTTTGCGTCTCCTACCGGATCATCGGTGAGCATCTCCCGGGCGTCCACGCCGAGATGGCGGCGGTTCCCGAGGCGAACCTCGTACCCGTTCCCGCGGGCGTCGACTGGACCGTCGCCGGCTCCGCCTCGCTGGTTTTTCAAACGGCATGGCGCATGCTTCACACGCGCGCGAGCGTGACGGCCGGCGAGCGCGTGTTGGTACTCGGCGCGTCCGGGGGCGTCGGCCACGCCGCCGTTCAGATCGCCAACCACGCCGGCTGTGAGGTGTTTGCGACCGCCTCCACGGAGGAGAAGCTCCGTCACGCGGAGTCGTGTGGTGCCGACCACATCATCGACTACGAGTCGAACGAGTTCGCCGAGGAGATCGACGCGTTGACCGATAAACGCGGCGTCGACGTCGTCGTCGACCACGTGGGAGCGGCGACGTACCCCGACTCGCTCGCGTCGCTCGCGAAAGGCGGACGACTCGTCACCTGCGGCGCGACCACCGGACCGAACCCGGACGCCGGGCTCAACCGTATCTTCTGGAACCAGCTGTCCGTGCTGGGCTCGACGATGGCGACTCCGGGAGAGGTCGACGACGTCCTCGAGCTCGTCTGGGACGGCACCTTCGAACCGCGGATCCGCGAGACGCTCTCCATGAGCGAAGCGGCGCGCGCCCACGAGCTGATAGAGAACCGTGAGGGCTTTGGCAAGGTAGTGGTAATCCCCGATAGTGAGCTCTGAACCCGACGCGACGACGGAATGAGATGCGAAACGTGGCCGTATTCTCGTCGATCGTTCGGTCAATTATCCGCGTCGACGAGTTCGAATAGATTGCCCCAGTTTTCGGTGTCGTCGCTTTCGGGAAGTAGATCTCGGAGCTGATAGAAGTCCGACTCGGGGACCTGTGAGTGGACGAGAGCCATGACGACTCGAGCGTGGTACGCCGCATCAGCCGGGTCGATTCCTTCGATCTCGCTCACCCGGCTGAGGAACTCCTGCCAGTCGAACCGCTGGCCGTGATCGTGGACTGCACCGGTCAGATACCACTTGATCTCGATTGGGAGCGATGCGGCCAGATCCTCGGCATTGCCCTCGGGGATACGCTGTCCGAGCGTCATGAGCGTTGCTCGGATCGCCCGCACCGTCTCGCCCGTCCCAGGCATCTCGAGTCGATGCTGTGCCTCGCCAGTGAACTCGTCGAAGTTCATACCAATATATGCACTATAGTCCGACGTTAATCGGGATGACTGCTCTCATCGGGTGAAAAACGGGAAACGCACGATATCGATCCGTGGCGGTGCGGGTTTCCGGACCCCGAGAACGGCCGGTGGGTACTTGTGATCGACCCACATATGACTACACGTAGACGGTGCAGCCTCAGTGGTACTGATACGACCTGAACCACGCGGAAACATACCCACAATCATGGACATTGCGGACATAGTCTCGACGGAGTACGTTGAATTCTCTCCTGACACGCCGATATCGAAGCTAGCTGGAGCATTTGATGACCAATCCGTCACTGGGGTCATCGTGTCCGGGGAGGAGTTTGAGGGCGTCGTCACGAGAAAACAGATCGCGAGTTCACATCACCAGCCGAACGAAAAACTCGCCTCGGTGGTGTGGAACGTCCCTCAGCTCACACCCGACGAAGACATTCGCAAGGTCGCACAGCTGATGATCGACGGGGGGTCACAGCTTCTCCCCGTGTTCGAGGGCGAGCAACTGATTGGGGTGGTCACTGCCGACGACGTGCTCGAGAAAGTCAAGCCGTTCCTCGATGCCGCCACCGTCAGCCAAGCGTACTCGTCAGATCTCGTCACTGTCGAACCGCAAACGAGCGTGAGTGAAGCGCTCAACGAGTTCCGGGACAACAGGATCACACACATCCCGGTCGTCGAGGACGGCACCGCGGTCGGGATCTTGAGTCTCTACGATATGATGGATCTCACCGTCCGGGATACGGCCCGGAGCCAAGGTGGAGACGTGGGCAACCAGCCGACGGAAGAAGGCGAGTCGACCGTTAGTGGCGGGCGCACGCGTCGTGGCGGGTTCGGCGCCCGGGAGGGGGAGATGGCGCAGATCATGGATCTCCCGGTTCGCGACGTCATGGTCTCACCGGTGTGGGCGGTCTCGCCCGACCAGACGCTTCAGAGCGTCGTTGAGGAAATGTTCGAGATCGACGGATCGTCTCTGGTCGTCACGAAGGACGGCGAGACGACGGGGATCATCACGAAAACGGACGTCCTCGACTCACTGACGTGGGAGGCCGGTGGAAACCGTGCCGTCCAGGTGTACGGTTCGGATCTCATCGACGACATCGAGTACGACGATATCGTGGCGATGATCGAGAAGTTCGACGACAGAGACCAGGGTATGAACATCCTCGACGCGAAGGTCCACCTCCATAAACACGCCGAGACGCTCCGAGGGAGACCGCTGCTGCTCGCCCGGATCCGGCTCCACACGGATCAGGGATTGTACATTGCTTCCGGGGAAGGATACGGCGCGAGCCACGCGATCAACGAAGCGCGGGACGTGCTCGAGCGCCAGATCCGCGACAGAAAGACGTACGGGCGGAGCAAGAAGCCGCCAAGCGAGGAGTTCTGGGAGAAGCGCTTCGGTTGGATGCTCGAAGGAGACGGTTAAGGAGCCGACAGCGCGGCGCATGACGTTCGTGACGTACTCACGACGGACGGTCATGGGGACATCATCGAGGGCGTTCGGGAGCGCGTCCGCTCGTACTCGAGCACGGGCCGACGATCCGGTACATTCCGACGACCCAGCGACCGCTGTACCTCTTTCCCGTTGGAAAACGCGAGTGAGTAGTGAACCGACGGTGGGTCCGTTCTCGAACGTTCACGACTCCATCTCGAGGTACTCCATCGCCTCCTCATCGGACACCTGGTCGAACCGTTCGTAGAACTGTCCGACCCCCCGGAAACCGCTCGGCGTTTCGAGACAGACGACCTCGTCGACCATCTCCCGTAGCTCGTTCACGGTGTCGGGCGCTCCGACCGGGACCGCGAGTACAAGACGTTCGGCATCGCTTTTCTCGAGCATCTGAAGACACGCTTTAGCGGTCGACCCCGTGGCTACGCCGTCATCGACGAGCACGACCGTCTTTCCCGTCAGATCGGGGTCCGGCTGCTCGCCTCGGTAGCGGTCGGCCTTCTGCCGTGCGTTCTCCTCCTCCTTCTTGCGCTCCTGTGTGAAATACTCCTCATCGGCCCCCGTCCCGCGAAAGGCTCGTTCGTTGCGCCAGACGCTCCCATCACTGGCGACTGCGCCAATGGCGTACTCCGGATTGCCCGGCGCGCCTATCTTCGACGCGACGGCGATGTCGAGCGGCACGTCGAGCGCGTCGGCGACCGCCCGTCCGAGCGGGAGACCGCCTCGCGGGATCGCGAGCGCGATATCCGCGTCGATCCCCCTCTCTCGAAGGGCTTCCCCGAGCTGTTCGCCCGCATCCGTCCGGTCGATGAATCGGCGATCTACTGACATGACGTTCCCATGTTGGGAGATGTATCATGACAACCTGTAGCATGTGGTTTCTTCCCACTAAATAAGATCTGCCAGACGGCTGACCGGAGCTACACGACCCCACGCGCTGGTCGAGAACCGTGAGGGCTTTGACAAGGTAGCTGTAACACCGAATAGTGAGCTCTGATACCGATGCGGACGAGGGGTACGTCCACACGCCGAGCGGCGATGACCCCGGTGGAAACGCTTCCGCTCCCGGCTCCGATCCGACGACTGTCGAGCCCGACGGGTTCGGTCGAAAGGGGTGGATCCTCGTGGCCGCGCTGGTTCTCTCGATGCTTGTGATCCCCGGTATCATCTACGCGTATCCGTACGCCGCGGGCTCGTTCGGTCTCACGTTCTTCGGGACGTATCTCCTGTTACCGTTGATTCCCGCCGTGCTGCTCGGCGTGCTCGCAGTGTGGTCATTGAGCGCGGCGGGACCCGAGTGAAGCGACGTCCGAGCGGGATCCGAACGAGGAGATTGTAGGCGGGATCCGAACGAGGAGAGTGTAGGCGGGATCCGAACGAGGAGACATCCACACCCCCGCGAACGGATCACACCCACGAAGGCGAACGATAACCGTTTTGAAGGGTTGCCACCCACTTCGGATATGTTGATCACGGTCTCAGGCCCGCCCGGAAGCGGGAAGAGCACGAACGCGGCGGGCCTCGCCGAGGCGCTGGATCTCGAGCACGTCTCCGGCGGCGACATCTTCCGCGAGATGGCCGCCGAACACGATATGACGCCCGTCGAGTTCAACGAACACGCCGAGCAGGACGACTCGATCGACCGCGATCTCGACCGACGACTGTACGAGATCGCGTCGACCCGGGACGGCCTCGTCCTGGAGTCCCGGCTCGCCGGCTGGCTCGCGGGCGACCACGCCGACCTCCGTTTCTGGTTCGACGCCCCGGTCGACATCCGATCGGAGCGGATCGCCGACCGTGAGGGGAAACCGGTCGAGCGCGCACTGGAGGAGACCCAGCGACGTGAGGCGTCTGAGAAGAAGCGATACATGGAGTACTACGCGATCGACATCGACGACCTCTCGATCTACGACGCCGCATACAACACGGCTCGCTGGGGGCCAGACCGATTCCTCGACGCGCTCATCGCGACCGTCGAGGCGTACGAGCCCGCAGCCGACGAGGGAAAAGTACCGATCGACGGCATCACCCACGACTTTTAACTACCGAACACGTCGCTTTCGACATCCGAATGACTGACGCCGACGACGCGGACGTTCCGCTCCGATCGCCGCCCGACGAGCGATCGATCCCGGAGCTGCTTCGGTTCGGCGTCGTCAACGTCGACAAGCCCGCGGGACCCTCCTCACATCAGCTCTCCGCATGGCTTCGCGACGCGGTCAACGACGCGCTCACGACGGTCGACCCTGACGGCACGCGGATCGGTGGCGTCGCTCACGCCGGGACGCTCGACCCGAAGGTTACGGGCTGCCTGCCGACGCTCACCGGCACCGCGACCCGAGCCGCGCAGGTGTTTTTGGAAGGCGAAAAGGAGTACGTCGCCGTCCTCGAACTCCACGGGGATCCGCCGGCGGATCTCCGGCAGGTCGTCGACGAGTTCGAAGACGAGATCTACCAGAAGCCGCCACGAAAAAGCGCAGTGAGCCGTCGCCTGCGGACGCGCACGATCCACGATATCGACGTTCTCGAGATCGAGGACCGGCAGGCGCTGCTCCGGATCGGCTGTGAGTCGGGCACGTACGTCCGCAAGCTCTGTCACGATATCGGCCTCGCGGCGGGCGTCGGCGCGCATATGGGACACCTCCGGCGGACGGCGACGGACCCGTTCGACGACACGAACCTACACACGTTACAGGATCTCACGGACGCGCTCGAATGGGCCACTGAGGGTGATGAGCGACTGCTTCGCGAGGTCGTTCAGCCCGCGGAGGAAGCGCTCGTTCACCTCCCCGCACTCACCATCGCACCCTCCGCCGCCCGCAACGTCGCGACCGGCGCTCCCGTCTACGCACCCGGCGTGATCGACGGACCCGATCCCGATGATGTCGCGGTGCACGACGGAACCGACGAGTCGGTCGGCGAAACCGCGGAATATCCGCTCGTGGCCTGCTACACGCCGAGCGGCTCCGCCGTCTGTCTCGGCCGGCTCGTCGATGATCCGGACGCCGTTCGCGGCGAGGTCGTTTCGCTCGAACGCGTGTTGGTATGATCCGAGTTCACCGAGGTGTCGACCGTGCGATGTCCGGATATGGGACGCCGTACAGGAGACCACCGACCGCGTCAGCATCGAAGCGAAGTCCTTAATTACGGGACTCTCGTTTTCCCGAATGCAGCACGGGACCGTGGGGTAGTGGTATCCTCTGCGGATGGGGTCCGTAGGACCTGAGTTCGACTCTCAGCGGTCCCATCAACATTTTTGTATAGTCGCGTGAGCTTCGATGACCTCGATCTGTTCGGCTTCGCACCTCCGCTCCGAACGACCCCGGCCTTTTATGCGACCGGAACGAACCCGCTTCGACAGTGACCGCTCGTCTCCTCCTTGCGGCCGCCGTCTTCCTCGTGGGCGTCTCCGCGGACGTGGTCTCGACGTACGTCGCGGTGTCGTCGGGGCGATTCGTCGAGGGATCGCCGGTGGGACGCTACCTGATCGCTCGGCACGGACTTCTCTCCGGAATGGTGCTCACGAAAGCCATCGGGATGGCGATCATCGGCGTGCCGATCGCGCTGGCAGGCGGAACTCGACGGCTGGTCGCGGCTATGATGCTCGGCGGTGTCGGGGTGCTTTCGGCGGTCGCCGCGCTCCGAAACGTGCTCCTCGTGCTCGGTCTCTGGCCGTAGCGCTTTCTCGACGCCGCATCGGACGAAGCTACGTTCCCGAGTACAGCCGATTGGCGGTTCGGTCTGGCAGTCCCGCCGCTTCGACCGCGCTTCGAACCCGGTCACGGTCGTATTCGACGCGTCGCAGGTCAACCGTGGTGTCGTCGGTGTCGAGGACGGCGTACGCCGCGTCCGGGTCGCCGTCGCGAGGCTGCCCGACGCTTCCCGGATTGACGACGAGTCGTCCCTCTGGGGTGTCTTCGGCGGCCTGCACGTGTGTGTGTCCGAGAACGACTCCATCGACCCCCTCGAGATATCTATCGAGCGTGGAGAACGATTCGGGATACACGTACGCACCCTGTCTGTCAGGACTCGGGTGTGAATGGGTCAGGAGGAATCCGTCGTTCCCGAACGTCGCACTCCGAGGAAGAGACCGAAGCCACGCGAGTTGCGACTCGGAGAGCTCGGCGTAGGCATGCTCGAGGCCGGCTTCGGCCATCCGGTTCGCTCGATATCGCTCCGGCGTTTCGACCGTGGCGTCGTGATTGCCGCGGACGGTTACCGTTGCGAGTTCGCGCACGCGGTCGAGGCAAGCAGCGGGCCACGGGTTGTATCCGACGACGTCGCCGGCGCAGACGACCTCGTCCACCGGCGGCATGTCGTCGATCACCGCCTCCAGTGCCGGAAGGTTCGCGTGAATGTCGGAGATGAGCCCCACTTTCATCAGTCGGACGTTCGGAATGAGTTCCCGAATAGGTTGCGCCGACTCACGCGCGCCCCAGCAACCGTCTCCGATCGTTCGGGTATCGTCGTGTTTTCGCTGAATGTAGGCGGTAAGATATCACTATGTTACCCACTGTACGAACGCAACCTATATATCGATTGACGAACAAAACAGTCGTAGGTAACACCGATGTCATCGCAGGATCTCACTGAGACGAATTCGGGCTCGCCGTCGCACGATGGCTCCGAGACGGAGGAGATGAACGACACAGCCGATTCGGGAGTCGAGACGCCGTGCCCGATCATCGACTCGATCGAGCAGATCGGCTCCCAGTGGCGGCTCGTCGTGCTCCACGAGCTGTTGAACGGTGAGCGGCGTTTCAACGAGCTCAAACGCGAGACCGACGCCAACGCCCGGACCCTCTCGCGCGTGCTCGACGATCTCCAGGAGACCGGTTTCGTCGACCGACGAATGGAGGAGGACGCTCCCGTGGCGACGTACTACAGTCTCACGCCGAAGGGCGAGTCGCTTGCCCCGGTGTTCGAGGAGATCGACGCTTGGGCTCAAGAGTGGCTCGCCGAGTGCGAAAACGCCGTCTGAGGGGACCGCTCCGAATCCACGGAGTTGAACCCATGCATCCGACGACGAAACCCCTATTGCTGCCCACGGCCGAACACGGCTGTAGCTACACGCTTCGAGGACGACACCGTGGAGCCGCTTGAACCATCCGACGATCTGCTCGAATCGCTGTACGTCGTCAACAAAGTCGCCAAACAGCTCGCGGACGACGCGACCGCCGCCTACGAGCGCGGGGACGCGACGCGAAGCAACGTCTGTTCGGCGCGGAAGAACGCCCTGTACCGAACGAAGACGACCGTGCTGAGCCGCATCGTCGCGTACGACCCGTCGACGGTCTCCGGTGAGTACCACGCGATCAACGGGGATGCGTGGCTTCACCTCACCGTGAACGGCTGGCGATTCCACCAGCCGCCGCGCGCCATAGGCAGTGACCTCACCGACCGGATCGACGTGGCCAACTCGCCGTCCGACCCCCGGGACGCACCGTACGTGAGGGACTCGTCCGTCGAACGCTCCGACCGGTCGTTGGAGGAGGCGCTCCGCCATCTCGCCGACTGCGGCGTGGACGCCAACGACCACCTTTCCCGTCCGACGATCAGCGGAACTCACGACCGGATCGTCGACGTCAGATGGCCGTTCCTGTGACGAACGAGGGGATGGGCACCGTGACGACCCGGGAGTTATCACCTACTGAGCCCGTACGAGCGGACGTGATCCACGTCACTCGCGATCTGTTGACCGTGCTTCTCGATCACGCCGACGAGCGCGACCCGATGGCCGTGAACCTCCAGCTGTCGACGACGTCGGCAGCGGAGTTCGAGACGGATCTCGGCGTCGACCCGAAGACGCCGATCCTCACGCATTTCACGCTGGGAGACGTCGGCGGCTCCGTGAACGCGGTGTTCGGCGTCGACCTCGGGACCCCTGCCGGTCGCGGGCGTGCACGATTCGTCTCGCACCCGCAGGGGCAACTCGAGCTGTCGAAAACCGACGACCTCGCAGCGGTCGTCCTCGTCGCCGTGCCACCGTACGACGACGAGCACGTGGCCGCGTTCGACAGAGCAGGCGACCCGATCGAACTCGCGATCATCGACGCCGATCCACCCGAGGAGTCGGTGCCGGAGTGATGGCTCCCCAACGTCCGGTCTACCGAGCCGGACGAAACGAGCGTCCGAGGCGAACAGGAGGTTAAAGGCACACGAGCCTGTATCGGCCGACGATGGCTGCACGTCCACCCGGTGGCGGCGACACCTCGGAGCCCGAGGCGATCGAGTTCGGCATCGCCGCGCTCGACGCACGGCTGGAGGAAGCGAACGTGTCGTTTCCCGCGACGGACGAGGAGATCCTGCGGGCGCTCGGAGACCCCGAGGTACCGTACGACGCGAAGGGTCGGAGCATGGCGCTCGCGGAGGCGCTCGACCGCGTCCCACAGTCGCGGTTCGAGAACGAGACGGAGCTGCTCGACGCGCTCTATCCGGTGTTCGATGAGGCTCGACAGGGGACCGGCGGGTTCTTACAGGGGCTCCGGGACGCCCTTCCCTTCTGACCGCCGACGACAGCCTCCCCACGACGCCGATCGAGGAGAGCTCTGCCCGTCCCCGCGACGGATATATGTGCCACGGAGCCCTGGTGTTGATGATGGAATCTTCCGTCCGAACGGTGCTACTGATCGCCTGTCTCGTCGTGGCCGTCGGCGCCGGCAGCGTCGTTGGCGTCCCCGACGCCCGCATTACGGTTGACGAACTCGACGCGACGCCGAGCGAGCCAGTCGTCGGCGAACGGACGAGCGTCAACGTCACCGTCGCCAACTCCGCCGGGAGTCCCGACGCCGCGAACGTGACTGCGGTGCGACTGCTCGACGAGGACGGGGTCCGTGACGCGGCCGTCGCCCCCGGTGCGCTCTCGCCGGGTGACGACCTCGACGTGACGCTCCGGACGCGCTTCGAGGAGCCGGGCGAGCGGCGACTGACGGTCGAAGTCCTCGCCGACGAACCGGCTGACGACGACGGTGATCGTGAGACCGTGCGGGTCGAGCGCGATATCGTCGTGGACGTGCAGCCGGCGTCGGTCGCCGTCGATCTCCGAGCCCGGGCGCTCGCGGACGACGAGCTTCGAACCGACGACGAGGACGACGGCCTCGACGTCGGCGGCATAGACGGTATCATCGGCGGGGGGAGCGAACTCGACACCGACGGTGACGACCCGACGGAGCCGATGGACTCGCCGGTGGCCGTCACCGTCGTCAACGTCGGGACGGTCCCCGCCGAACGGGTGTACGTGTCCGCCACGGGCGATCCAGTCGTTGGCGACGCGCATGCAAGCGAGCTAGGTGAAGACGCCGTCTCCATCGTGGAGACGGCACCGTTCGTCGTGGAGGATGTCGCTCCCGGTGAGGAGCGCCGTGTCGTCGTGGACCTCGGCCGCGTGGATCGGAGCATGAACGTGACGCTGACGGCGACGTACGTCGCCTCAGCCGAGGCCGACGACGGGTCCACTGCGGAAGACGGGGGTGGCGACGGTAGCGAGCGGGTTGCACCCCGCGTTGCGGAGCACACCGTCGAGACGGAAATCCGGTATCCCCCCCGAGACGGCGACCCCGTCGTGACTGACGCGACGGTGACGCGGATCGGCGGGGGAGACGAGGATGACGCCGTGCTCGCGGTCGACGCCAACGTCGGAAACGTCGGCGAGCGTCCGATCGAGGGCGTCGTCGTGCGTATCGGCGGCGACGAGCTCGGAGTCGCTCCAACCCCGGCGGGCGGCGAGTACTTCGTCGGAACCGTCGGCGACGGCGAGTTCGTCCCGTTCGAGCTTGAGACTCGCGCAAACGTCACCACGGCGGATACCGTTCCGGTCAGCGTCGAGTACACCGACCGCGGCGTGCGGTACGTCGAGACGATCCCGATGGAACTCGAGGGGATGGGTGAGACTACCGGCGAGGGTGGCGGCACCATCGGCACGCTCGGGTCGACGGCGGGCACCGAGTCGCTCGCGACTGGTTCGGCCGGTAGCGTCGCGATCGTCATCCTCGGGGTGCTCGGAGCGACGGTCACCGGAGCGGTCCTTCGTCGCCGGAATGTTTAGTCTTGAGCTGCGGGGCGTCGTCAAACGTTATCGAAGCGGTGCAAAACCCGTGGTGGCGCTCGACGACGTCGACTTCGGGGTCACACCGGGGGAGTTCGTCGCCGTCGTCGGACCGAGCGGCTCCGGCAAGTCGACGCTGTTGAACGTCTGTGGTCTGCTCGACGATCCGACGGAGGGACGACGGCTGCTCGACGGAACCGACGTCACGAGCCTCAGCGAGCGGGAGCGGACGGCGGCACGCAAGGAATCGATCGGATTCGTTTTTCAGGACTTTCACCTCATACCGACCCTCACTGCCGTCGAGAACGTTGCCCTGCCGACGGCGTTCGATCCCGGCGACGCAACTGATCGGGCGGCCGCGCTGCTCGGCAGGTTCGGTCTCGGCGACCGGCTCGACCACGATCCCGCAGAACTCTCCGGCGGTCAGAAGCAACGCGTCGCCATCGCCCGGTCGCTGATCAACCGGCCGGACGTACTGCTCGCCGACGAACCGACCGGGAACCTCGACACCGAGACCGGCGAAGCGATCCTTGAGGAGTTCGAGCGAATTCGCGCGGACGGCGTTGCCGTGGTCGCGGTCACCCACGATCCGCTCGTCGAGGAGCACGCCGATCGGGTGGTAGAGCTGACCGACGGAATCCTCGTCGGCGGCGTGAGCTCCGCCGGGGGCTCGAGCGGATCCGCAGGTGACACGGAGACGACTGCAGGAGAACCATCGGACGACGTAGCGACGACCGCGGACGGACGATCGGACGATGGAGAGACGGCACACGTCGTGAATGACGGTGAGAACGGATGACTCGCCGATCGTCGGACACGGATCCGGTGGACACGGATCCGGTGGACACGGATCCGGTGGACACGGATCCGGCAGACACTGGAATCTCCTGGCGACCAGCACGGTCGTGGCGACCCGCAGTCGCGATGGCGTCGCGAAACCTGCGACGGAACCGCGTGCGGACGGTGCTCGCGATCCTCGGAGTGTGTATCGGCGTGCTCGCGGTAGCAACGCTCGGGATCTTCGGAAACGTGCTGGCGCTCGGTGCCGATGACGCCATCGGTGACATCGGCACGCAGGTCGTTCTTTCACCGAACGCCGACGCGGGCGTGGAGTCGCTCTCGGACGCCGACGTCGCCGCGATACGGCGTGCCGTCGGCGAACCGGCCGTCGTTCCGCTGTACGCCGATGGAGCGGTCGTCGACGGCGTTACGCAGCAGACGTTCGCAACGGTGTACGGGGTCGAGGAGCCCGCGCTGGCTTTCGAGGCCGCCGAGGGACGGCTTCCGGATCGACATCGACAGGGGGCGATCGTCGGTGCAGGGGTGGCCGACGAACTCGATCTCGACGCCGGCGACACCGTCGAGATCGAGGGCATGCAGATCCGTATCGTCGCCGTGTTGGCGGAAACGGAAACGTTCAGTCCGGTTGCGCCGGACGACGCGGTGTTCCTGCCGGAGTCCGCCTTCGCTGCCGACGGGTACGATCAGGTGCTCGTGGTCGCCGACTCGGGTGGCGAAGCACGTGCGGCCGCCGCGGCGGTTCGGGAGTCGGTCAACGCCCGCGAGGACCGCGTCGACGTCTTCGAGCTGGCCGCGGTCGTCGACGAGATCGACGAGTTCTTCGACCTCCTTGGCACGTTCCTCCTGGGCCTCGGAGCCATCTCGCTGGTCGTTGCTGGCGTCTCGATCCTCAACGTGATGCTGATGAGCACGGTCGAACGCCGGCAGGAGATCGGCGTGATGCGCGCGGTCGGCGTCCGTCGGCGCGACGTGCTCCGTGTCCTTCTCGCTGAGGCCGGACTGATCGGCGCGGCCGGGGCGGTGATCGGGACCCTCCTGACGACGCTCGTCGTCGCCGCGTTTCTGTTGGCCACGCCCGCCGAGACCGCCGTCGTGCTCGACCCGACGAACGGCTACTACCTCCTCCTGGCGCTCGTGTTCGGCGTCGGCGTCGGCGTCGTAAGCGGGGCGTACCCCGCGTGGAAGGCCGCAAACGAGCGGCCGGTCGAGGCGCTCCGGGACTAACTTGGGCGGCGTGAAGTGGATTCGTGCCCCCGAGTATCCGTGCACGCTGCCTCGGAGGCTCGCGTGCTTCCCGAGTGGTGTCGAGGGGTTTATTTCGCTGGACCCGTTTCGTGACTGAGGGTATGAACGATCTCCACGCGGACACGAGAGAGCTGCGGACCGGCTTAAGCTACGGAGACGTGCTGTTGGTCCCGAAACGCTCGCAGGTCGACAGCCGCGACGACGTCGATCTTGCGACGATGCTCACGCCTGCCGTCGAGTTGGAGACGCCGCTCCTGTCGGCGGCGATGGACACCGTCACCGAGGCCGAACTGGCGATCGAGCTCGGACGTGTCGGCGGGCTCGGGGTCATCCACCGGTTCCTCACACCGGACGAGCAGGCCGAACACGTGTCCCGCGTGAAGGCGGCGAACGAACAGGTCGGGGCGGCTATCGGCATCGACGAGGACTACGTCGAGCGGAGCGAGGCCGTCGTCGCGGCCGGCGTCGACGCGCTCGTCGTCGACGTCGCGCACGGCCACCTCGAGCGGACGCTAACGGCCGTCGAGACGATCGCCGCGGAGTTTCCCGACGTTGGCCTCGTCGCCGGAAACGTCGCGACGCCAGCGGGCGTCGAGGATCTTGCGGCGGCCGGCGCGGACTGCGTGAAAGTCGGAATCGGCCCCGGGTCACACTGCACGACCCGGAAGGTTGCCGGGGCGGGGGTCCCACAGCTCACGGCCGTCAGCGACTGTGCGAGAGCGGCCGCGGAGCTCGATGTCACTGTCTGTGCCGACGGCGGCCTTCGGACCTCCGGCGACGCGGTGAAGGCGCTGATGGCCGGAGCCGACACGGTGATGCTCGGGCGACTGTTCGCCGGCACGCGAGAGTCTCCCGGCCGAGTCGTCGAGGTAGACGGAACCAGATATAAGCGCTCGCGCGGGATGGCGACGACGGCGGCCGCGGACGAACGCGACGACAAGACGAACGACGTGACCGCCGACGAGGGCGTGGAAGCACTGACACCGTATAAGGGACCCGTCGCCGACGTCGTCGAGGAGTTCTGTGCCGGGATCCGGTCGGGACTCTCCTACTGTGGAGGCCACACGATTCCCGAGGCACGCGAACAGGCGGAGTTCATCCGCGTGGCTCCGAGCGCCAAAGAGCGAGAGGGGTTCCACGCGGACCACGATTGGGAGGGCGTCAGCGTCGACAGCGAGGTAACGCGCGTCTCCGACGACCTCACGACCACGGTCGACGGCGACGACTGAGCAGAACGACGACGGAGCGTGACGACTGAGCAGAACGACGACAGGGCGTGACGACTGAGCAGAACGACGACAGGGCGTGACGACCGGACGGTCCGGATCGGGAACAAGCGTCGATGTCGGGCCGTCACTCCGTCTCCGGCGGGTCACGCTGAAACCGCCGCGCGACGACTGTGAACACGCCGACGAGAACGAGGTACAGCCGCCAGCCACGGTTTGCGATCGGGAACCGTCGGTCGATGACCTCCTCGTCGGCGAGTTCGGCGGAGGTTCCCGGCTCGACCGGGTTGTTCACGTGGACGGTCCCGGTCGTGCCGCCGGCTCCCGGATCGACGGCCCGCTCACCCGTCTCCGGGTCGAGTTCGATGTCGACGAACGTCTGGACGAACCCCTCGGAACTCGACCACAGCAGTTCACCCTCGAGCCGAAAGAAGCGGTCGTGAAGCGGCCAGAGCGCGTTGACGCCCTCCAGATGCGCCCAGTCGAGGAACACGTGCGCGAAGAAATGAACGAACAGCGCAACCCACGCAATCTTGACGCCGCGATCGGCGACCCTCTCTCGGAGCAGCGACGTTTCCCGAATTCGGGTGTCGTAGTACAAGAGGACGGCCGCCGCGGCGGGTACCACGAAATTATGCCCGACAGTCCGATGTGCACCGGGCATAACCGGTCCGAGGAGCGTGTCGATCTCGGGCAGCACGACGATCAGGAGGACGACGGCAAGCGCCTTGCGGTCGTACGCATCCTTCAACAGTCCCGCCGCGAGAAGCAACGCGAACCCCGCGTGGACGACCGTCGATGGCATTACGATTCACCCCCGAAGTCGGCTGCTGTCTCCTTCCCACGCACGTGATCCTCGACGAGCCGGGCGGTGAGCAGGACGACGGCGGACGCGACCACGACGGCCTGCCAGCCGCTTCGGACGAAATGGATCTCACGCTCCACGCCGAGCGCGAGCCCCGGGCGTCCGTCGGGGTTGACCCACGTCGGAACGACGTACGTCTCCGTCGTTCCGGGACTCTGTAGCGGAAGAACTCCCGGCCCGTCCGCTCCGAACGCGACGAACGTCTGCACTATCCCGTCCTGTGTAGAAAACAGGAGCCGTCCGCGAACGAGGTAGTAGGCGTCGTGAACGGGGTATAAGAGGTTGATCCCTGCGAACCCGAACAGTTCGGGTGCGACGCCGCCGACCAGAAAGGCGGCCAGCGCGACCCACGCGACGCGCACGCCGTACCAGCCGTATCGCTCACGGAGCCACGACCTCCCGTCACGTCCACGCATGATCGTATCCCAGTAGAGGACGGAGCCGACGATGATCGGAATCCACACGTTGTGAAACAACGCGTTCGTCGCACCGTCAACACCGAGACTCGCGATCGCGTCGAGATCCGGGACGACCGCGGCGAGAACGACGATCGCTGTCGATCGCCGGTCGAAGGCGGCACCCAGCAGTGCGGCCGCCAGCAACGCCCCGAACGCGGCGTTCACGAGCGTCGGTGCCATATCGATCGCTGCTCTCGGACGAGGATAAGTGCTCCGTCGATGTCGTCAAAGGTCACACGAGGAGGCCGCCGAACCGCTTCAGTTCGACGTACGGCCGTGGCCCCGTCGCATTTTGATCCCCTTTAATATCCTTCGCGAGGAGCGTCGGTATGGTCACTCGACTGCTCGAGGAACTGCTCGTGCGCAACGATGAGCACGTCGCGTCACTTCCCGCGGACGCGTTCGGCGACTGCCGAGATGGTCAGCGTCCTCCCGTCGTCTCCGTCTGCTGTTCGGATTCACGAGTCTCACAGGAAGGAATGTGGGCCGCCGACCGTCCCGGATTCCTGTTCACCGCGGGCAACATCGGGAACCGGGTCCGAGACATCGTCGACGGCACTCCCGTGCTCGACGGAAGCGTCGCCTACCCGCTCGGCCACGCCGACACCGACGTCCTCGCCGTCGTCGGACACACCGGCTGTGGGGCGGTCGGCGCGGCGATCCAGGCTGCGAGAACGGGAACGTATCCCGCCGAGCCCGGCGTCCGCGCCGACGTCGAGGAGCTCGTGCCGATCGTCGAGTCCGGGCTCGAACATCCCTCGATCGATGCCGATGCGCCGGCCGACGAGATTCACGACCCGCTCGTGGAGCACAACGTCCACGAGCAGGTGGCGTTCGCCGGCAACACCGCGGAGGCGGCCGATGCCGACGTGTACGGCTTCGTCTACGACTTCCACGGCTCCTACGGCGACCGGGACGGAGCAACGTACCTCGTGAACGTGAACGGCGAGCGCGACGTCGACGCGATCCGGGAGCTCGTCGACGAGAAGCACACGGACCACGTTCGAACCCTACTAGGAAAGTGAGGAAAAGGAGCTAGGCCCCTGCACCACAGATGCTAACACAGCGGCGCGTGAGTGTCCGGTCGTGCCACTGTTACAGTTCGACACGACGCTGTCTTTGTCGGCAAGCGAGAAGACGGCGCTCGCGGAGCACGTCACGGACCTGTACACCGAGGAGATGGCCACGACGGCCGGCCACGTCGCCGTCACGATCCGCGATCACGGCACCGGGAGCTTACATATCGGTCGGATGGTCGACGGGCCATTGCTGTTTCTGGACGCGGAGATCCGCCAGGGACGCTCGCTCGATCGCAAACGGGCGTTCGCGCTCGGCGTCATGGAGCACGCCGCCGAAACGTACGACGTCCCCGAAGCGAACCTGAAGGTCGTGTTCACGGAACACGAGGGAACGAACATGATGGGAGTCGACCGCGTCGGCGGGGAGTGGTCACCCGAGGAGTGAACATCCCTTATATATGGCTGGTGCGGACCATCGTATGCCCTTGTGTGCCGTGTGTTGGCGTGTGAACACGTCTCCGGGACGAATGTTCAGGATTTAAGCCATCCACGGACGGCGTTGCACGTGGATGAAACTTCACGAACATCAGGCGAAAGGCATCTTCGCCGATGCGGGGATCCCGGTACCCGACTCCCGACTCGCGACGAGCGTCGACGAGGTGCTCGACGCAGTCGAGGAGATCGGCTACCCGGCGGCGATCAAAGCACAGGTGCACGTCGGCGGACGCGGGAAGGCCGGCGGGATCAAGATCGCGACCGACCGCGACGAGGCCGCACGGTACGCCGAGGAGATCATCGGCATGGATCTCAAGGGGTACACCGTCGACACGGTGCTCGTCGAGGCCGGCGTCGACTTCGTCGACGAGCTGTACGTCGGTGTCACGATGGACCGCGGCGAGGGACGACCCGTCCTGATGGTGTCGACGGAAGGTGGCGTCGACATCGAGGAGGTCGCAGCCGAGACGCCGGACGCGATCGCGCGTGAACACGTCGATCCCGCGTTCGGGCTCCACCCGTATCAGGCCCGGAAAGTCGTGTACGACGCGGGCGTCGACGCCGACGTTGCGGGCGACGTCGCGTCGATCGTCTCCACGCTGTACGAGCTGTACGAATCGAACGACGCCTCGGAGATCGAGGTGAACCCCGTGATGGTCACGAACGAGCGCGACGTGGTCGCCGCGGACGCCGTGATGAACATCGACGAGGACGCGCTGTTCCGCCAGCCGGAGCTCGCCGAACTCGAGGAGTCCACGTTCGAGGACGAGCTCGAACGCAAGGCCGGGGAGTACGGGTTCGATTACGTCCGACTCTCGGGGAACGTCGGCATCATCGGCAACGGCGCGGGCCTCGTGATGACGACGCTCGATCTCGTCGACCACTACGGCGGCGCACCCGCAAACTTCCTGGACATCGGCGGCGGCGCAAAAGCCGAGCGCGTCACGAACGCGCTCGATATGGTGTTCTCGGACCCGAACGTCGACAGCGTCGTGTTCAACATCTTCGGCGGGATCACCCGCGGGGACGAGGTCGCGAAGGGAATAAACGAGGCGCTCGCCGACTTCGAGGAGCTCCCCAAACCGGTCGTCGTGCGCCTCGCGGGCACGAACGCCGAGGAGGGTATGGAGATACTGAACACGGACCTGCTGGCGGTCGAGAAGACGCTGGAGGCGGCCGTCCAGCGTGCGGTGGCTGACGCCGAGGAGGTGACACAATGAGCGTATTCGTCGACGACGACACCCGAGTGGTGGTCCAGGGGATCACCGGCGGGGAAGGGAAGTTCCACGCCGAACAGATGATCGAGTACGGTACGAACGTCGTCGCCGGCGCGGTGCCCGGCAAAGGCGGTCAGGACGCCGCTGGCGTCCCCGTGTACGACACGGTCGACGAGGCCGTCGAGGCGGAGGAGGCGAACGCCTCCGTCATCTTCGTGCCGCCGGCGTTCGCGGGCGACGCGATCTTCGAGGCGCTCGATACGGACGTCGACCTCGCGGTCGCGATCACCGAGGGGATCCCGACGCAGGATATGGCGAAGGTGAACAAGCGACTCTCCGAGGTCGACACCCGCCTCATCGGTCCGAACTGTCCCGGCATCATCACGCCCGGCGAGGCGAAACTCGGTATTCTGCCCGGCGACATCTTCGCCGACGGGAACGTCGGGCTCGTCTCCCGCTCGGGGACGCTCACCTACCAGGTCGTCGACAACCTCACAGAGCGCGGCATCGGCCAGACGACCGCGATCGGTATCGGGGGCGACCCGATCATCGGCACCTCGTTCATCGACGCGCTGGAGGCGTTCGAGGCCGACGAGGAGACCGAGGCCGTCGTGATGTGCGGCGAGATCGGCGGCGAGGACGAAGAACAGGCCGCGGCGTACATCGGCGAACACATGGACACTCCCGTCGCCGGATTCATCGCGGGCCGGACGGCCCCACCGGGCAAGCGGATGGGGCACGCGGGGGCCATCGTCTCCGGGTCGGGAACCGGAACCGCACAGTCGAAGATCGACGCGCTGAACGACGCCGGCGTTCCCGTGGGCAACACGCCCGAAGAGGTCGCCGACCACGTCGAAAAGCTTCTGTAGGGAGCGCGTCGGCGGTCGATTTTCGTCTCCCCTCGCTGGAGAGTTTAAAAGAGCGCGTCGGAGTCGTCGAGGACGCGTGCGGGACCACCGACGCGCCAGACGTCGGTGTCGATCCCGATCTCGGCGATCCGCGATTCGACGGTGTCGACGTAGTCGACGCGGGTGTTAACGTACACTGACGCGCCGGTGTCGGTCGAGAAGTACACCGGGACCCCTTCCTCGCGAAGCTCCCGAACGGCGTTGAACACGGCGATCGTCTCCGGCTGCCAGTACACCCAACCTGCCGGTCCGGTCATCGTCGTCGCCGTCAGCGATAACGAGTCGTGCTCCGCGAGCTCGAAGATCCGGCCGAATGAACCCGCACGAAGCGCGTCTCGCATCTCGACGAGCTGGTCTTGGACGTGTGCCGTCCGCGCCTGCATCATGTGGCTCGCTGCGGCCTCGCGATGCGCCTCCTCGGTCTCTTTGTACGCCGGTACGTGTGCGGCGACGATCCGGAGGTCTTCCTCCGGGTCGAACCCGTCATCACCCTCGCCGACGTCAAGTCGATACGACCGACAGTCAGCGTCGTTGAGTCCGGTTTCGAGCACCGAGTACGCGCCGGTGACCGCACGGGCGGCCGACGAGGAGCCGCGTCGAGCGATCGTCGAGACCTCCGGAAGGGAGCGATCGAGACCGGCCGCCTCCGTCAGCGCGAGCGCCGCGGCTGCGAACCCGGACGACGAGGAGCCGAAGCCGATGTTCGACGGGAAGGAGTTCTCGCTCTCGAGCCGCACCGCGTGGTCGAACCCAGCCAGCTCTCGGACGTGGTCGACGACGGCGTCGATCCGTTCGGCCGCGCGACCGTCGACAGTCTCGCCGCCGATGACGTACGTGTTCTCGGTCGCGTCGGGCTCCCACTCGACGGTCGTCGTCGTCGCGGTCGGTGCCGTACAGAGGCTGATGCTGTCGTGATAGGGGAGTCGAAGCTCCTCGTCTCGCATCCCGTGATACTTCACGAGCCCCTGGATCGGGTGGGCTCGCGCGGTTGCTTTTACAGACATTGTTTCCGACAGCGGTCGGCGAGGGATTAGTCGTTCCGATGGGCGTCGACGTTGCCAACCAGCCGTCCTCGAACAGCCGTGAGAACGAGTTTGTGAGTCGCCGAGGGGAACGCTTTTGAGTAGCCGAGCGGAACTCCGCTCCATGACAGAGTACACCGTCGAGTTCGTCGGCAGCGGCGACAGGATCGAGGTGTCGGACACGGAGACGATCCTCTCGGCGTGTATCGACGAGGGAATCGCCCAGGAGTACTCCTGCCGTGTCGGGATGTGTCTCGCCTGTTCCGCCGAGATCGTCGACGGCGACGTGACGCAGCCGGCTGCCCGCGGCCTCACGGACGAGGAGTCGGAATCGTATGCGCTGACCTGCATGGCACGACCACAGTCGGATCTACGGCTCGAACGCGGCGTGTACCCGCCGAGCATCGAGGACGCCAAAGCGACGACTGACGGCGGAACGAACGACCCAACGGATGTCGACGGATCGACCGCTGCCGACGACTGAGGCGACGGGCCACGGCATCCCGCGTCCAGCAGTCCGGATCGAACGGTCCGTCAGTCCGGATCGAACGGTCCGTCAGTCCGGATCGAACGACCGCAGCAGTGACGCGAGCGCGCTCGCAAGCTCCTCGAACCGGTCCACCTCCATCGAGTCGGTGGTTACCCAGACCCCGTGACCGTTCGCGATAACGCGCGTGAGGTAGCCGTTCTCGAACACGCGGACCGTGAACTGGTAGTCGCCGAGCTGTGTGTCCGCGTACAGCGCCTGCGCGTGGAATCCGTGGCGCTCGCTTTCCGCGAAGCCAACGAGGTCCGCGGTTCGATCCAGGTCGCTACGAAGATAGAGCTGTTCGACGTCCGATTCCGTGAAGTAGGTGAGACTTCGGAGCTCGTCGCCGACTGCCGTCCGCGTGGCGCTGAGCAGTTCCTCCTGCTCGGTCTCGGTGAGCTGTGGCATGGTAACACGTTCATCGGTGTCCCACATGAGAGTACCGGCGTCGGTGACGGATTCCGGTCGAGATATGGTGGGATCGACGCCGTGGAGGGATAGAGTTTAGCGACCGCGCGGACACGACCCGCTAATGAGCGAGTACGACGACGTCTGCGTTCTCCTCCCGACGATGGACGAGGCGACGACGGTGGGTGATGTCGTCAGCGAGTTCCGTGAAGCCGGCTTCTCGAACGTCCTCGTCGTCGACGGCGGGTCCGGCGACGGAACTCGTGAGATCGCGCGGGAGGCCGGGGCTCGGGTCGTTCGACAGTCGGGACGAGGGAAAGGGCAAGCAGTCCGGGAGGCGGTTCGCGACCATATCGACGAGCCGTACGTGTTGATGGCGGACGCCGACGCCACGTACGACGCGTCGGACGCGGACGCGATGCTCGATCCGCTTCTCGACGGCGACGCGGAACACGTCATCGGAAACCGGTTTGCGGACATGCGACCGGGCGCCATGACACGATTGAACAGGATCGGTAATCGTCTCATCAATCTCACGTTCCGCACGATTCACGGCGAGCAATACCGCGACATTCTCTCGGGGTATCGCGCGTTCACTCGGGAGTCGTTCCTACGCCTGAACCTCACTGCCGATGGCTTCGGGATAGAAACTGAGCTCGCGGTCGAGTGCGTGAAAAACCGGGTGACCGTTCGAGTCGTCCCGATCACCTATCGGCCGCGTCCGGACGGCTCGGCGACGAATCTCCATCCGGTTCGGGATGGCGGCGTCATCTTTCTGGAGCTGTACCGAAAGGCGAAAACGAACAATCCGTTGTTCTACTTCGGCTCCATCGGCGCCCTCTCGACGGGTACCGGTCTCGCGATGGCGGCGTTCGTGGTTTACCGCTGGGTCGTTTACGAGGTCGGCCACGAGATCATCGCCGTCGGTGCCGTCGGCGCGACGATCCTCGGGATCCAGCTGCTGATCTTCGGATTCCTCGCGGATATGATTCTCACGCTCCATCGTGAACAGCTGTCACACCGGGAGCGCGTCACCGAGAGCGAGTAGTCGACGCGCGAGCCGGACCCGACAGCGTCGAAGTGAGTGTGGCCGAGCTACCTCGTTGGCCCCGCACTTCGGGTGTTCGGTCGCCGCCCTTTTTTACACGCGGTGCCGTCGAACCGCCAATGAGCACGGATCCGGACCTCGCGGCCGGCGTTCGAGAGGCACTCGACGTCGACCCGGACGCGTTCGCTGCGCGCGCACAGGAGGAGGCGGAGCTCGTCAAACAGCACGTTCGCGACGGTGCGTTCGACAACCACCAGTCGATCGTCGGCTTCGAGTACGAGTTCTACGCGGTCGCCGACGGTC
>OBKM01000366.1_pt1 | contig 22712 bp, 27 predicted proteins | sample 1519691 | NCBI WGS metagenome assembly OBKM01 (sample SAMEA37050418, study PRJEB22526) | metagenome | biome: saline pan; feature: lake; material: water | place: Egypt | collected 2015 | depth 0.5 m | reverse complement strand
CACGAGGTGACGAGCCCGCAGGCGTTCGGCATGCTTCGCGAGCGTGACCTCGATGTTGCGTACCCGGATCGGACGTTTGCGACGACCGATCACATCGCGCCCACGGAGGCCGAAAAGCGTGAGCGACCGCTGGCCGACGACCAGGCCGAAGAGATGCTCTCCGCGCTCGAACGCAACACGAGCGAGAGCGGGATCACCTTCTTCGGCTTCGAGTCGGGCAAACAGGGGATCACGCACGTCGTCGCGCCCGAGTTGGGACTCTCCCAGCCGGGGATGACCGTCGCCTGCGGCGACAGCCACACCGCGACCCACGGCGCGTTTGGGTCTATCGGGGTCGGCATCGGCACGAGCCAGATCCGTGACGTGCTCGCGACGGGCTGTATCGCGGCTGACAAACAGAAGGTCCGCCGGATCGAAGTTGAGGGAGAGCTTGGCGAAGGCGTCTACGCCAAGGACGTGATCATGAAAGTCATACAAGACCTCGGCGTCGACGGCGGCGTCGGTCACGTGTACGAGTACGGTGGCCCCGCAATCGAGGCGCTCGACATGGAAGGCCGGCTCGCGGTGTGTAACATGTCTATCGAAGGCGGTGCTCGTGCCGGCTACATCAATCCGGACGAGACAACCTACGAGTACCTCCGCGGACGCGAGTACGTCCCCGAGGGCGAGGCGTTCGAGGCGCGGAAGGCGTACTGGGAGTCGATACGGTCGGACGACGACGCCGAGTACGACGACGTGGTTACGGTCGACGCCGACGGGATCGACCCGATGGTCACGTGGGGGATCAATCCCGGACAGGTCATCGAGATCACCGACCGCGTCCCGCATCCCGACGACTTCGAGGCGCGGACGGACCGGGAGGCGGCCGAGCAGGCGCTCGATCACATGGCGATCGATCCCGGACAGTCGATGGTCGGGTACGACGTCGACGTGGCCTTCCTCGGCACCTGTACGAACGGCCGCCTCTCCGACTTCGCCGAGGCCGCGAAGGTACTGGAGGGCCACACGGTCGACGAGGGCGTGCGTGCGCTGGCGGTTCCCGGCTCCGAGACCGTCCGCCAGCAGTGTGAGGAGCGCGGCATCGACGAGACGTTCATCAACGCCGGCTTCCAGTGGCGGCGCGCCGGCTGCTCGATGTGTCTCGCGATGAACGACGACGCCTTGGAGGGCGACGAGGTGTGTGCGTCCTCCTCGAACCGGAACTTCATCGGCCGGCAGGGATCGAAGGACGGTCGGACCGTGCTGATGAGTCCGGCGATGGTCGCGGCCGCGGCCGTCGAGGGTGAGGTCGTCGACGCTCGCGACTATCTGGACGACGAGCCGGCCGGCGGTGCCGGCGGCGTCGAGGAGGTGGCTGACTGATGGCCCCCGACGCAGACACGGGCGCAGATCAGCACATCACAGAGGTTGGGGGGACTGGCGTACCGATCCCCGGCGACGACGTGGACACCGACCAGATCCTGCCGGCGAAGTTTATGAAAGAGGTCACGTTCGACAATATGGCGGACTACCTCTTTTACGACGCCCGGCGGGACGACGACGGCGGGTTCAACGACCACCCGCTCAACCGGTTCGAGGGCGCGTCGATCGCGGTCGTCAACTCCAACTTCGGCTGTGGCTCCTCGCGAGAGCACGCGCCACAGGCGATGATGCGGTGGGGGATCGACGGCGTGATCGGCGAGTCGTACGCGGAGATATTCCGAGACAACTGTAAGTCGCTCGGCATCCCCGCAGTGACGACCGACCACGAGACGGTCGTCGAACTACAGGAGTGGATCGAGGCGAACCCCGATGGCGATGTCGAGATCGACGTGGAAGCGAAGACGGTCAGCTACGGCGATACGACGATCGATGTCGACATCGACGGGGCGATGCGCGAGGCGCTCGTCGACGGGATCTGGGACACGACGGCGCTGATGTACTCGAACCGGAGCAAGGTCGACGCGACGGTCGACGGGCTCCCGTACGTCGAGGGTGACGACTGAATGGTTGAGGAGATCGTCGTCATCGAGGGCGACGGCATCGGGCAGGAGGTCGTTCCGGCGGCCATCGACGTGTTGGAGGCGATCGAGCCGGAGTTCGAGTTCGTCGAGGCTGACGCGGGCGACGCGACGAAGGCCAAGACCGGCGCGGCACTCCCCGATGCGACCTACGAACTGGCGGCGAACGCGGATGCGACGCTGTTCGGCGCGGCCGGTGAGACGGCCGCCGAGGTCATCCTCCCGCTGCGGGAGGCGGTCGGCTCGTTCGTCAACGTTCGGCCGGCCAAAGCGTATCCCGGCGTCGACGCGCTCCGTCCGGAGACCGACGTGGTCTTTCTCCGAGAGAACACAGAAGGCGTCTACTCGGGCCACGAGGACCGGCTGAGCGACGACCTCTCGACGCTAACGCGCGTCGTCACCTCTTCCGCCTCGCGCGAACTCGCCGAGTTCGCCTGCGAGTACGTGATGGAGGGACGCGGACCGGCAAACGGTCCCGAGTCGGGGTTCACGGTCGCGCACAAGGCGAACGTGATGCGCGAGACGGACGGACGCTTCCGCGAGGAGGTGCTCGCGGTCGCCGAGGAGCGCGGGATCGACGCCGACGAGGAGCTGATGGACGCGTTCGCGACGAAACTCCCGCTGGACCCGACCCAGTACGGGACGATCGTCTGTCCGAACCTCGCCGGCGACGTGCTCTCGGACCTCGCCGCGGGGCTCGTCGGCGGGCTCGGCCTGTTGCCGTCGGCGAACGTCGGCCACGACAACGCCCTGTTCGAGCCGGTCCACGGCACCGCACCGGACATCGCCGGAGAGGGCGTCGCCAACCCGACGGCAGCGGTCCTCTCGGCCGCGATGCTGGTCGAATACTTGGGCTACCACGGGGAGGGGACGGCGATCCGGTCCGCCGTGGAGTCGGTTCTCGCGGACGGTCCGCGAACCGGCGACCTCGGCGGCGACGCGACGACCGAGGCGGTCACCGCCGCGATCGTCGACCGGCTGTAGCGGATCGGGCGGTTTCGTCCGGACGGCCCGCCGTGGGGCACGTTTCGTTTCGTTCTTCGCTCGCCGACGAACCACAAGAGACGAAACCCTGCGGGTTGTTCGTCGATACATGAGCAACTACGCGGTCGCGATGGAAGCGGCTTGGTTGGTGCGGGACGTGGAGGAGACGGACGACGCCATCGGCGTCGCCGTCAGCGAAGCCGGCAAGCGACTCAACGAGACCGACAAGCAGTACGTCGAGGTCGAGCCCGGACTGACCGGCTGTCCCGCGTGTGGCGAGCCGTTCGACGCCGCCTTCCTCGCGGCCAACACCGCGCTCGTCGGTCTGCTGTTGGAGATCGACGTGTTCAACGCCGAGAATCCGGAACACGCAGAGCGGATCGCCAAAAGCGAGGTCGGCGGTGCGCTTCGAGACGTTCCGCTGGAGGTCATCGAGGTTGTCGAGACCGAGGCCGACGACGAGGACGACGAGGACGAGCGGTAGTCGCGTTCGGTCCGGCGACATGGGGCGTCGACGAAAGCTTTTCTAATAACCCCTAGTTATTACTCGTATGGAACTCCCGACGCCGCAAGACCTCCGCGAGCGCCGGACGACGCTCGAGTTGACACAGAACGAGTTGGCCGACGCCGCGGGCGTCTCTCAGCCGCTCATCGCCCGTATTGAGGGTGGGGACGTCGATCCGCGGCTGTCGACGCTCCGCCGTATCGTCAACGCGCTTCAGGAAGCGGAGGGTGAGGTCGTCCGCGCGACGGACCTGATGAACGAGACGGTGATCCGCGTCGCGCCCGACGACGCGGTGCGCGAGGCAGTCGAGCTGATGGAGGGTGAGGCGTACTCCCAGCTTCCGGTGTTACAGAACGGCGTCCCGGTGGGGTCGATCAGTCAGACCGACGTCGTCCACGCCGGCGAGAACGTCGGGGACCACCCGGTCAGCGAAGTGATGAGCGAGTCGTTCCCGACGGTCGCGCCCGGTGCGACCGTCGACGAGGTACGGAACCTGCTGGACCATTACAAGGCGGTGATAGTTACCGACGGTGGCGAGACGGTCGGGATCATCACCGAGGCCGATATCGCCGCGCATCTCTCGTAAATCGCCTCGGGGTCAAGCCCCGAGACTTTCGCCTCGCTCGTCCGTAGCGGTCGGATCACGACCGGAACGGTCCGTTCGGCGTACCGGCCTCAGTACCCAGATTTAAATATGGAGGTTACTCCATCGTAGATAGGGTGCCTTGAGATGGATCCGATCGGTGACTCGATATCCGTTCTCCTCGTCGGGTGGACCGCGGACGTCCGGGAGTCGATACTGACGGCCATCGAAGGCAGAGACGACCGCTTCACGGTGTCCGCGGTTACGGATATGGCAACCGCACTGCGACGGCTCGACGCACGCGGGTACGACTGTGTCGTGTCGGACCACGAGCTACCGGACGGAACCGGGATCGACCTCCTCGGATCGGTTCGGGAGCGTGATGCGGACCTCCCGTTCGTCCTGTACACCGACGCAGGAAGCGAGGCGATCGCCAGCGAGGCGGTCTCGGCCGGGGCGACCGGCTACATCCGGAAGGACGACGCCGACGGCACCGATGACCACGCCACGCTCGTCGAATGGATCCCGGCGGCAGTGGAGTCGTATCACGCCACCGTCCGCGCCGAACGGGAACGGGAGCGACTGGAGCGGTTCGTTTCCGTCGTCTCACACGACCTCCGAAATCCGCTGAACGTCGCACAGGGGCGACTGGCGCTCGCGCGTGAAGAGTGTGACAGCGATCATCTCGAACCCGCAGCCAACGGCGTCGACCGGAGTCTGACGCTGATCGACGACCTGTTGACTCTCGCGCGTGAGGGGAAGACCGTCACCGACGCCTCGGCGATCGATCTCCGGAGCCTCATTGAAGACTGCTGGGAGACCGTCGAAACCGGAGATGCGACGCTCGTGGTCGAGACCGACCGGACGATCCGGGGCGATCCGGGGCGTGTGAGACAGCTCTTCGAGAACCTGATCGGCAACGCGATCCGCCACGGCGGCGACGACGTGTCGGTCCGGATCGGGACGATGGAGCCGATGTACACCTCGACGCGGGCCGACACCAACGATCCGACGGGGATCTACGTCGACGACGACGGCCCCGGGATCCCCGAAGCGGAGTGGGATCGAGTGTTCGAGACGGGATACACGACCGACGACGACGGAACGGGCTTCGGACTCAACATCGCCCGGGAGATAGCCAGAGCACACGGCTGGGAGGTGCGCGTCACGGAGAGTCAGGGGGGTGGCGCTCGCTTCGAGGTCACCGGTGTCGACCTCGACTGAGAGCCCGGCGCTCCCGCCCGGATCGACCGCTACAGATCGAGGCCACGGATCGCCACCCCCTCGCCCGCCTCCACGCTCCCGATGACGCGACCGCCGGTGGCCGCCGCCAGCGACTCGGCCGCCTCGGGATCGAGCGCGGCGACGAAGCCGGTTCCCATGTTGAATGTTCGGTGCATCTCCTCGTCGGAGACGTTACCCTCGGATCGAACGAATTCGAACACCGGCTGCGCGTCGAACGGGTCGTCGACGACGTACCGGTTCTCGCCGAGCCGTTCGAGGTTGCTCCAGCCGCCGCCGGTGACGTGAGCGGCTCCCCGAACGCCGTGGTCACGCATCGGGTCGAGCAGATCGGTGTAGATCCGTGTCGGTTCAAGCAGGGCCTCGCCGAGCGTCTCGTATCCCCCGAACGGGGCAGGATCGCCGTACTCGTGGGATCGGGTGACCGCCTCGCGAGCGAGCGTCAGCCCGTTCGAGTGGATCCCGGAGGAGCGCCAGCCGACGATCGCGTCGCCCGGCTTCGCCTCGCCGTCGAACACCGCGTCCTTTCCGGCGAGTCCGGCACTGGTCCCGGCGAGGTCGAGTCCGCGGACGACCTCGGGCATCACCGCCGTCTCGCCGCCGATGAGTTCGATGTCGGCACGGTCCGCGCCGGCAGCGAGCCCCTCGCCGACCTGCTCGGCGAACGCCTCGTCCGGCTCCTCGACCGCGAGGTAGTCGACGAACGCCACCGGTCGGACGCCGGCAGCGACGAGATCGTTGACGTTCATCGCGATACAGTCGATCCCGACCGTCGAGTAGTCGGCGAGCGCCTCCGCGACGAGCAGTTTCGTCCCGACGCCGTCGGTCGCGAGCGCGAGGTATCGGTCGCCGATGTCGAGGAGCCCGGCGTAGTCGCCCTCGCCGTCCCCGACCATCCCGATCAGCGCCGCCGTCGCCGCCTCGCTCGCGTCGATGTCGACGCCCGCGTCGGCGTACGTGAGTTCGTCGCCGTCGTTGTCGGCCATACACGTCTCGTGGCGCGCCGGAGCAAAAACACACCGCTTACCTGTCGACCGCTATCCGCCCGCGTTACCGGTCAGAATGGCCCGCCGAATCCGAGCCCAACGATGAACACCAGACCAACCGTGAGGAGAACGGAGGGGACAAAGATCACGACCCAGACGGGCTTGCTCCAGTCGAGCACCGTCCTCCCGTCGAGGGGGCCGTACGGGATCAGGTTGAACGCCGCGAGGAAGACATTGATCGCGAGGCCGCGTTCACCGATCAGACTCACGAGTTCGTTGCCGAGTAGAATACCGGCAGCCAGCACGGGGAAGAAGACGCCCAACAACAGGAGGTTGACGACCGGGCCGGCCAGGGCGATCCGCCCGTGCTCGGCCGCGGTCAGTCGCCCGCGGTGGTGGACCGCGCCCGGGGCCGCGAAGATGAATCCGAGTAGTGCGCTCATCACCGCCAGAAACAGCATTCCGTTGTCGGCCCGGAACTCCGCAACCTGATCGTATCGGACGGCGACGACCTTGTGGGCGACCTCGTGGAGCAGGAAGGCGACCCCGGCAGTCAACAGACTGACCGCGAGCGGTAACACGACCCCCGCCGCGAGGAGCCGGTCGAAGCCGGCGGCACCACCCGCGAAAAACAGCATGAATGCGACGCCGAGCGCGAGCCACGCGACGAGCAGATCTCTGAGTTCGGTGCCGCTGAAGTAGAGGCCGCCGATCCGGCGACCGCGTACGTTGGTTCCCATGTGTGTCGAGGTGTTAGACCGCTGTGACCAGTCCGCGGATCAGGTCGACGCTGTTTCGCGCGCCATCGAGCATGAGCCGGCTGATCTCGTCGACGCCGCCGATCTCCGCGCCGAACATGACCGGGATCACGTACACGACGAACAGGAAGCTCGCGACGATGCTGCCGACGTTCGTCAGCGCGACGACCACGATGAGTTTGAACAGCGGCACGTCGAGCATCGACGAAACGAGAGCGGTAGGAGAGAGGCTCTCGTCCGAGAGCAACTCGTTGAGTTTCCCAATGTCGCCGACGTTCACGGTGAGGTGTCGCAACTCCACGTACCCGGTGAACCAGCCGGGAGCGAGAAGCGGGTTGATCGAGGTCATCCACGCGACCGCGCCGCCGACGCCGGCCGACGACCAGCGCGCGCCGGCCACCTTCGCGAAGCCGAACGCGAAGACGGCGTTGATGAGGAACCACGCGCCGAACAGCCGGAGCAGGAACTCGTTGCGAACGCCGGCCATCGCCAGCAGGACGAAGAAGGCGATGAATGCGATCGCGATCCCGTAGCCGATCAGCTTCTTCCAGGGGAGCCCGCGACCCTGCTCTTTCCCCACTAACCCCTCGACCGGCGGGAGGCTCTCCGGGTCCGCGAGATAGCGCTCGATCCCGGCCCGGTGGCCCGCGCCGACGACGGCGACGACGTCGTGGCCGGCGTCCCGGAGCGCGACGAGCCGGTGGGCGATGAAGGCGTCTCGTTCGTCGATGAGTGCCTCCGCGCCGCCCGGCGAGAACTGGCGGAACTCCTCCATCATCATCGTCACCACGTCCGTGTCGGTGAGGTCCTCCATGTCGAGCGACTCAATCCCGCCGTGGTCGGTGGGCTCGTTGCTTCCGAGCACCCCGAGCACGCTCAACGCCGACGCCGCGAGGACGCCGACGGTGAGGCCGAGCGCGATCCCGATCCCGAGGCTCCCGATCGCTCTGACCGTGAACCCGCCGAGATACGTCGCAACGACCCCGTCGGCGAAGCCGAGTGCGACTGCGGCGAGTCCAGCCGTCGCACCGACCCCCGCCGCGGCGAACAGGCGGGTGTCGGGCGAGAGCCCGACCCGGCCGACCTGATCGACCACGACCCCGACGACGACCGCTACCAACACGCCCGCAGTTACGCTCGTTAGGATCGGTTCCGTTATGCCGACCGATCCACCGAAAACGCCGATCGCAGGACCGGCGAAGATCCCGGCCAGCAAGCCGGCGGTCACGCCGACGACTCGTGGGTCCGTGATCCCGAACGCAAGGCCGCCGACCATCCGCAGCTTCTCGATGATCGTCATTCGGGCCCAGAACCGCTGGATCGTCGTTTGGATGTCGCGGTCGACAAGGGCGACGTCGATGCCGAGCCCCTCGGCGACGTCGACAGCGGCTTTCATGTCCGCGCCGGGGTCGATGTCGAACCGCTCGCCGAGTTGCGTCTGGACGTACGAGAGCATCCAGTAGGCGAGAAACTGGAAGACGGTGTTCCCCTTCAGGAGGTCGCCCGCGTCGAGGTCGTCGGGAGTCTCGCCTTTCATCTGGCGGTACCGACCCTCGTCGAGCTCGACGGCGACGACATCGGGACGCTCCCGATCGATCGTCTCCTCGACCTCCTCGACGGAGTGCTCCGAGATGTGGGCGGTCCCGACGACCGTCACCGATCCGGGGTCGCGGTTGCCGGGAGCGTCCGCGTCGGCGTTCGCCGCGGGAGCAGACGGATCCGACGGCGCGTCGGACGAGCCCCCAGGCGTCTCTGTCATCACCACGACGTACTTCGCCACCGCGTTTAGGGCTTGTGAGTCCGTGCCGGGGCGAGCGGTCCGGCAGTCTCGTCGGTCCACCCGGTTCGACGCACCGGCAGTCTCGTCGGTCCACCCGGTTCGACGCACCGGTTCGTTCCGGCCCGGTCGTCCCGACAGATTTGTATCATAGCACCGTTCATACGGGCACATGTCCCGGCTGTTACCCTCCCTGCCGGACTCCACGCCGGAGGACCGCGATCCGCGCGTCGTCGGCGTCGACGACGACGACGCCGAGGACGTCATCTCCGCGCTCGGCTCCGAGACCGCCAGGAACGCCCTCTCCGCGCTCCACGAGGAACCGGCAACGACCTCGGAGCTCGCCGACGAGCTCGACACCTCCCTCCAGAACGTCCAGTACCACCTTTCGAAGCTCTCCGAGGCCGACGTCGTCGACGTCGTCGACACGACCTACTCGGAGAAGGGCCGCGAGATGAACGTGTACGCGCCGACCGACGAGCCGCTCGTGTTGTTCGCGGGCGGCTCCGAGGAGTCGACCGGGATCAAAACCGCCCTGAAGAAACTGCTCGGCGGCTACGGGATCATCGGTCTCGCCGCCCTCGCCACCCAGGAAGCGTTCACGTCGTTCCTCTCGGAGACCGCGACGGGGGGTGCCGACGACGCGCCGGCAGCAACGGCCGACGAGGATGCTGCGGACGACGACGTGGGGTTCGCAGCCGAGGAGTCAGACGAAGCGGGGGACGTCGAGGAAGACGTGGCCGCGGACGAAGACGTCGATGACTTCGACTCCGCGGCGGACGTCGAGCCCGACGACGGGTTCGCGATCGAGGACAGCGCGAGCGAGCGGGCGGACCTCCTCGTCGACATCGCGGAAGTGCTTGCGGAGCCCGGCGTGGTGTTCTTTCTCGGGGCCGGACTCGTGTTCACGCTCGCGTGGGCGTACTGGTACCGGAGCAAGCGATAGCTGACCGCAGAAACCGATCGATGGGCCCCAGTGCGTCCCCCGGGGACAACTATTCATGCGGCCGTACCGAACCCGTAAACATGGAACACGAAGCCGAGGTCGTCGGCGTCGGTGCCGGCTCCGCGCCCGGTGGCGACGTCCCGGCAGTCATCCTCCGCGCACGGGATCGGTACGTCCCGATCTTCGTCAGCGGCGATCAGGCGCGGTCGATCGGCACCGTCATCGAGGGGGAGCCGTTCGACCGCCCGCTCACGCACGATCTCTTCGTCGAGGTGCTCACGGAGTTCGGCGGTGCGGTGGATCGGATCCGGATCGACGACCTCACGGACGGCACCTTCTACGCCAAGGTCGACGTCGAACGATACGAGGACGGCGAGCCGGAGACGTTCGTCTTCGACGCCCGACCGTCGGACGCGCTCGCGCTCGCGGTCCGCGTCGAGTGCCCGGTCGTCGTCTCCGACGAGGTGATAGACGAGGCGGGGCGGCCGCCGGACTCGATTCGGTTCGGCGGTGACGGCGGCGAGGGTGACGGAGGATTCGAGGGAAGGTAGCTGGGTTCAAGTTCCCGGACCGTCCATCGCGAACATGACCGACCCGGAATCGACGGCGGACGCGGAGACGAGTCCGGACACGGAGACGAGTCCGGACGCGGAAACGAGCGGGAACGAGGAACCAGAAGCGGGAACGGCCACGGCGACGCTCGCCGAGTCGTACACCGAGATGACGGAGATGCTCCTGCCGAACGACACCAACAACCTCGGCCGGGCGCTCGGGGGAGCGGTACTCCACTGGATGGACATCTGTGGCGCCATCGCGGGGATGCGCTTTGCCAGCCGACAGGTGGTCACCGCGTCGATGGACCACGTCGACTTCATCGCGCCGATCGAGATGGGTGAGGTCGTCACCATCGAAGGGTACGTGTTCAACACCGGACGGACGAGCCTCGACGTGAAAGTCGAGGTGCGCGCGGAGAACCCGCGAACCGGAGAGACCCGGCGCACCACCACCTCGTACTTCACCTTCGTCGCGCTCGACGAGGAGGGGGGGCCGACGACCGTTCCGGACCTCGAAAGCCCGACCGCGGAGGAGGCGGCCCTCCGCGAGCGCGCCGTGGAGGGGCGACGCGAACAGCTCCGGGAAGTCGTCGAGCGCTACGACGTCTGACGGCTCCGCGTTACGGATCCGATCTCCGACAGCCCCGTGTCTCGGTTTCGGTCACGGACTCGTACGTCTCCACGACCCGATCGATCAGGTCTTCCAACTCCGTCGCCCACGAGAGGTGGCTGGCGCAGTCACAGTCGGACGCGCCGAAGCCAGCGACCGGACCGTCGGGAAGCCGGTCGGCCACCGCACACTCGACGTCCGCTCCCGGCCCGTGAACGACCCGGTCGATCTGAGCCGCGGGGCGTCCGAGGAAATAGTCGACGTGCCAGTGGCGCACGTCGTGGTCGCCGCGAGCGGTCCGGCGGTGCCGACAAACCCGCGAGAACCCGCCCGACCCGAGCGCGCTCCCGGTGTAGGCGTACGCGCCGGCGGGGAACTCGTGCTCGCCGAGCGCGCCGACGTCGATGGCGATCGGCTCCGGGAGCTCGACGACGAGGGTATAGGTGCCGCCGACGGGAGCCCGCTCCGCCGCGTCGTCGGCCACGGTCACGCGGTCGGTTCCGGCGGATCGCTCGCCGCCGGGCGGAGCGAGTCGACCAGCTCCGCCGCCTCGTCGGTCAGCTCGTACGTGTCGTGGAAATCGTCCGGGTCACGACCGCGACCCGAGAGCGCGCCGACTACCCCGGCGATCCGGTCGTAGTTGTCGCGGACGAGACCGCCAACGATCCCCGGTGTTCCCGCCCTGTCAGCCAGCTCCTCGGCAGCGGACCGGCCGGCGTACACCGACCGCTCGGCGGGATCGACGAGCACCATCGCGAACGGCCGCGCGTCGAACTGCGCGTCGAGGAACGGGCCGACCGGATCGGCCTCCCACGGCACCGCCTCGACGCCGTCGAGCCGACGGAGCGCGACCGCCGCGATGGAGCAGTACGGGCAATCGCCGTCGAAGACCAATACGGGCGCGTCCGGTCCGTGATCCATACCTCATCGTACGTTCCACCGGAACTTAAGAAGCGGGCCGCCACGAAACCGGTCGGCCACGTCGAGTCCCATCGGAACCGACACGCCGGGTCAGTCGTACGGATATCGGCCCGTCGCGCCGCACTCGCGACACCGAACGACGACGCGTCCAGGGCCGAGCCGGACGCGACTCGTCCTTCCGGGACGGAGATACACGTCACAGCCGTCACAGGTCTTCCGCTCGAACTCCCGCGGGACGCCACAGCGGTTCCGCTCGGCGATCCGTCTCGCGAGACGGACGTACTCCCGTGCGCGGTCGTACTCGTCGTCGATGACCGCCTCCCGGGCGAGTCCGAACAGCCGCTCTATCCGTTCCGACGGGATCCCCATGTCGTTTCGCGCGGGACCGTCGGGCAAAGGCGTTGCCATCGCCGTGAGCCACAAGGGGTCTCGGTACCCGGGAACGTCCGCGCCCGCAACCCGCAGGCTTTTGAGCGATCCGCGCGAACCGGCGCGCATGAAGGAGTCGCTGATGGACGTGATCTGCTGTCCGCTCGACAAGGGAGACCTCGAACTCGACGTCGACGAACGCGACGGCGAGGAGATACTGGAGGGAACGCTCACGTGTACCGAGTGTGGCGAGACCTATCCGATCAAGGACGGGATCCCGAACCTCCTCCCGCCCGACATGCGCGAGGAGGAAGAGAACGGGGAGGCGGCGGCCTGAACCGGGATCGAGAACTCGGTCGGCCCCGCGGTCTCGAACGGCGAGTGAACCCCCCGGATGGAGTGAATCTTTTTCAGATCAGGGTGTGAGAGACCACACGTGGCGACTCTCGAAGTCGAACTGAACGGGGACGAGGTCCACGCCATCGAGGGACCCGACCGGTTCACGACGACGAAGCCGTTCTCCATCGAGCTGGCGAACCTCGGCCGATCGACGCACGTTCACCTCCACTTCGACGACGATCTGGACCGCGTCACGTCGATAGACGAGGTGAACCACTTCGTCGAGGACGAGGCCGTCAAGCGGGTCCACGTCTCGAAGCGGGACGTCGACGAGCCCGTTCGCGGGAAACTCAAGGTCGTGACGGGTTACGGATCGAACTCGACGTACGTCGACGTGCGGATCGAACCGTCGGTCGAGACGGCCCCGGACGAGGTCGTGGTCGACGAGCGGCTCTCGAAGCCGCCCGAGCGGACGCCGTCTCCCCCGGCCTCCCGGCGGCTCGCGGACGCACTTGAACGCGCGATCGAGCGCGGCGGGGTCACCGCGCTCGTTTTCGCGTTCCTCGCCGTCGGGCTTGGCGTCGCGGTCGCGTTCGCGGTCGACAGCGTTCTGGTGTTCCTCGTCGTCGGCGTGGTACTCACCGTAACGATCGCGGTCACGTTGCTCGCGCTGTGGTGAGCGACATCGGCGTGCCGGGGGCCGGCGGACGCGGGCGAACCGGATCCGCGCGCTTTTAAGCGTCCCGGCGGAACGAACGGCCATGAGCTTCGAGAAGGAAGACGAGGTCGTCCTCCACGACAAACACAGCGAGTACGACGGCGAGTCCGGGCAGATCACGCAGGTGATGGAGACGATGTTCGGCGACGCGACCTACACCGTCAGCTTCGAGGACGGACAGGAGACCGGCGTCCCTGAGGGCTCGCTCGAGGCCGTCGAGGACGAGGAATAACCCCGTTTTTCAGCGCCCGTAATGCCCGAAGTTCCGTTTCATTACGTCGATCTCCGGACGTTCTCGTACGCGACCGAGGACGAGAAGCGCGTCGAGGACGCGCTCCGCTCGCTGCTCCCCGAGGACGCCGAGATCGACCGCATGGAGAACGTCGGCCATCACGGCGACCGGATCGTCGTGTTGTCCGCGCGGATCGAGGTCGCCGACGGGATGCGACACGTGCTCGACCGTCTCTCCGAGCTCGACGATCTCGACCGCGTGCTCGCCGAGCTCGACCAGCGGGTGGACGACAACTGCGCGCTGTTCATGCGACTCGACAAGCAGGCGGCGTTCCGCGGCGACGTCGTGCTCGGCCCGGGGATCACCGTCCGGGCGAAAGTCGAGGCCTATCCGGCGAAGAAGGCGGCAGCGGTCGAGAACGCTCGTGAGACCCTTGAACGGTTAGCCGACGACGGGAACGAGAACTAGTCACGGCCGTCACTCGGTGCCGGGATCGTCACTCGTCGCCGAGGCGGTCCGTGTCGATGCTCGTCCCCGGTGGCGTGACGACGAGAAACCCACGGAAATGCATTAACTCGCCGCCCATGTCTCGTATCTCGCGTGCGAAGCCGGCGGCGAGTTCGTTGAGGTCGCCGTCGATGGACAACAGCAGCGTGTTGCCGTAGTCGACGCTGCGGATCCACGTCTCGGGATCGGTCGTCCCGTCCAGTACGCCGAGGACGACGTCGCCGCTGTCGGCGAACGCCTCGTCCATCTGCTCTTCGGCGTCCCGCAGATCGAGGTCCCAGTCGCTCATACCCGAGAGTCGCCACACGCCGGCAAAAGCGTTCGGGGCTCGTCGAGTCATCGGTCTCCGGACCTCGGTGTGATTAAGTGTCCGCCACCCCGACTGACGGGCATGAACCATACGCGACGCGCCCTGCTCGCGGGCGTCGCCGCCGGCGGCGTCGTCGGCGCGGCCGGCTGTCTCGGCGAGGACGGACCCGACACGGATGACACCGGGGAGTACGACTGCGATCTGGACGAGCCCGTCGTGCCGGACCCCGAGTTCCGTGCGGTCATCGGTGACCCCGACGCCGACGTGGTCGTTCAGGCGTACGAGGACTTCACCTGTCCCGGATGTGCGCAGTTCAAACTCCAACAGTTCCCCGCGATCCGCGAGGAGTACATCGATCCCGGCACCGTCCGCTACGAGCACTGGGACTTCCCGATTCCGTCCGACGAGGAGTGGGCGTACGCGGTCGCCAGCGCGGCTCGCGGGGTCGGCGTCCGCGAGGGCGGCGAGGCGTTCTTCGCGTTCGCCTCGACGATCTACGAGTCACAGGAGGAGTACAACTTGGAGGCGATCGGATCGGCGGCCGAGACCGTCGGCGACGACCCGTGTGCCGCCATGGCCGATGCCCTCCACGAGAGCGCTCGGTCCGCCATTGAGGACGACAGGGAGGCAGGCAGCGCTCGCGGCGTCAACGCGACGCCGACCGTAGTCGTCAACGGCCAGGCGGTCGCCGAGCCGACGGCCGAGGCGGTCGGAAACGCGATCGACGCCGAACGCTGACGACCGAGGACGCGACTCTCCGCCTCTGACCAGCCGACTACCCCTGAACGCCCCCGACCGCTCCGAACGCCGCTCTTTTTTATGGCCGGGGTCTCGGATGGATCGATGACATCGGGCGACCGTGAGGACCGACGGCGGCTGGGAGCCGTGGTGCTCGCGGTGCTGATCTCACAGGTTCTGCTGTATCCCGGCGTCCCGACCCTCGTGACGGCGCTCGGCGCGCCCTCCGGGATCGACGCCGGCACTGCGTTCCTCGTGGCGGAGTTCGCCGCGTTCGTCGCGTTCGCGGTCGTGTGGGGGGCCGCAAGCGACGCGCTCGGTCGCCGGGTCCCGTTGGTGGTCGTCGGCGCGTTCGGCGGCGCGCTCTCGTACGTCGCGCTCGCCGCGGTCCCCCGACTCGGGCTCGGGTTCGAGGCCGCGCTCGCGATTCGGGTCGGCGGCGGCGCGCTCACCATCGGCGCGTTCTCGCTCGCGATCACGATGCTGATGGACCTCCGCGGCGGCAACGGCCGGAACATGGGAACCGCCGGGCTGGCGATCGGTCTCGGCGCGGCTGTCGGCTCCGTAATCGGCGGCGTCCTCGCCGACCTTGACGTCTTCTATCCCGTCTACGCCGGGGCGGCGGTGCTCGCGCTCTCGGGCGTCCTCGCCGCGACCGTCGACGATCGGACGGGAGTCGACGATGGGAACCTCCACGGGGACGTTGATCGCGCACCCGATATCGGGTTCCGGGACGTGCTCGCGCGAGCACGCGAGACGCCCGCACTGCTCGTTCCGTTCGCGTTCGGTTTCGTCGACCGACTCACGGCCGGGTTCTTCGCGCTCGTTGGCGTCTACTACTTCCAGGATCCGGAGACGTTCGGCCTCTCGGCGGCCGGCGCGGGGGCGACCCTCGCGCTGTTTTTCGTCCCGTTCGCGCTCCTTCAGGCACCGCTCGGAACGCTGTCGGACCGGATCGGCCGGTTCTACCCGATCGTGATCGGATCGCTCGCGTACGGGATCGTAACGATCGGCGTCGGCGTCGCACCGATATATCCGATCGCCGCGGGCCTGATGGTGCTCGTCGGGGTCTGTGGCGCGCTGATGGCCCCGGCGACGATGGCGCTCGTCACGGACCTGGTCGACCCCGAGGCACGCGGCGCGGCGATGGGGCTGTTCAACGTGTTCGGCTCGCTCGGCTTCCTGACCGGGTTTCTCGTCGGCGGCGCGACGACGGACGCGTTCGGCTACACGACCGCGTTTCTCGCGGTCGGCGGACTCGAACTCGCCATCGCGCTGACGTTGCTGCCGGCGGTCCGTGCGGTCGCGCCGCGGTTGGACGGGAGCGTGCGGACGGCGACGGGCGAGTGAGTGGCCTTCCGGGAGCGAGACGGCGACTGAGCGGTCCGCCACGGGCGACGCGGAGTCGATTCTTTTTACCGGTGGCGCGCCCTCCGTTCGAACGACCAATGGATCTACTGGTCGTCGGCGCTGGCGAGATCGGCCGCTGGGTGGCTGACACCCTGACAGCCGACGGCTCCCCGGTCGACGCGACCGTGACGTTCACCGACAGGGACCTCGCGGTCGCCGAGGACGCCGCGGCCGCGCGAGACGCCGCGGTCGTCCCCGCGGACGGCGACACGACTCACGACGCGGTCTGTCTCGCGGTTCCGATGTCGGTCGTTCCCGAGGCGGTCGCGGCGTACGCTCCCCGAGCCAGCCGAGCGATCTTCGACGTTTCCGGCGAGATGACCGACGCAGTCGCGGCGATGCGCGAGCACGCTGGCGAGCTCGAACGCGCCAGCTACCACCCGCTGTTCGCCCCGCCGCGGGTACCCGGTAACGTCGCCGTCGCGGTCGACGAACCCGGCGAGACCGTGGAAGCGGTGTCGGCGGCGATCGAGGCCGGCGGCAACGAGGTGTTCGAGACGACGCCGACGGAACACGACGAAGCGATGGAGACGGTTCAGGCGGGAGCCCACGCGGCGGTTCTGGCGTGGCGGCTCGCCGGCGAGGACGTTCGCGAGGAGTTTCATACGCCCGTGTCGGCCGCGCTGGAGGGGGTTGCCGACACCGTGACCGAAGGGGCACCCAGCGTGTACGCCGAGATCCAGCACGCCTTCGACGGCGCAGACGACGTAGCCGACGCCGCGCGAGCGATCGCCGACGCCGACGCGGAGGCGTTCGCGGACCTCTACGAGGCGGCGCGCGGCGACCGGGACCCCCGCAAGCGGCACGACTGACGAACGCCCCACGGCCACCTCTCAAGACGAGCGACACCAACCATGATCGACAGAACGGCGGTCCGAAACACCGCCAACTACCTGCGAAACGTTCGCCCCATCGACCCCGAGGAGATATCCGAGTACATCGAGGGAGTGCCACATCCCGGCGTCGTCCGTGAGACGCTCCGCGAGGAGGCGTTCGACCTCCGGCTCCGCGAGCGCGAGGACGGAACCTTCGTTCCCGTCGACGACGGGCCGGTGGCGACTCCCGGCTGGAGCCCGACCGAGTTCCCCGAGTCGTACGCGTTCGCGGTCGAGGACCTGCTCCTCGAGGAGTTCGGCGCGGACTGGCACACCGGGGAGTCCGGCGACCGGCTGCGGGCGACGCTCCGCGATCTCAAGACCGACTATCTCTACGGCAACGATGTCGACTACGACCGGATCGCCGCGCTCGCGTACGCGACATACCACCTCCCCGACTACTACGCGACGATCGGCTACGTCCTCGACGACCTGGTCGAGAACGGGCTGCTCGATCGGACCCTCCGCGTTCTCGACATCGGTGCTGGCGTCGGAGGTCCCGCCCTCGGGCTCCACGACTACCTCCCCGAGGACGCCGTCGTCGAGTACCACGCCGTCGAACCGAGCGCGGCCGCCGACGTGCTCGACCGCCTGCTCGACGAGACGGGCCGGAACTTCCGGACGACGGTTCATCGGACGACCGCCGAGTCGCTGTTCGGGATTCCGGGCGTCGGCGCGACCGCCGATGGCGACGCGACCGCTGAAACCGACGCGGGCGGCACGGCGATGCGAGCCGCGGATCGAGGTGCCCCGGTCCTCGACGAGCCGTTCGATCTCGTCGTCTTCGGCAACGTCCTCTCCGAGCTCGACGACCCCGTCGCGGTGGTCGAGGCCGGAATCGACGCGCTGGCCGACGACGGAAGCGTCGTCGCGCTCGCACCGGCCGACCGCGAGACGGCCATCGGGCTCCGCCAAGTCGAGCGCGCGGTCGCCCCGCCCGGAAGCGGGGCGGACGTCTACTCGCCCGAGCTCCGACTATGGCCCGATGTCGCGCCGACCGATCGCGGCTGGTCGTTCGACGTCCGCGAGGACCTCAACGTACCACCGTTCCAGCGCCGGCTCGACGAGGCGGCACGCAGGGGGACCGACGACGAGCCGGGAGAGTTCCACAACGTCGACGTCCAGTTCGCCTACTCGATCCTCCGGACGGACGGGGAGCGTCGGGTCGACATCCGGGCGAGCGAGGACCGCTGTGCTCGGATGGCCGACTCTGAGTCGCACGTCACCGACCGTGTGAACCTGCTCGCAGTGAAACTGGGTCACGACCTTAGCGAGGGGGACAACGCGGTGTACCGCGTTGGCGACGGCTCACAGTCGATCGACCACTACCTCGTGAACACCCGCGAGACGACGCTCAACCGCGATCTCCGCGAGGCCGGATACGGCGCGGTCCTGTTCGTCGAGAACGGACTCGTCCTCTGGAACGAGGACGAGGGCGCGTACAACGTCGTGGTCGACGACGAGACGGTCGTCGACCTCGTGGCTCCCTAACTGTACTCCTCTCACGAGACCGACCGGAGGTCGACCCGCCGAGCAATGACGATCCCGACGAGTGCGAGCGGGACTCCGACCGTGAGGAGGTACGGTGCGGCGTACGCGGCACCGACAACCGCGGCTCGCAGCGCGGTCCCGACGCCGCTTACGGATTCGAGAAAGGCCGACGAGACGCCGGTTTCGTACCACGCTTCGGGCTCTGTTTCCGGCGGCTCCTCGGAGAGCTCGACGTGGATCGTTGCCAGCGCGACACGCTCTTCGAGCGAGTCGAGTTGCGTGTCCAGTCGCTCGACTTCCGACTGGACGTCGGCGAGTTCGGACTGGACCGCGAGCACGTCCTCCGTGGTGTTCGCCTCCTCGTAGAGGGTACGAAGCCGGTCGCGCTCCGCTTCGCGGTTCTCGAGTCTCGCCTCCAAGTCGGCGATCTGCTCGCCGACGTCCTCGCTTTCGGTCGCGGAACGCTCCACCTCACCGAGCGCTTCGAGGTCGGCCATCGCGGCGTCGAACTCGTCGCTCGGAACCCGCAAGACGAGCTCGCCGGAGACGTACTCCCGTTCGTTGCGCTCGCGCGTCTCGCGTGCGCCCTCGCTCACGAACCCGTCGTACGACTCGACGATCTCGCGAGCCTCCTCGTCGGCGTCGGCGAACTCCTCGACTGTCACGCGAAGCTCGCCGGTTCGTATCAGCTGTCGCTCGGCCGCGAGCGCAGCCCGCTCGCGCTCGTCCGCACCCGCCGCCGTGAAGCTCGCTTCGAGGTTCGACTCGTCGCCGACTCCCGAGTCGAGTTCGTCGTCGGCCGCGACATCGTCTTCGATACCCCCGGTCGTCTCGACGTCTCCCGGTGCGCCATCGTCGCCGTCGCCGAGGCCGGCACAGCCTGCGAGGGCGACCATCGACGCCAGCGCAACGACGACGAGTGGTCGTTTGGTGTCCATACGCGGCGGAAACGGCCCGGTAGCACGTAAACGGACCTAAGGAACAAACGGTCGTTTGTCCCTCGACTCGGGACACTTCGATCGGTTCACTTCCCGTCGTCTCGTCCCGTCTCGTCCGTGCCGGCCCCGTCGGTCCGCGTTTCGGTTTCGAGTTCGTCGAGGATCGGCCGGTACTTGAGCTGTATCTCGTCCCACTCCCGGTCGGGGTCCGAGTCGGCGACGATCCCCACGCCCGCGAACAGGGTTGCCCGCCGCCTGCTCGCGACCGCCGAGCGGATCGCGACCGCGAACGCGCCGTTGCCGGCGGCGTCGATCCAGCCGACGGGCGCCGCGTACCAGCCGCGGTCGAACGGCTCCGTCTCGTGGATCGTTTCGAGCGCGCGCTCGGGCGGGAGTCCACCGACCGCCGGCGTCGGATGGAGCGCCTCGACCAGTTCGAGGACGTGTCTGTCCGCGTTCAGCTCCGCGGTGATCGGCGTATGGAGGTGTTGGACGGTGGCGAGCCGCCGGACGCGCCGTGCTCCTGCCGACACCGACGCCGCGTACGGCTCCAACTGCTCGCGAACCGTCTCGGCGACGAGCTCGTGTTCGTGGACGTTCTTCTCGTCGTCGAGCAGCTCCTCGGCGAGCCACTCGTCCTCCGCGGGCGTCTCGCCGCGTCCGGTCGTCCCCGCGAGCGCGTCCGTTTCGACGGTCCGCCCGCGCAACGAGACCAGCCGTTCCGGAGTCGCGCCGAAGAAGACGCTCGACCCGTCGTCGGGCTCGAAACAGTAGCGGTGACAGTCGGGGTACTTCGCCGCCAGCCGCTCTATCGTGGCCGCACGCGGGAAGTCGGCTTCGAGGTCGGCCTCCAGCGCCTGTGCCAACACCACCTTTCGCAAGTCGCCGCCGCGGATCCGGTCGATCGCCGCGGAGACGCTCCCGCGCCACGCCTCGCGGCTCGTGGTCCGACGTTGCTCGCGGATCCCCGGCCGTGACGGTCGTGACGGCTGTGGCGACCGATCCCCCTCCTCAGGACGGTCGTCTCCGAGTTCAGCGAGACGCTTCCGCTCTCGTTCGAGTCGGTCCTCGACGGTCACCGCCGACGCGTCGTCGCCGACGGCGGTCACCGTGAGCCACGAGCCGTTGTCCGCGACGGTGATCTGGACGCTCGGTAACACGAACCGCGCCTCGGGAAACGAGGACCACGGGTCGCCGGCACACGCCCCTTCATGAAAGGCGAACCCCCCGAACACGCGCGGGCGAGCGGCCTCGGTGCCGGCGTGGACGTCTCCGGAGGAGAACAGCTCCTCCGCCGCCGTGCGGATCGCGGCGAACCGATCGGGACCGCTCGCCGTCAGCGTCGCGGCCGACCCGCCGCCGATCACGAGGGCGTCGTCGGGGGCGCTCCACGTTGTCCGCGGCGACGGGAGCGCGTCGAACGCCGCCGCGAACGGCGGATCGTCGATCGCCGTCGTGCGGCTGACGAGCGTCGCGGACGACGTCGATCGCGCCGAGTCCATTGAAAAGCGATCGGGCCCGGGGCCTCTTAAGGGTGTCAACTTCGCGGGCCGTTCGTCATGTCGGTTCCGGCCCGCCGCGTTCTCAGCTGTACCGCTCCTCGTTCCACGGGTTCGCCGTGTCGCTGTAGCCGCGTTTCTCCCAGTACCCCAGTTCGCGCTCCGTGAGGAACTCGACGCCGGAGACCCACTTCGCGCCCTTATATGCGTACTTATGCGGAGTGACGACACGGATCGGGCCGCCGTGGTCAGCCGGGAGGTCGTCGCCGTCGTAGCCGTACGCGAACATGACGCCGTCGTGGAGACAGTCCTCTAGGGGGAGGTTGGTGGTGTAGCCGTCGAGCGCGTGAAAGAGGACGTGTTCGGCGTCGTCGCGGACTGCCGCGCGCTCGACTATCTCCGCGAACTCGACGCCGGTGAACGCACAGTCGAGTTTGCTCCACCCGGTCACACAGTGGAAGTCTTGCCGCTGCGTGACCGAGGGAAGCGCGCGAACCTCCGCAAGCGAAAGCGAGAGCGGGTTCTCGACCGCTCCCCACGCCTCGAACCGCTCGTTGTCGGGGTCCCACGAGGGCGTTCCGCTCTTCGAGAGTACGGGGAATCGGTCGGTTTCTCGCTGTCCCGGCGGAAGGCGGTCGTCGCCGTACGCCTCGTAGAGATCGGTGAGGTCCTCGACGGCGGAGCCGTCAGCGACGGTGGCGTCCTCGCCCGACTTCCCGCCGGTGGCGTCCTCGCCCGACTTCCCGCCGGTGGCGTCCTCGCCCGACTTCCCGCCGGTGGCGTCCTCGCCGACCGCGTCGGTTCCGGTCTCGGTCATACGCTACGTTCGATCCGGAGGAACGTATCCTTACCGTTCTCCGGTAGACCACCCGACGAGACGTTTAGAAACAAACAATCATGCGTGTTTATATAGAAGAATTATTTTTTGTATCGGCATTCTCAGTTCGCTTTTCGCTGATCTCCGACGCTACATTTATATGCGGCATCCGATTAGACCCGCACAGCAAATGCCACGAGTGGAGATAACCGTACCGGAACACCTGGAAATGCAAATAACACAGATGGTAGAGAAGGGCGAGTTCCTCAATCGCGAGGAGGCGGTCGAGGAACTGCTTTCGACCGGAATCAAGGCATATAAAACGAGCGGACCGATGGACGACGAGGACTCCGGCGGATTCGAGGACGAGGGGATGATGGGCCACGAGGACGAGTACGTCTTTTAAGTCGGCTTACGGGAACCCCTCGTCGGTTCGTGCCGGCGGCTCGCGTCACCGCCGATAGCGATCGATCCGTGCGTGTCACCCTCAACAACGTTTAAACCGGCTAGGGCCCGTATTCACCGTCATGCACAAGGACGAGCTACTCGAGCTACACGAACAGATGGTCACGATCATGGAGCACTTCCGGAGCCAGGAAACCG
>OBKM01000365.1_pt1 | contig 22730 bp, 22 predicted proteins | sample 1519691 | NCBI WGS metagenome assembly OBKM01 (sample SAMEA37050418, study PRJEB22526) | metagenome | biome: saline pan; feature: lake; material: water | place: Egypt | collected 2015 | depth 0.5 m | reverse complement strand
CGAAACCGAGGTGAGCACCGATGAGTGACCGACGAAATCTTTACCGGACAGCACACCGACAATCCTACCACACAGTCACATATAAACTCCCTATCCCCCCTCGTGAGCGACGTACGCCCGATATGGGGCACGAACTCGTCTGCCGTCGACCGCTCGATCGACTGCGACGCGGATCCGATCTCGGATGATCGGCCGCGCTCTCTGGTCTCACCACGCCGGCCGGTGTGCGACGAGTTTTATGGTTCAACGGGTGGACACGTGACACGTGATCCTCGCTGCCGCGTTCGTCCTGCACGTCGCGTCGGGTGCGCTGTGGACGGGGGCGACGCTGTACTTCGTGTACGCCACGCTTCCCCGTGGACTTGACGGGTCCCTCGATATCGAGACGTTCGTGGACGGTGTGCATCGCCTCCTCATGATCACACGCTGGACCGGCGTCGTGCTCCCGCTCACGGGTGCGTACATGATCTGGGTGCTGTACACGCCGCTGGAGCTGCTGACGGCGACGACGCGCGGCTGGCTCGTGCTCGGCATGCTCACGCTGTGGGGCGTGATGAACGGGCTGATCGAGCTCGGTGTGCTCCGGATTCGCCGCGCCGTCGACCCCGGAGTAGGCTGGGCGACGTACATGCAAGAGGGGGTCCCGACCGATGTGATCGAGGACGCCACGGTCGAGGAACTCGCGGACGCCACGGTCGAGGAACTCGCGACGAGAGCACGTCCCGCACTGCTCGCGAGCGCGGGGTGTGCGGTCCTGCTGCTCGTCAACGCCGGGCTTCTCGCGGGTGGCGTCGCCTGACTGGGGATGGGTCGGCCTCCGGGCCGCTTCCGTCGACGCGTCTTTCACTCCTCCGTTCGTCTCCCGTGGTATGCCGAGCGTCAGCGACACGTACATCGAGAATCGCCAGCGGGTTCAGCCGACTCACACGAACAACTACGCGTCCGCACACGGGGGGAACGTCGTGAAGTGGATGGACGAGATCGGCGCGATGTCCGCGATGCGTGCGGCGGGCGAGACGTGCGTCACCGCGCGGATCAACGAGCTGGATTTCAAACGCCCGATCCCACAGGGCGACACCTGCGTCATCGAGTCGTACGTGTACGCGGCCGGACGGACGAGCCTCCGTGTCCGGCTCCGGGCGTATCGTGAGTCGCCACGGACGGGCGAACGGGAGATCACGACGGAGTCGTACTTCGTGTTCGTCGCCGTCGACGAGGAGGGGTCGCCGACGCCGGTCCCCGAGCTAACCGTCGACGGCGAGCGCTGCCGTGAGCTACGCGACGAGGCGCTCGCTGCGGAGCCCGACGAGTAGCGTCGACGGCGGCTCGGCGCTCCCGGTGGAGTGCTGGCGGCTCGGCGCTCCCGCTGCAACGGATCGGTCCGGATCCGCTTCTGGTGGGTTTTTGTTCGACTCGTACCAACGTCGTTTCGATGACGCCATCGCTTTCGGAGATCGATCTCGATTTCGTCCCGCTCGGCCGCACCGGCATCCGGACGAGCGAGCTACAGTTCGGCACGTGGCGATTCGGCAAGGAGAACGAGGCGGGTGACGTCGAGATCGGCGAGCAACGCGCTCACGAGCTCCTCGACGCGTACGCCGAGGCGGGCGGCAGATACATCGACACCGCCGACGTGTACGGTGGCGGGGCGAGCGAGGAGTGGATCGGCGACTGGCTCGCGGACCGCGACCGCGAGCGCTACACGATCGCGTCGAAGCTCTACTGGCAGATCCGCGACGGCGACCCGAACAGCCGCGGGACGAACCGGAAGAACGTCCGGCACCGCATCGACGCGCTCCTCGACCGCCTCGGCACCGACTACGTCGACGTGCTCTACATCCACCGCTGGGACGACGAGACGCCGACCCGCGAGCTGATGAAGACGCTGAACGGACTCGTCGAGGCGGGCAAAGTACAGTATCTCGGCGCATCCACGCTGCGCCCGAACGCCTGGAAGGTCGCTCGCGCGAACGCCGTCGCCGACGCGCACGGCTGGGAGCCGTTCACCGTGCTCCAGCCCCGATACAACCTCGTCGACCGCGAGATCGAGGGTGATTACCTCGAGTTCGCCCGCCAGCGGAACCTCGCCGTCTGTCCGTGGAGTCCCCTCGGACAGGGGTTCCTGACGGGCAAGTACGACCGTGACGAGGACCTGCCGTCGGAGTCGAAGGTCGCCGCATCCAGCCGGTTCCGCGAGTCGTATCTCACCGAGGAGAACTTCGACCTCCACGAGGAGCTCGACCGGATCGCCGCCGATGTCGACGCCTCGCCCGCACAGGTCGCGCTCGCGTGGCTGGCCCACCGTCGAGGCGTCTCCGCACCGATCGTCGGCGCGCGAACCGTCGACCAGCTGACGGAGAACCTCGCGGCCGCAACGATCGACCTCTCCGACGAGCAGGTCGACCGCCTGACTGCGGCGAAGGCGGGTCCGTACGAGGGACTGTGACCGCTACGTGATCAACGAGCCGCGCTTCTTTTGTGCCTCTCGTGAGTATCGATTCGTATGTTCGAATCGGGTGAGGACGACCGTGTCCGCTAACCGCAAGGGTGACCGCCGCGAGCGCGAGCTCGTCAACGCGCTCGACGACGCCGGCTTCGCGGTGATGCGCGCGCCGGCCAGTGGCGCGGCGACCGAGCGTGAGCTTCCGGACGTGCTCGCGGGTAACGGCGACGCGTTCTACGCGATCGAGGCGAAATCCAGCGCCGGCGACCCGATCTACGTCGGCGGCGAGGAGGTCGAGGCGCTGCTGTTTTTCGCCCGTAACTTCGGTGCGAACGCCCGGATCGCGGTCCGGTTCGACCACGAGGACTGGTACTTCTTTCATCCCGGCGATCTGTACACCACCGACGCCGGCTCCTACCGGGTCAAAAAGGAGACGGCGCTCGCGGACGGCACTGACTTCGCCGAGTTCGTCGGCGACACCCGCAAGGTGACGCTCGACGAGGTCGGCACCGATCCCAACGAGCACCGACGCGACGTACTCGAGGCCGTTCGTGAGGGTCACATGAGCGTCGACGACGCGATCGACGTGCTGTAGCCGGTCCCTCGGTTCGAATTCGGGCGCGCCGGCCGATCAGTCGTCGGCCGGCGACGCGGCGTCGAGTCCGGCGGCGTCCTCCCGTCGCACCGTCGACCGATTCGATCGCGGGTCTTTCTCCACGGTCACGAGATCGTCGGCCGCACCGACGAGCTCGTCGTCGTGACTGACGATGACGATCTGTGTGACCCCGAAGCCGCGCATCTCCTCGACCAGGGTGACGAGCCGCGAGACGTGTCCCGAATCCAGAAACACCGTCGGCTCGTCGAGGATCAGCGGTGGTGTCGGCGCGACCCCCTCGATTCCTTCCGACAGCAGTCGGTAGATTCCACACCGGAGCGAGAGGTTGAAAAGCGCTCGTTCCCCGCCCGAGAGCTGCTCCGGATCGAGCGTCTCCCCGTCCTTCTGGTAGACGGTGAGCTCGTACTCGCCGTCAAGCTCGATATGCGAGTACGCGTCGTTACCGTACACGAGCTCGAACGTCTCGTTGAGCATCCGTTCCAGCTCGGTGACGTTCCGCTGGCGCAGCTCCGCACGGAGGTCACCGTACATCGACTCCAGGTCGTCGGTCTCCTCGTGGAGCGTCTCGAGCGCGCCGACGGTGGCAGCGAGCGTCTCCCGCTCCTCGCGAAGCCGTTCGAGACTCTCGATCTCCCCGTTTACGCCCCCGATCGCGTTCTGTAGCTCCGCCCGCCTCTCGTCGAGCCGTTCGAGCTCGTCGGCCACCTTCTCCAGATACTCCTCCGCCTCCCGCTTGCTGGATCGTGCCTCCTCGATCGCCGTTTCGTCGACGGTCTCTCGGAGTTCGTCGCGTCGCTCCCGCTTCTCCGCCAGCCGCTCTCGACGCTCGGCGTTCACCTCTGCGAGGTTCTCCCGTCGTTCGCGGAGCCGGTCGATACGGTCGTCCGTCTCGGCGACCGCCTCGGCCCGGGACTCGATCGCGTCGAGCTGCTCGATCTCTCCTTCGATTTCGTCGAGCTCAGCCTCCAGTGTCTCGATCCGCTCCGTCGCATCGGCGGCCTCCTCGCGCTTCTCCGCGGCAACTTCGCGGAGCTCCGCGGCCTCCTCGCGCGTCTCGCGCAGCGACGCCCGCTTGGACTCCGCGGTCTCCCGCTTTTTTTCGGCCTCCTCGCGTTTGTCGGTGACGCGTTCGGCGATCATCTCGGCCGCGTTGTCGATCTCGTCGAGACGGTTCTCCGTGTCGACGAGCTCGTCAACTGCCGCGATCCGCTCGCCAAGGGTCGACTCGCGCTCGCGGGCGTCGTCCAGATCGGCCGCCAGCTCCGTCACGCGCTCTCGATGCTCGTCGATTCGATTCGCGTGCGGCGAGTCGTCGACCGGCTGCCCGCATTCCGGACAGTTACCTGCCTCGAGTAGCGACTCGGCCTCCGCGACCCGCTCACGGGCGTTGCTCAGCTCCGCTTCCAGCTCCGCGATCCGTTCCCGGACGGTCGATCTGGTCTCCCGCAGCTCCTTACGGCGGTCGGCCGCCTCGCCGGGGTCGACATCGGCGTTTGTGAACCGCTCGTGAAGCTCCGTCCGCTCCTCCCGGAGCTCCGCCAGCGAGGCTTCCCGCTCGTCCGCCTCGTCGTCGGCCGCGTCGGCTTCGGCCTCGAGCTCGTCGGCCTCCGCCGCGAGCTCGTCGGCACGCTCTGTGAGATCGTCCGCCTTCTCCGTGAGACTCTCCGCCTGATTTCGGAACCCCTCGGCACGCACCCGGACGTCGCTCAGCTCCGATTCGCGTTCGGATTCACGCTCCTCGAGCGTCTTGCGGCGAGCCGCAATCGCCTCGTCGGTCGCCGCATCCAGTCCGGCGTCGTCGCATCGCTCGTCGATCTCGTCGGTCAGCTCGCGGAGCCGCTCCCGAGCTGTGGCGACCTGCTCGCGAAGCTCCTCGCGCTCCCGCTCCGTCTCCCTGATCGTCGTCTCGATCTCGCCGATCTCCGACTCGAGTTCGTTTACCTGCTCGCGCTTGCGCTCGTAGGTCTCGAGCGTTTCCACGGCGTCGTCGCGTGTCGACTTCGCCCGCTCCCGTTGCGTCTCGTAGTTCGCGATCCGATCCTCGGTCGTCTCGAGCCGTGTTTCGAGCGCGTTCAGCCGCTCGTGGAGTCCGTTCGCCTCCAGCTCCTCGATGCGCCCCTCCGTCTCCTCGAGCACGGCGCGTTTCGCGTTCAGGACGTCCTCGACGCCGAGCCGGGCGTCGCCGGCACGGTCGCGATACTCCTCCAGCTTCCCGAGCTGAAGCAGCTCGTCGATGGTCGCCCGCCGCTGACTCGGCGTGGCGTTGATGAGCTTGTTCACCTCGCCTTGCCTGACGTACGCGCAGTTGACGAACGCCTCGGCGTCCATCCGAAGTAGGTCGGCTACGAACGCTCGCACCGCTCGCGCGCCGTCGCGTGTCAGCTCCGTGCCCGTGGTCGACTCCAGCGTGCACTGGTGGTCGACTCGGTCGTCGTACGCTTTGAGCCGCCGGTCGACGTGGTAGGAGACGCCGTCGTGGGTGAACCAGAGCTCGACCTCGGTCTCCTCCTCGCCGTTGGTGATCACGTCCTCGAGGGTTCCGTCAAGCGCCTTGGAGCCGTACAGCGCGAAGAAACACGCCTCCAAAAGCGAGGTTTTCCCGCTGCCGTTCAGCCCGTGGATAACCGTGACACCCTCGGTGAGTCGCAGGTCCGCGTCCCCGTACGGCTTGAAGTTCGAGAGACGGATCCGTTCGAACTTCATAAGTAGTCCTCCATGGTGACTTGTCCGTCGTCGTTCGTGTCGTCCGCGTCGTTCGTGTCGTCCGCGTCGTTCGTGTCGTCCACGTCGTTCGTGTCGTCGACCGTCTCGGCGTCACCCCTCACATCCGGATCGTCGGTACCGTCTTTCTCCGTGCTCTCAGTCTCCACATTGATGTCCTCGACGTGCTCTTCGGAGTCCTCGACGTGCTTTTCGGAGTCCTCGACATCGACGCCGTTATCGAGGTGTTCGCCACCTTCATCGAGGGTGTCGGCGTCCGGTCCACCGCTTTCCGAACCGTTCTCCGGCCGTCGCCCCCGATCGAATGCGTCGAGCTCGCCGTCTTCCTCGAGTCGCTCCTCGATCCGCATTTTCACGGTCTCGCGAACGTTGCTGTCGGCGATCGTCTCCGCGCGCACCGCCTCATCGACGTCGAGCGCCGCCGCCGACAGTGCCATCTCGTCGATCCGTTCGCGCACCGCGTCTTCGGGGTCCGCAAAGCTCACGTCGATGTCGGCGTCGGTTTCGACCTCCCGGCGGTCGGTCACGCGCGAGACGAGTGCGCCCGCCTCGTCGCCGATCTCCTCGATCGCGGCCGGGGTGACTGGCTCCCCGTCACCCGTGATCTCCACGAGAACGACGGCGTCCTCGAGGTCGTGCTGTCGCACCTGCTCGCGAACGCGCGTTTCCCCTTCGCCGTGATTCAGTTCGACGCTCACGAAGACGAACTCGCGGGTGTCGAGCGCCCGCCTGCGGATGCTCACGCGGTCGTCCCCGCCGACCGCCTCCTCGTCGAACGTCACGACGTTGTACCCGCGTCCCTCACGTTCGGTGGCGCTCGCCCGCTCGGTCGAGCCAGGGTACGTCACCCAGGTACCGGCGACCTTGGCACGATCGGGCGTGTGGTTGTCGCCGAGCAAGACGGCGTCGAACCCGACGGTGCTCTTGTCGAGCATCTCCTCGGTGTCCCAGTCCGCGTGGGCGAACGGCTCGAACAGGCCATGTGCGACCAGCGCCGCGTAGTCGGCGTCATGGGGATCGAACTCGTACTCGAGATCGTCCCGTCGCGAGACCGGGACGTGATCGAGCCCGTAGAAGGCAGTGTCGCCGACGACGGTCGGTGTGTCGCCGAGCCGGGTGGCGAGCCCGAGCCGCTCGAACAGGTCGAGCCACTGGCCGCCACGCGTAGCCTCGTGGTTGCCGACGACCGCGAGGAAGGGGATATCGGCGTCATCGAGTCGACGGAGCACGGAGATCGTTCCCATCAGGTCCGGCAGCTCCGGTCGTCGATCGTGAAAGAGGTCGCCCGCGTGCACGACCGCGTCCACGTCCTCGTCGATGGCGTCGTCGACGACGGCGTCGAACGCGTCGAGGAAATCCTGGCGTCGGACCGGCGAGTGGTACTGCTGGTACCCAACGTGCGTGTCGCCGGTGTGGATCACCCGCGTCATCTGTCCGTCCGTTGGCGGCTGTCGGGTTTAGGGGTTCCGGGGGCGGGGCGGCACTGATCGCGGCTCGCGTTCGAGGCGCTCGCCGCGCCGTCGACCGACCCCGGATCGGCAGCGGTCTTCCGGAACCGCCGATACGTCGCGAGCGCGTGCCGCCCACGCTCGGCGGCGTCCGCGTGGCCGTCGCGCTCGGCGGCCTCGACCGCCTCCGCGAGGCGATCGAGCCCGACGGACTCCACGAACCCCGCCGCCCGCCGGAGGTCGTCGCGTGCCGCGTCCGCCTCGTCGATCACGGCGACGTACGGTCGCCTCGCGGTGTCGGTGCGCGTTGCCAGCGCGGCGAGTGCGCGCTTGACGGCGGTAGTCGAGACCACACGGCGTCTGGGTCGGCATCGTATATAAGCGTCAGGCGGAGTCGCGGGCGCGACACGAATGATCGAACCTCGCGTTCACTTCTCTTTCGCGCCCTCGACGGTCTCCCGGACGGCGTCGACGCCCTCGTCGTGGAGTAGGTCGCCGACGACGATCACGTCCGCGTGCGCGCCCATCTCACGGGCGGAGTCGTAGTCGCGGATCCCGCCGCCGTAAAACAGCGTCGCGTCGTCGAGCGCGTCGGCCGCTGCAGCGACCGTGTCGGTGTCGCCGAACGTCCCCGAGTACTCGACGTACACGATCTCCTGACCGAACATCCGTTCCGCGACTTTCGCGTACGCCTCGACGTCGTCGGCACTCAGGTCGCAGTTCGCGTTCGTCAACTCGGCGACGGAGGCGTCGGGGTTCAACACGATGTACGCCTCCGTGTGCGTGCGCTCCCAGTCGAGGTCGTCGATCCGGACCCACTCTTTGTGTGCACCCGTGATCCAGAACGGACCGCCGGCGTTGAACACCGTCGGAATGAGATACCCCTCGAGGGCGGGCGAGTCGATGACGACGCCGGGGTTTGACGGCTCCTGATACAGCGGGACGTCGTACTCGGCGGCGGCGTCGACGACGCGGTTCATTTTCTCCGCGGTGATGTCGAGGGTCCCGCCGATCTCGATCGCGTCGGTGCCCGTCCGACACACGTCCTCGAACGTGTCGTTTCCGTACAGCTCCTTGTCGGGATCGACTTTCAGCACGTGGTCCCAGTCGTCCCACGGATTCGTCATTATCAGGGGATCCTCCGGGGGTAGATAAAAAGGTGCGGAACCGAGGGCGATATCGAAGTCGACCACTGTGCCGATCTCCGGCCGGTCCGCGCGCTTCGGTCGTCCTCACTCGGATTCACGCGTCAGATCCGTCCGTCGCAGCGTGAGTTCGACTCGGGTTCCCGCGGACCTGCTATCGGCGATGTCGATGGACCCGTTTGCCGCCGAGACGATCCAGTTGACGTACCAGAGTCCAAGCCCGCTCCCGTGCTCGAGCGGCGTCTCCTCGCCGGTGAGGACGGCTCGCTCGACCGGCGGAAGCCCCGGACCGTTATCGGAGACGACGAGCGAGACCCACGACTCGTTCGGGTGCTCCGCAGCCCGAATCGCGACGCTCGGTTCGGAACTATCGTTGTGCCGGATCGCGTTTCCGACCAGCTCCGCGATCGCCTCGGGGAACCGCTCGACGACGCTCACGACCACGGCGTCGGGGATATCGACCGTCACGGTCGCGTCAGCGAGCAGTTCGTCCGAAAGCGAATCGATCGCCTCGGTAGCCGCCGCGGCAAGCGACAGGTCAACCGGAGCCGGTCGTTCGTCGAGCAGTCTCTCGACCTTTCGGGAGGTCTCGCCGACTCGAAGGAGCCGACCCGCGGTCGACACCACTCGTTCGAGCCGCTCGACGGTGGCCGGGTCGTCGATATCGGCGATGGCCTGCTCGGTGAATCCGGCGATGACGTTGAGATCGTTCCGGAAGTTGTGCCGTAACACTCTGGTCAGAACCGAGAGCCGCTCCTCGCGACGCGTCGACTCCGTCAGATCCTCTCCGATCCCGATCGCACCAAGCACCGTGTCGTTCCCGCCGACGAGGGGACCGATCGTGATCCGATACGGCAGCCGCTCTCCCGACCTCGTCAGGAGGGCAACGTCGGACGAAGCGATGTCGCCGGACCGATACACCCGCGTAAGGGCATCGCCGAGGCGTTCTGCATCGCCGTCGACGGCGAGATCGACGACGGCCAGTCCGGAGAGCTCCTCGCTTGCATACCCCGTATCCTCCTCCAAACGGCGATTCCAACGTGTGAGCGTCCCGTTCTCGCCGCACTGGAACAGCGCGGCGGGGATGGTGGTCGCGATCGCGTCGACGACCCGCCGGTCGAGCTGGCGTCGCTGCTCGGTGCGGGTCCGGTCGGTCACGTCGGTCAACCCCACGACGAGTTGGTTCGTCCCGTTCATCGTCGTCGTGCGTGCGGTGACCTCGACGCGGCGTCGCTCTCCGCCGCCGTCGACGACCCACTGGAATCGAACTCGGTCGCCGTCGACGCTCGGAGCCGTCAGGAGCTCCTCGACCGGCGTGTCGTTTACCGCGTCGGTCGCGTCGCCGAGATCGCTGACGCCCATGAGCGTCAGCGTTCCGCGGTCCTGCCCCAGAAGCGTCGTCGCGGGTTCGTTCACCGCCCGGACGGCAAGCGTCCGCGGATCACAGATGATCGCCGGCCCGGGGATCGACCGGACGAACGACCGGACGACGCGAGACGCCTCTCCGAACCGATTCGTGGAACTCCTCCCAACGTCCGGATCAGTTTTCGACTTATTAGTGTCTGGGTCGGGTTCCGACTTATCAGTGTCTGGGTCGGGTTCCGACTTATCAGTGTCTGGGTCGGGTTCCGACTTATCAGTGTCTGGGTCGGGTTTCGCCCCCACCTCCTCCGTCCCCGAACCCCAGTTCCGTCCCCCCGTGTGCCGATCGTCGCCTGCCACACCGTTCTCGTTCCCGTCTGACATCGGTCGTCTCGAAATTCCGTCGTGCCGGCGCTCCTCGGCTGGGTCCGGGCGACACGTACGGTTTACTCACATGTTTGCGTGGTAACTATTATACCTTCCGTCAGTCGGCGTCCGCCTGCCAGTCGCGAACGGTGTCCGGGCCGACCCCGTCGACGTCGGCAGCCAAGTCGTCCGGGTCGGCCGCCTTCAGCTCGTCGACGCCGTCGATCCCGGCTCCCTGTAGCTTCTCCGCGGTCTTCTCGCCGATTCCGTCGACCGTCTGGAGCTCCGACCCTTCCTGACGGGCCTGATACTCCCGGTAGTTACAGATCGGACAGCCCAGCTCCCACGGCTCGTCGCCGGAGTGAACGAGCAGATGCGGAAGGTCGTGTTCCGTACAGCGTTCGTCGGTCACTTCGATGTCGCCGCGTCGGGGTAACGGCAGCGAGTAGTCGCAGTCGGGGTAACGGGTACAGCCGACGAGCCGGGAGCCGGAGCGAAGCTGCTTGATGGCGAGTTCGCCGCCCTCCTCGTCGCCACACTCCGGACACGCTCCGATCACCTCGTCGTCGGCCTCGTCGGCCGCGTCGGCTTTACACACCGGACAGCCGTGGACGAACGTTTTTCGCCCGGCGAGCATCTTCACGTGACGGATATCGTGGTCCGCACAGCTCTCCTCGAGAATGAGCGGCTTCCCGGTGGACGGAAGCGGCAGCGTGAACTCGCAGTCGGGATAGCCGTCACAGCCGACGAAATGCGAGCCGTATCGCGACTTGCGGACGAGGAGGTCCGCACCACAGTCCGGGCAGGGGCCGAGCGTCTTGTCCGCCTTCAGCGACCGCCGGAGGTGGTCACCGATCGCCTCACGGGAGTCGGTGAGCTCCTCGAACACGCGTTCGAGCAGCTCGCGAGAGGCCGCGGTTACCTCCTCGTACTCCTTCTTGCCGGCCGCGATCGCCTCCATGTCGCGCTCCAGCTGCGCGGTCATCTCCTCGCTGACGACGTGGTCGGCGAACTCCTCGGCCGCCTCGACGACCGCCTCCGCGAGTCGCGTCGGACGCGGCGGATCCCCCTCGATGTAGCCGCGGTCGTACAGCTTCTCGATGGTCCGGTGACGGGTCGCCTTCGTCCCGACACCCCGCGACTCCATCTCTTCGATCAGTCTCGACTGCCCGTAGCGACGCGGCGGCTGGGTCTCTTTTGCCTCCGTCCGCCGCTCTCCGAGCGTCAGCGTCTCGCCGACTTCGACGTCCGGAACGATCCGCTCGTCGCTGGAGCGATACGGGTACACCTCGTGGTAGCCCGCCTCCAACAGCCGCTTCCCGTTCGCCTTCAGACGGAGTCCGCCGTCTGCGGCGAGTTCGGGCGTCCGCTCCGCCCCCGCTGGATCGCGCAGCGCCGCGGCCGAGCTGCAGCCGGCATCCGCGAGTGCGTCGGTCGCCTCGCCGTTCGCGAGCGCAACTACCTTGAGCCGCTCCCACGTCGCCGGCTCGGCGCAGGTCGCCATGAAATGTCTGACGATCAGCTCGTACACCTCCCACTCGTCGTCGGAGAGATCGGCCGCGGACGGAAGCTCGCCGGTCGGATGGATCGGCGGGTGGTCGGTCGTCTCCTCGTCACCCTCCGTCGGCTCGATCGCCTCGTGCTCGAGGAGACCGTCAACGTCCTCGGCAAACGTGTTTGCCTCCCCAAGCGCCTCCAGCAGCTCCCGCGGGTCGAGATCGTCCGGGTACACCGTGTTATCCGTCCGGGGGTACGTGACGTAGCCGGCGGTGTACAGATCCTCCGCGATCGACATCGCTCGCTGTGCGCCGTAGCCGAGCGATCCCGCGGCGCGAATGTACTGGGTCGTGTTGAACGGTGCTGGCGGGTCGTCCGTCTGTGTCCGACGGTTCACGTCGTCGACGGTCGCCCCGTCCGCGGCGGCGAGCGCCTCCGTCAGCGCATCCGCAACCGTCTCGTCCCAGACGCGGTCCGCCTCGTTACCGGTGTCGTTCAGGTAGAAGTAGCTCGCCTCGAACGGGTCGCCGCCGTCCTTGCACAGCTCGCCGTACAGCTCCCAGTAGCTTTCGGGGTCGAACGCCTGAATCTCTCGCTCGCGGTCGACGATCAGCTTCAGCGTCGGTCCCTGCACCCGACCGACGGAGATAAAATCGTCCCCGAGCTGGCGGGCCGACAACGAGAGGAACCGGGTGAGCGCAGCCCCCCACGTCAGATCGATCGTCTGCCGGGCCTCGCCGGCGGCAGCCAGATCGAAATCGAGGTCGTCGGGCTCCTCGAACGCCGACCGGACCTCGTTTTCGGTGATCGAGGAGAACCGTACCCGGTCGATCGGGACGTCCTCGTTCACCTCGCGAACGAGCTCGTACGCCTCCTTCCCTATCAGCTCGCCCTCGCGGTCGTAGTCGGTCGCGATGACGACCCGGGAGGCGTTGCGCGCGAGCCGGCGGAGCGCGGCCACGATCCCCTCCTGGGTCGGCTGCTTGGTCACCGGCGCGTCGATGAGCTCGACCGGCTCGACGTCGCGCCAGTCGTTGTACTCCGGGGGGAAGTCGACGCCGACGACGTGTCCCGACAGTCCGACACAGCGCTTTCCGCCCCACTTGTACACGTTGACGTCGTTCATCCGCTCGGTCGTCGCGGAGTCGCCGCTGAGGATCTCGGCGATCCGTCTCGCGGCGTTGTCCTTCTCCGTGACGATGAGCTCCGGTCCCCGACTCATTGCCGCCCGGTACGCCGTTGGCTCGCGTAAACCTTTCGTGACCCGTCGTTTCGCACGCACGCGCGATGATGATGACCGTACTACTACGATGACTTGACCGTACTCACCGCTTGCCGGCGGCTTCCTCACCGGGAAGTGCCCGGGCGGATCCGGACGACCCGGAATCGGTCAGAGCGCCCGATGGCCCCCGAGCACGCTTCGACGAGCCGCGACCAGCACGACCGGATCACCGACGCCCGGTCCGACGGATCGGACCGTCGCTGGGTCACTGACGCTCACTGTCGTCTCTCTTCCCGCGACACACGGAATCCACCCGGGTCAGGCTCCCCGATTTTTATACTCCCGGGCGCGAACTGACGCACATGACCGACGTCGAAGCCACACTCCGCGAGGCGTTCGAGCACACCGACTACGATCTCGGTGACGTGGGCGTCAACCGGAACCAGGTTCGTGTCCCGGTGTTACAGGAGGGAGCCGACCCCGAGGCGCTGCGGGCGATCGTCGACGAGGCAGTCGGGGAGGACGCCGTGTTCGGGCTCACGGTGACGACGGAGACGGTCGGCGGGGACGATGCGATCGGAACCGTGGTGACGTTTCAGTTCCGACCGTGATGCGGGGAAATCACGGTTCGGACCGATCGCCTAGGGAGGCAGGGTCCGATGCGACGGTCGACACAGCGGACGACGCCGCCGGCGGGCCGACGTACTCCCAGTCGGACGTCGCTCACGACGGCGCACAGTATCTCGCCGGCTCGCCCGTCCGCGTCGCGGTCCTCCGGAGGCTCCGGGCCGAGCCGTGCCGCCCGGCCGTGCTCACCGATGCGATCGACGCGACCCGGACGACGATACAGCGCATTCTCGCCGGGTTTCGCGACCGGCACTGGGTGATCAAGCGGGACGGGGTGTATCACCTCACGTCCGCCGGACGACGGGTCCACGACGCCTACGAGGAGCTGCTCTCCGAGGTCGCCTGTGCAGATCGCTACGGCTCGTTCGTCGCGGAGATCGAACGAGTCGACGCCGACTTCCCCGCGGCTGCGCTGGACTCGGGACGGCTCACGGTCGCCGACGAACGGGATCCACTCGCCGCCGTCGATCGAGTCGTCGAACTGGTTCGTGAGGGGAGCAGCGACCTGATCCGGGCGGCCTCGCCGATCGTGACACAGCAGTACAACGAGGCTGCCGCCGCCGCGCTCGATGCGGGCTCGCGGATCGAACTCCTCATCGACGAAAGCGTGCTGTCGGCGTCCGTCGCCGAGTTCGGCCCCCAGACGGCTCGAGCACTCGAGGAAGACGACGCCGAGGTGTACGTCACCGCGGATCCGATACGGTACGGACTGTTCCGACGTGGAGACGTCGCCAGCGTCGTCGCCCACGACGACCGGAACAGTCCGCTGTGCGTGCTCGAATCGACGGCTCCGACGATCGTCGACTGGGTAGATGAGCGGTACGCGGAGCTCAAAGCGGACGCCGTTCCGATCTCGGCGGCGCTCGACGTCGATCAGGTGGAGTCATCCTGACCGTCGTGCTCGTCTTTCCGCCGAGCGAAGTTTGTCGGCACGACGGTGGGGTGGTCGATGCCGACGGTGTGGGACTCGGTTGCCATCGTTGTTCGTCGATACGCGCTCGTCACCCTAAAAATTACCCATGTGCATAACTCATGCCGTCCGACGGGACGTATTCCTCCCGTGCATCCGTCCGTGTCCACGCGAATGATCCACTTCGGACTCACGCGGAGTGGTCACGAAACGATGCGCTGTCGTCGTGTTCACCCATCATTGACGCGTTCTCGACGTCTCGTCCACCGATGCTGTCGAGCAGCCGTCGACTACTCGAAGTTCTCCTCGTACAGCTCCTGGGCGTGCTCGATCGCCGCTTTCGCCGCGGCGTTGTCCTCCCAGCCGAGCGTCTCGACTTCCTTGCCCACCTCGAGGTTCTTGTACGTCGCGAAGAACTCGTCTATCTCGTCGCGGATCTGCTGGGGGATGTCCTCGAGATCCTCGATGTGGTCGAATCGGGGGTCCTCGGTCGGCACCGCGATCACCTTATCGTCCTGTTCGCCGTCGTCATCCATCTTCATGAGCGCCACGGGTCGTGTTTCGATGATACAGCCGGGAAACGTGGGATCCTCGACGAGCACCATCACGTCGAACGGATCGCCGTCGTCGTAAAACGACTGGGGGATGAACCCGTAATCGTACGGGTAGTGGACGTTCGAGTGGAGCACACGGTCCAACACGACCGCGGGGATATCCTTGTCGTACTCGTACTTGTTCCGTTCGCCTTTCAGACACTCGACGACCGCGTAGATCTCGTCGGGCGCGTCGGGACCCGTTTCGAGGTCCTCCCAGAGATTCGCCATGCCCGTCAGTCCGGCGAAGACCGGCAAAGTCCTTTCGGGTCGCATCGGTCGATCTGGCGACCGGGAGCTCCGTTCTCGATCGTTCGGCGAGCTCGCGGTGATCTTCCGACCTCGCGCGTCGAGTTCCAGCTACGACCAAACATACGATCGAGTTTCGTCGGCTGATAGTGAATAAATCTGTTTATACACAACTTAATCCGGGGAATGGTTAGAAATGCTTATTATATGCCTTTTGTGGCTACCGTCGTTTTCGAGGTTCTTTACCCAATTTCCGACAGTTTTCAGGCTCGAAGCGGAATCACGGACTGACAAATCTCGTATTCGTTGAGAAGGATTATATAGCCAGGAACCATCCCGACAACTATGTCAGAGGCACAATCAGTTGCTGAGGCAACACCCGACGCGAGCGAGCTCACGGCGTTCCAGCAGAACATTCTCACGATTCTCTCGGAGGAGCCGATGTACGGCCTCGCGATCAAACGCGAGCTCGAGGCGTACTACGGCGCGGAAGTGAACCACGGTCGGCTGTACCCGAACCTCGACGACCTCGTCGAGATGGGACTCGTCGAGAAGAGCGAACTCGACAAGCGGACGAACCAGTACGAGCTCACCACGGCCGGCCACGACACCGTTCTCGGGCAGCTCGACTGGGTCCTCGAACGGTTCGTCACGGACGATGACCGCGCCGACGAGGTTCGCCAACTTCTCGACGCGTAACCGCCCCGACTGCAGCACGGAACCGGCTCACGAACGACAAATTTCTGGCACACGGCGCGGCGAAAGCCGCGTACTCCACACCTCGAGCGACATCCATCGCAAACTCGCGACCTACGACGGCGGATCCTCGATTTCGGCGGCCGCCCGATCGACGAGTTCGAGCGACGCCGCGACGTGCCGTCGTTGCTCGTCGGTCGGCCAGGCGTTTCGGGGGAAAAACTCCTCGCTGAACTCCTCGCGCATCTCGGGCGAGGACTCGTCGACGGGGCGCACGTAGTGGTTGCTCATGAACGCGGCGAAGCTTCGCGCGGTCGCGGCATGTGTCTCCGCAGTCTCCGCGGGAGCGATCTCGGCGACCGTCTCGGCGACCGCGTCGTTGTACGCGGCGACCTCGCGATAGCGGTCGGCGTCGCCCGGCCCCGACAGCGACACCTCGACCGCGCGGTCGGTGTCCTCGACGCTGTCGAACTGCACCGTCCCCGCCTCGATCCACTCGTCGGGGTACAACACGAGGGTGTCGTCCGTCTCGCGGATACGAACGGCGTACCCGTAATCGTCGGCGATCCGCTCGCGCCGCATGCGGTAGCGCTGCGCCTCGTCGGGGTCCGTCGCCTCACGCGCGAGTCGGGTGAGCCGCTCCGCCTCGTCGACGGCCTCCGTCGGCACGTCCGGAACCCGTTCCGGCGGCTCGTCGGTCCCGTCGTGTCTCATGGCTTGGCGTCGTTATCGTTGCTCATCGAGTGCGTCGTTGGCAAGCTCGTCGGCACGCGCGTTTATCTCCCGCGGAACGTGTGCCAGCGACCAGCGGTCGAACCGGTCGAGCAGCTCCCGCACGCGAACCCGACTCTCACGGAGTGCGGGCGCGTTCGCGTTCCACTCTCCGCGGACCTGCTTGAGTATCAGCTCGGAATCGCCTCGCACGTCGATCTCGTCGAAGCCGTACTCGTCGGCCGCCTCCAGTGCGCGTATTAGCGCCGCGTACTCCGCCTCGTTGTTCGTCGCCTCGCCGATCCGCTCGCCACCCTCCGCGACGACGCCGTCGCTGGTGACGAGACACCACCCGACCGAGGCGGGGCCGGGGTTTCCCCGACTCGCGCCGTCGAAGTAGACGTGTGCGCGGCCGCCGCCCTCAGCGATCAGGTTTGTGAGCCGCGTCGGGTCGGAGCCCTGCACCACGACCTTGCCGTCGTAGGCAACGGCGACCGCCCCGTCGCGTTCGGCTCGCCACCGCTCGTGGTCGGTGTTGCCCGGCTCGATCCCGACGCCCGCGTCCACGAGCCGTTTGCGGGCGATGTCGGGATCACATTCGATCGTCGGCATTCGACGACGCTCCGTGTCGACTCACACCGCCAGCGAGTAGATTCGCTTGCGGGCGTCGGCGAAGGAGAACCGCGCCTCGACGACGTCCTCCTCCTCGAGCCGAGAGAGCGCGTACCGAACGGTCCGTGGGGGCAAAAGCGTCTCCTCCGCGAGTTCGCTCTGGGTCAGCGTATCGTTGTAATCGAGTACCTTCGCGACGAGCTTCGCGCTCGGTGGGAGATCACGGACGGGTTCCCAGCGGTCCGTGACGTCCTCCTCGGCGGTGACTGCCTCTGTCGTGCTCATTCGTAACCATCGCTATGTCATGCTAGCAGATAATATTTACTATACACTCTAATTACCCAAGGGCATCAAACGGGTGCAGGATCTCCCACAGCAGCCGTACGCTACGGACGCCGAGCCGGTACGACCCGAAGCCTCTTATCCGCGACCCGCCTAAAACCTCTCAATGAGTGACACCGTCGACGACGTCGACATGCCGTACGAGGAGGGGTCGGCGTCGAGACAGGAGAAGATCGAGTCGCTACAGGAGCGGCTCGAGGTTCTCGAATCGCAAAACGAGGAGATGCGCGATAAGCTCCTCGACGCGAACGCCGAGAACAACAAGTATCAACAGAAACTCGAGCGGCTTACCCACGAGAACAAGAAGCTCAAACAGTCGCCGCTGTTCGTCGCGACCGTCCAAGAGCTCACCGAGGACGGTGCGGTGATAAAACAGCACGGCAACAACCAGGAGGCGCTCACCGAGGTCACCGACGAGATGCGCGAGAAGCTCGCACCGGACGATCGCGTCGCCGTCAACAACTCGCTGTCGGTAGTGAAGAAACTCGAGAAGGAGACGGATGTCCGTGCCCGCGTGATGCAGGTCGAACACTCGCCGGACGTCACCTACGCCGACATCGGCGGCCTCGACGACCAGATGCAGGAGGTTCGAGAGACCGTCGAGATGCCGCTCGAACACCCCGAGATGTTCGATGACGTCGGCATCCAGCCCCCGAGCGGCGTTCTCCTGTACGGTCCGCCCGGAACGGGCAAGACGATGCTCGCGAAGGCGGTGGCCAACGAGACCGACGCCACGTTCATCAAGATGGCCGGCTCCGAGCTCGTCCACAAGTTCATCGGCGAGGGTGCGAAGCTCGTCCGGGACCTGTTCGAGGTCGCCCGCGAGAACCAGCCGGCGGTCCTGTTCATCGACGAGATAGACGCGATCGCCTCGAAGCGAACGGACTCGAAGACGTCGGGCGACGCGGAGGTCCAGCGGACGATGATGCAGTTGCTCTCGGAGATGGACGGGTTCGACGAGCGTGGCGAGATCCGCATCATTGCCGCGACCAACCGTTTCGACATGCTCGATCCCGCGATCCTCCGCCCCGGCCGGTTCGACCGCCTTATCGAGGTCCCCAAACCGGACACCGCGGGTCGCGAGATCATCTTCCGGATCCACACGCGGAAGATGAACCTCGCGGACGATGTCGACTTCGACGAGCTCGCGGCGGTCGCCGAGGACGCCTCCGGTGCCGATGTCAAAGCCGTCTGCACGGAGGCCGGGATGTTCGCGATCCGCGACGACCGCGTCGAGGTGACGATGGACGACTTCGTCGAAGCGTACGAGAAACTCAGCAACGACGAGGAGTTCGACGCGGACGATTCGCTGGCGTTCGCCTAGACCGCGCCTATCGCGCGCCCCGATTTCAACCGGCTCGGTTTCCACCGGTCTTATTCTCGCTGCCCCCGATCTTCGCCGGTGCTACAGCGCCATTACGACGGCGTACGGTAGTAAAAAGAACAGTACGAAGATCAGCGCCGATGCGACGCCGTATCCGATACCGACTCCCGCGAGCGACCGCCACGCCGGTCCGTTGAACGCGTCCGTGTTCATACGTCTCGCTCCACCGGCCGAGACTTAAACGTTGGTGGCCGGGCCGCCACCACCCTCGGTGCCAGCAGCACCGACGACGATCACACGTCCCCGGCCAGTGCTCGGAACAGGTCGTCCGCGAGTGCGTCGCGATCGATCGTCTCCGGCTCCTCCTCGCCACTCGGCTCGACCTCCGGGGTGATCGTTCCGCCTCCCATCCGTGAATGGCCGCCGCCGTCGCCGTTGTCGACGTCCGACAACACCGCGTCGATCGCGTTCCCCATGTGAACGCGGTCGTCACGGGAGCGACCCGAGAGATGCACGGTACCGTCGCGCTCGCCGATGACGACGACGGCGCTGATCCCCTCCAGCTGTATCAGTTCGTCTGCAGCCTGTGGGATCGAGTCGACGTTGTTCACGCCGCCGACGTCGGCGACCGCGAACGACCCCTCGACCTGCCTGCCGGCGATGGCACGCGCTTTCACCTCCAACACTTCCGCATCGACCGCCGGATTGGCGATCCGGTCCAGGCTATCTTGGTCGACCCCGGGATAGACGTACGCGGCGGCAGCGAAATCCGGCTCGCTCGCGCCGACGGTGAGGTGTTTCGTGTCGGCGAGGATCCCGTACAGCAGTCCGGTCGCCGCCTCGGTCGACAGGACGAAGTCGCCGTCCGTTTCGCTCGCGTGTCTGTCCGGCGGCACGGGCACGGCATCGTTTTCGCGGAAGTACTCGGCGACGATGGAGGCGGTCGCGCCGTAATCGGTTCGAACGTCGGTAAACGCTTCTCCCGAGCCGTCTCCCGGGTGGTGATCGACGACGGCCGTCGGCAACACGCCGTCCGCGCCGCCGAACCCCCGCGGCTCGTTGTGATCGACGAGCACGACCGACTCGGCCGCCAGATCCGTCACGTGATCGATGTTTTCGAGTTCGAGGTCGAGCACCGTCCGGAACGCACGATTCTCCTGATGGCGGATCTGGCCCGGAAACTGGATCGTCGCGTCGACGTCGAGCTGGTCCGCTAACGACGCGACGCCGATAGCGGACGCCATCGCATCCGGGTCCGGATTCGGGTGCATCAGCACCGCGATCTCCGACTTCTCGTCGAGCAGTCGCCGAAATCGAACGCCGGGCGTCCGCCGGAGGCGGACGAACGCGAACACGCTCGCGAGCACGAGGAGCACGGCCAACACCGCTGCCGCAGTTAGCTCCGGATTGGCACGGACGAACGCCTCGATCTCGGAGATCCCGTCCCCGATCGCCGCTGGGACTCCCATACGTGCTGTCGGACTCACCGGCGACACAAGAAGCTTCGTGAGATACTGACCTCCACGAGAGAACGCGTTTCCTATCTCCCGGACGCTCGATACGTCTCCACGGCATCACGGTACCCCTCCCGAAACGTCGGATACGCGTACTCGTACCCCAGCGCCCGGAGTCGGTCGTTCGAGCAGCGCTTGCTGGTCAGTATCCGACGGCGGGCCGCCTCGGAGAGATCGCCGGCCTCGATCCGCTCGGCTTTCGACCGCTTGTTCGGACGTGACACACCGCACGCATCGGCGAGCCAGTCGGCGAACTCATGTTTTTCGACCGGCTCGTCGTCGACTACGAGGACCGGCTCGTCTCTGAGCAGATCCTCCTCGAGAAGGTATCGTACCGCCCCGGCCGCGTCGTCGCGGTGCACCATATTGAGATATCCCGCCGTCACCGGTCCGTCGAGGTAGCGCTCGAGACGGTAGCGCTCGGGTCCGTACAGTCCGGCGAACCGTGCGACGGTCCCGTCGATACCCGCGTCGGCGGTCGCGTCCAGCGCCACCGACTCCGCCTCGGCGAGCACGCGCGTCTTTTCGGTTGTCGGCTCGATCGGCGTCTCCTCGTCGACCCACGAGCCGTCGTGGTCGCCGTACACGCCCGTTGAAGACGTGTACACGAGCCGGTCCGGGGACGACGATCTGGATCCGTACTCGTCGACGACGTTCCGGAGCCCGTCGACGTACACCTCCCGAGCGGCGGCCGCGCCTCGGCCGCCGGAACTGGCCGCGAAGACGACCGCATCGGCGTCCGGAACTGTGACGAGCGACGCCGGGTCGGTCGCGTCCGCCCGGACCGCCTCGTCGATCCCGTCTATCGCCTCGATCGCATCGATCCCGTCCGTAGAGCGCCTGACGCCTGTGACCGCATGCCCACGCGTCGTGAGCTGTTCGGCGAGTTCCAGCCCGACGTAGCCGCAGCCGATGATGACGATCCTCATCGCTTTCGCCCCTCGATCACCGCCATAACCTCCGCAAGCTGTGCGAGCGTCATCTCGGCCCGCCCCTCGATCGCTTGCTGGATCTCCTGACCGGTGAGGTCGGCGTCTATCGCACCGGCGATCGTGTCGACGTCGAGCACGGCTGTCGTCATGCCCATCAGCAGGTGGTCCCGAAGCTCGAAAACGATCGTGTCCGCGTCCGGCTCGCGACTCGTCGCGAGTATCGCGGCGGCGTCCTCGACCGACAGCTCGGCGACCGTCCCGTTGGCGACGGCGGTGACATCGCTCCCGGTGAGCCCGGTTTCGTCGACGACCCGCTCGTCGCCGGCGTCCGTGACGGCCTCGGACAGCACCGCCTCGAACGCGGCGAGCAGCGCGGCCGCCTCGACCGTCTCCGCCTCGTCAACGACCTCGTGAAGCATACCTTTCCTCGGGTCGTCGATCCCAAAACGTCTCCGGTCGGGTTCTCTTCCGCCTTCGACCGGTCTGGTGTAGTTCAGCAGTTTCGAGGCGGAGCCCCCGGCTTCAAGGAGCAAGGGCTTCCGACCAGTCGGAAGCGCGAAGCGAGTAGGCCGGGGAGGAAGCCGACACTCCACGACACAAACCACGAGACAGTAGCCGCCCGACTCCCGACTATTAAGTACCGCCGGAACGACATCTGAACTATGGAGGTCAGACGTACCGCGCCGGTCAAACTCGTCGTTTCCGACGAGTTCCACGACGACCTCCACGAAACCGCCGAGCAATTCCTGTACTGCGCGAACGAGGCCAGTGACTATTGCTGGGACAACACCGACTACGAAGACTGTATCACCTCGAACGTGAAAGCCAGAGATGCGCTGTATGACCGTCTCCGCGAGGAAACAGACCTCACGGCAAACCTCGTCCAAGAAGCCATCCGGCGTGCCGTCCACGCCGTCGATAGCGGCGTTGACCGCTGGAAACAGGGGAAACGGACGAACAAACCAGAGTTCACCTCGTGGAGCATGGTCTACGACAAGCGTAGTGCGACGTTCTACCGGAACAAAATCTCACTCTCGACGGTGAACGGACGAGTCGAGTGTGACTTTGAGTTGCCAGCAGACAGTCCAACACCGTACGAGGAATATGTCCTCTCGGAAGACTACGAGTTTCGCACGAGTACACTCCAGTACGACCAAGCCACCGACGAGTTCTACTTCCACGTCAAAACGCGGAAGGTAAACAAAGACGGTGAGGCTGTTGAAATCGAGGGTTCGGACGAGACCGAGCACCAGACGGTCCTCGGTATCGACCTCGGTGTGAACAGCCTCGCCGTCGCCAGCACGGGCACGTTCTGGAGCGGTGACGAGTACGACCACTGGATTCAAGAGTTCGAGAAGCGCCGGGCGGAGATGCAACAGCGCGGCACACAAGCCGCTCAC
>OBKM01000364.1_pt1 | contig 22747 bp, 21 predicted proteins | sample 1519691 | NCBI WGS metagenome assembly OBKM01 (sample SAMEA37050418, study PRJEB22526) | metagenome | biome: saline pan; feature: lake; material: water | place: Egypt | collected 2015 | depth 0.5 m | reverse complement strand
TATATTCGGGCTGGATTGCGATATCTGGATACCCGCTCGGAGTGTCGTCCCCGCCGGGACAGCCGACAGTCCTGACTCCGCCTGCCGACCGATCGTGGCAAACATCCGACGACAGGAGAGCACACAAGCTATTGACTACTGTCAATTAGTATGCCTCACCAGTGGTCATAGGCGGATTTGCGACACCGGTTAGTACGCGAAGAATGTCACTTATGTACGACCCAGACCATTTCGTCGGTCGCTGATTCCAGTGGATCACGGTCAAATTTCCCATGCACCGTCCAGCTATCGAACCCAACCAGCCTGAATAGGAGTTCGAATCGCCGTTTCGGAATAAGTGCTATTGAAGTCTCCCGCTCGGCGACCAATTCGCCGTCGCGGTACACCTCGTGGTGAAGACGAGCAACCTGTTCGATCTCGTCGTGTAGATACGAAGTCAGTACGACACGATACGTATCCTCACCTATCTCTATCAGGTCTTCCTGTGGTTCGCCGTAGTCTTCCACTACCGTCTCAAATCGCGGAACGAACGTATTGAGGACAAATCGGCCATCAGGTGCGAGCGCACGACGAATCTTCTGGAGCGCCGCAGACTGATCTTCCAGCGTCGACAAGTGATTGAACACCCGGTTCGGGGCGTATATAAGATCGTACTGTCGGTCTGGGTCGAAATCAGTGACATCTTCGACCCATACTGAGGGGTCCAAATTACGGTCCGTCGCAGCACTGCGGAGTTCCTCGAGCATAGCCTCCGAGAGGTCGATTCCGTCAACGGTGATCCCCTCGTCTAACAGTTCCAGATAGATCCGGCCCGTCCCGACACCGACTTCGAGCACGGGGCCGTCAGCCTCTCGAGCGAGTTTCCGGTAGAAGCGAACGTCGTCCGCGAGCCCCGATTTCCCGTCTGAGCTGATTCGTGCGTCGTAAAAATGAGCGACTGGGTCAAAAAACTCACCAGGGTCGTCCATACTGTCAGCTACGCTGCATACCTGAAACAAGTTGCGTAGCTGTACTCCCTGCCGCGGGATCGAAAATGTCGTTCGCCAGTGTTGAGCCCGTGTTCACATCCCTTCGAAACGAGTACCCGGGTTGTATGCACCCTGTATCTCACACAGTTTCGTAAACATACAACAATGTCAGCACGCTCGCCAGCCGATATACGCGATAACTGACTAACTGTGAGTCATTCTACGACACGCAGAGCTGCTGCTACCGAGAGAGTCGCTTTGCCATCTCGATCAGGGTGAGTTCGACGCCCTCGCGGTACTCGTGGGTGTGGGCTGTCACGCGGTCGTACCCCTGGGCCTCGTAGAAGGGCACAGCGTTCAGCGACGCCCACAGCCCGAGCGACCTGATCCCCCAGCTGTCGGCCTCGGCCTCGAGTGCCTCGCAGAGCCGCGATCCGATTCCCCGACGCGTGACCGAGGGGTGGACGTACACCGCGACGAGTTCGCCATCGACGGTCGTCTGAAGGTAATCCCGGGCGCCGTTACGCAGCCAGCCGAACCCGACGATCCCGTCGTCTCGGTCTTCGGCGACGAGCACGTGGGTCTCGTCGGCATCGATCGGGTACTCTTGTGGATCGCGGTCGTGACCCCACGCGGCGACTTGGGCCTCGCTGTAGGCCTGTCCGCCGAGCTCCTCGATCGACCGCAGGTGAACGTCACGGATCCGTTCGGCATCTGCAGGAGTCGCCTCCCGGAGTGAGACGTCCATAGGTGACGTTCGGAGTCGGCCGTGTTGACACTTTCGCGAGCTATAGGTGCACACTCCCGGTCTGAGCCCACGGAGACACACGACGGCGTCGCGCCGATCTCACCGCCGTCGGATCTCGATCGATCGGTCGGTCACGGCCGTTACCTCGCCGTCGATCGGCGCGTGTCGGGGCACCGAGTACGCCTCACTCGCTGGCTCGGCGATCCGGTCGCCGACCTGTACCGCCTCGCCGGGCTCGACGGCCGGGACTGCGGGTGCGACGGCGCCGTCGAACCGGTCACCCGGAAGGGTCGGGACACGGACCCGTTCCGGATCCAGCCGCTCCGGCGCGGGCGGATCGTCGAGCGACCAGTCGGTCAGCTCGCGGACGTCGATGCGGCCGTTCTCGTAGCGGCCCTCGGCGACGAGGTCGGGGTCGAGCGCGAGCAGGCAGTTCGTCGGCGCGGCCACGCCTCGCTCGGCAGCCGTTTCGAACCCCCAGCCGGGGCCGCCGTCGACCAGCACCGCCTCGGACGGGAGATCGATCCCCGCCGCGGCAAACAGCGACGAGACGGGGGTCCCGACGGGCACGTCGAACAGCTGATTCGAGAGTCGATCGCCGGCGAGAAAGCCGTCCACGTGAAGGTGTGTTCGCAGGACCGGCTCGCCGTCGAGGGCACCGGCGACGTTACACAGCGTCTCGGTGTTCTGGACGATCCAGCCGTGCTCGATCGGGAGATCCCGTCCGATGACGGTGTCCGCGACGACCTGCAACAGGAGCCCCTCCATCCCGTACTCGTAGGTGCTCTCGGTGTATGCGATCGCGACACCCGAGACCGCGTCCGGATCGAGCGGGAGCTCCGCGGGCTCGTAGACGGTCGCCGCACTCGCCCGTTCGAGCGGCGCCAGCCACTCGCGGTCGGCCCACTTCGCGCCGACGATCACCGTCCCGAGGCTCGCCTGGAGCCGGTCGAACAGCGCCGCCAGCCGGTCGGCGTGTCGACGCGCGAGCCACTTGTCGACGTAGCTGTTCGGCTCGCTCTCCTGGTGGTTGACCAGCAGATACGAGGCCGCCTCAAGTTGGTCCCACTTGACGTGGGCCGGAAACCCGGCACCGCCGGCGCCGACGACCCCCGCGACCTGCACCGCGGCGGCGAGGTCGCTCACGTCGAGTGAGCCGCGCATGCCGCTTACAGTCCCGTCCCGCCGTCGACCGTGATCACTTCCCCGTTGACGTACCCGGCCTCGTCGGAGACCAGAAACGCGGTCACGTCGGCGACATCCTCGGGAGTGCCGACACGGCCGAGGGGGCTCTGTTCGGCCCAATTGTCCCGGATCGCCTCCTCGTCGTCGGCGAGCATCCCGTCGCCATCGGTTTCCTTCCAGATGTCGGTCTCGATCAGCCCGGGCGCGATCGCGTTCGTACGGATGCCGTAGGGACCCTGTTCTTTGGCCATCACGCGGGTCAGCGAGACCTGGCCGCCCTTTGTCGCGGCGTACCCGCCGAGCCCCTCGGCGCCGTTCTCGCGGGCGACACTCGAGATGTTGACGATCGCTCCCTCGCCCGCGTCTCGCATCGGGCCCAACGCCTCGCGGGAGCACAGAAAGGTTCCCTTGAGGTTCACGTCGACGACGCTGTCCCAGCAGTCCTCGGTCGTGCAATCGAGGGTGTCCTGTTCGAGGACACCGGCGTTGTTGACCAGGATCGTCGGCGTCCCGACGGTCGATCTGATCTCGGCGAAGCTGTCGATCACCGCGTCGGCGTCGCTCACGTCGAACTGCATCACTCGCGAGGCCTGGTCGTACTCGGCCAGCAGATCGGCGGTCTCCTGAGCAGCCTCCTCGTTCGAGTAGTAGTTCGCGACGACGGTCGCGCCGCTTTCTGCCAGTCGTTCCGTGATCGCACGGCCGATTCCACGCGTGCCTCCGGTGACGACTGCAACCTCGCCGGACAGGTCGTAGCTCATGTGACAACCTCGTGTACGTGTGGCCCCGGACTAACGGTGTGGCTTGATATTACAGGCTTTGAAGTGCTCCCCCGACGGTCGTGCACGGAGGAGCCAACGCTAAGTACGGTCCAGTCGAACGTCGCGTATGGCAGACCCAGACCGGCCGTTCGAGTTTCTGCACGTCAACGAGCGCGAGGCAAAGCCCCGGTCGACCGGTATCACGGAGATCCGCGGGCCGTACTACGATCCGATGGGCCCCCGCGAGCTCCGGGACATCCTCGAGACGATGGGCCATTACGTGGACATCTACAAGTTCTCCGGGGGCTCGTTCGCCCTGATGCCGGAAGACGCCGTCACCGAGCTCATCGACATCTGTCACGAGCACGACGTCAAGGTCTCGACCGGCGGGTACGTCGAGAACGTCCTCGCCCGCGACAACGACGCCGTCGAGCAGTACTTCGCCGAGGCAGAACGGCTGGGATTCGACATCGTCGAGCTGTCGAGTGGCTTTCTCGCGATCGGGGTCGACGATATGGTCCGGATGACCGAAGTCGTCGACAGCGACTACGACCTCGAACCGAAACCGGAGATCAACGTCCAGTTCGGCGCCGGCGGCGCGACCGACCCCGAGACCCTCGAAGAGCAGGGCCAGCAGGATCCCGAGCAGGCCATCGAGGAGGGCCGCCGACATCTCGAAGCGGGAGCCAACCTGCTGATGGTCGAGGCCGAAGGCATCACCGAGGAGGTCCGGGAGTGGCGCACCGACGTTGCCTACCAGATCGCAAACGAGCTGGGCATCGAGAATCTGGTCTTCGAGGCCCCGGGGCCGGAGATGTTCGAGTGGTACATCAAGAACTTCGGCCCGGAGATCAACCTGTTTGTCGACAACTCACAGATCGTCGAACTCGAGACGATGCGCTCGGGGCTGTGGGGCAAGGCCACCACCTGGGGCCGGACCGTCACCTGGAAGGGCGATCGCAACTGACCGCGGGTATGACCGACGGCGAGGTTCCAGAGAGCCACCCACGGGCGGCGTCGTTGCGGACCCGCGAGCGGATCGTCGAGGGCGTCGAGGCTGGACTCACCAGCCGACAGGGGTTGATCGCGCAGGGTCGTGGCGAGGCGTTTGACTACCTGCTCGGCGAGCAGACCCTGCCGAGCGCCGAGACTGCCGAACGCGTTGCCGCCGCGCAGCTGCTGGTGGCCGACCGTCCCGTGATATCCGTAAACGGAAACGTCGCCGCGCTCGCCCCCGAAGCGGTCGTCGAGCTCGCCGAGGCGGTGGACGCGGCGATCGAGGTCAACCTCTTTCACCGGAGCCCAGACCGCGTCGAACGGATCGCCACACACCTGCGGGAGAACGGCGCCGAACGCGTCCTCGGTCCCGACGCCGACACCCGGCTCCCCGGGCTGGATCACGACCGCGCGCTCGTCGACGCGGACGGCATCGCCGCCGCCGATACGGTGCTGGTTCCGTTGGAGGACGGCGACCGGGCGGCGGCGCTGGCAGAGCTTGGCAAACGCGAGATCGTGATCGACCTCAACCCGCTGTCGCGGTCGGCACAAGCGGCCGCGATCCCGGTCGTGGACAACCTCGTGCGGGCGCTCCCGGCGATGACCGCCCACGCCCGCGAGCTGCGCGACAGAGACGACGAAACCCTCCACCAGATCGTCGAGCGCTTCGATCGCGAAGCGGCGTTGCGCGAGGCCGAACGGGCCATCCGTGAGGGAGCACTGTGACTCGCGTCGGCAGTCACCTCGGAAGAAGTCTGGATACGAACGGGTCCGGTTCGCCCTCGAGGGTTGCCCGCAGGTCGCCATCGACGTCGACGACCCACAGGTCGGTGTCACAGGTGTCCCGCCGGGCATCGATGCGCTCGGTCCCATCTGCCAAGCCATGGACGGTGTAGACGGTGGCCTTTGAGATGCAGTCCTCGGGCTCGGGTTCGGTTTCGACCGAGTTAAGATCGACCAGCGACTCCAGTAACGCATCGACGGCAGATGGCTGGCGTGTCACGTCTCCGGCAACGTCGATGGTCACTTCGGGACCGTCGAACTGGGTTGTGATCTCGAAGTCGGGTCCGTAGTTCTCGGTCAGCGACTCGACGACCTCGTCTCGCGCGCCCGGATCTACGTCGCGTTGTTCGATCGACGCCTCGTAGGTCCCGGTCCAGAGATCGTCCTCGTGGGACAGGCTCAACTCCTCGTTTTCCCGAACCACCATGCCAACGAGACTCGCCTCGACGACGAGTTCGTCGACGGCCTCTTCGGGCGAGGTCTGTGACTCTCCGGGATCTCTCCCCTGACCGTCGAGGGTCTCATCGGGACTGCCGGACTCCGTGAGACACCCCGCAAACGACGCGGCGAGTACACCACCGCATAGATGCAGGGTCTTCCGGCGCTGCATACCTCGTATGTTAGCGTAGAAAGAAAGTTACTTTTGATGACTACAGCGGCCCTTTGAGTGGTCAACCAGCTGTCCCCGTTCTTCTCGCCGAGAGACTCGGATTCCCGAAACGACGACCGTCACATACACACTCTATATTCGGCACGACGACGGAAACATGCCCTCGGTTGAGGAGTTCGACAGAGCCGCTGGTCGTGCATTATGTGCACACCGCGTATCTCGATTTCGTGCTCGCACCTGCCGTCACGGGTCGGGTCATCCGGGAACTCGGCCGCTGGCGAGGGCGATGAATCCGCCCCCGAGTCGCCACTCGTACGTGTCGACGGTCGTCTCGAACAGCGCCGATCGTGCCTGCCGCCACCGGGCAGCAAGCGTCCGTGCCGGCGAACTCGCCGTGAGTCGTCTCCCGGGGGCGGCGAGCCGGACGAACAGCCGAAAGAGCGGGTTCAGCGGCCGGGTGAGCAGCCGGTCGGAACGGACGGCCGTGACCAGCGTCACCCGACCGCCGGAGGTGACCCGATCGACCCACGTCCGAACGGCCGCCGCCGGATCCGGGAGCATCCCGACGAGGAAGGTGGCGACCACGGCTCCGACGTTGGCGACCGGCGGTCTGGTCGCGTCGGCCCGGACTGCGTGGACGTTCTGCCAGCCGGCCGCCTCGATGCGAGCCCGCGCCCGGGCGAGCATCGCCGGGACGAGATCGACACCGACGACCGCCCCCGTCGGACCGACCCGCTCGCGGAGCTGCGGGAAGTTTGCGCCAGTTCCACAGCCGACCTCGAGGACCGTAGCGCCCGAAGCGAGATCGAGGCTGTCGGCGGCCCGCTCGCGCCAAGATCGCACGCCGGGGGCGGTCGCGAGGACGTCGTACAGGCCCGCCCCCCAACCGTAGAAGTCGTCGCTCAGTCGAGACATGCACGAATCGCCCGGGCGACGGTCCGGGCGTCTGGACCGAGGACGTACGCCACCGGTTCGATCCCGAAGCCGCCGGTCTGGTAGAGCACGTCGGCGTCCGGACGGTCGGCAAGCGCCGTCCGCACGGCCGAGGGAAGCTCTGCCTCTGGGTCAAACTCGACGGGAACGTGCCCGTTGGCGACGAGCCGCTCTCTGAGCGCGGGACTGTCCGCGATACAAACTGCGGCCCGAGCCTCGTGGCCGGCCTCCCGAGCCGCGAGCAGCAGTCCGGCGACGTGCTGGCTCACGCCGAAGGCCGGATCGTCCGGCACCGCGAGACGGCCGCGGACGACGAACAACCGACCGGGGACCGCCGCGACGTCGTCGATCGTCTCGGCTGTCTCGGTCGCCTCGACGACGTTGGCCCCGACGTCTGGAATCAGATCGGCGATGCCCGCCGTGTTGCGAAGCACGTTCACCCCACGTCGCACCGACCGGCGGACACGGACCGTCTCGCGTACCCGGTCGCTCGCCCCGTGGACTGGCGTATCCGGGTCCAGTCCGGGGACCGAAGCGGCGTGGAGCTCTGCGAGCACGCCACCGCGTGTGAGCTCGCCGATACAGTCTTCGGTCTCGAGGACCGCCTCGACCTGCGTTAGATCGCCGGCCGCGAACCCCTCCGCGAGTTCGGTCACGAGCGTTCGAACGCGGTCGTCTCCGGCGATCCGGTCGTTCCGATCGACGTCGCCGTGGACGTGTTTCGAGACCGCGCTCTGGCTGATGCCCAGCTGCGTGGCGATCTCGTCTTGCGTGAGCCCGCGGTCGTCCAGCTCGGTCGCCAGCAGCGACCGGACGGTCGGGAGAAACTCCTCGACGACGACCTCCTCGATCAGCTTCACGACCGTCGCTCCTCCCGGGGACGAGACATCTACTGGTCACCCCCGAACTCGCGGTCGTCGCCGAGCCGGGAAGCCTGGGGTCCCTGCTGGCCCTGGTACTTTGAGCCGCGGTCCTCCCCGTACGGGCGCTCTGCCGGCGAGCTGAGCTCCGTGAACGTCAGCTGGGAGATCCGCATGTCGGGCGCAAGCGCCACCGGGGCAGTCCCGAGATTCGACAGCTCGAGGGTGATCTGGCCCTGGTACCCGGGGTCACAGAGACCGGCGGTGTTCGAGAGGAACACGCCACCGCGACCGCCGAGGAAGTTCTCGATCGCCCGCCCGTCTGGCTGTACCTCCAGGTCGTAGGTCGGTTCGACCCGGTCTGTCTCCTCGACGGCGACGACCTCCTCGAACCGAACGCCGCCGTCGAGTATCTGGTTGAGGCGGCTCGTGTCGACCCCCGCGCTGGCGTAGACGTCGCGGAACCGCTCGAGTGTCTCCCGTCTGACGAGTCCGTCGGTGCCGTTTTCGACGTCCGAGACCCTCGCTTTCGAGGCATATCCCATGGCCTGGGCTGCGTCGATCGTCTCCATCTCTGCCCGTGCTCTGTACTCGCGCAGCAGCTCGTTGGGGACGGGAACGTACTGGTCGCACTCGTGACCGTCCGCCCTGAAATCGACGGCCACCGTCTCGCCGGACCACTCGACGTCGCTTGTCGGAACGTTGGTCTCGCCGTCGGGGCTGTACACGGAGGTCGACAGGCCGAGCCGCGTGCCGAGATATGCCGCACGGTTCGCGAGATCGGGTGTGGCAGTGTAGAGCGTATCCCGACCGTCGCGACGACGGCCGCTGCCGTCGAGCAGTCCCTCGAGCACGGCCGCCAGGACGTCGTCCGGCCAGTCGAACGCACGCGCCGGAATCGTCTTCTCGTGACCGGAGCCGGCGAGCTCGCAAACCACCGTCGACCACAGCGCAGAGCAGACCGTCAGTTCCGTGATGCCGTCGTCCTCGGACCACGACAGGCTCGTGTCGTACCGGTCGAAAAACGCCGCGAAGCGATCGAGGTGTGCCTGCTCGGTGGTCGATACCTGGAGCTGTTCCTGCCGTGCAGATCCAGCCGCGATGTAAAACCCCAGCGCCCAGCCAAACGACGGTGACAGCTCCAGCTGACGCGGGAGTTTGAGAGTGTGTTGGTTGAGCGCGACCTCGACGTGCTCCGGCGTCTCCGTCCGCGGGAGCGCGTCCATCGGTGTGCTGTCCTGTGTTTCGTGCTGTCGCCTCGATCCGGCCGGAACGCGCGACCAGTCGACCGCACCGAATCCGTCGCTGGCGTACAGCGTCGTCTCCTCGGGATCGAGCACGTCGAGTAAATCCAGCTCCGTCCGTTCTCCAGGAGACGACGGCAGGGTCGCCGGCACCATCACGTGCTCGCCCTCGGCGTCTTCGCTCGCGATCCGAGCGACGCCACCGTGATCGTCGAGCGTGAACAGGTTGTGGTCTTTCGTGACCCGAACCTCCCGACCGGATTCGAGTCTCACCCGGTAGATTCGCGTCGTCGGGTTCGTGATGTACCCCGTCACCGGGTGTGTGCTGACCCGCAACGTCTGTGGATCGAACGCGACGGCACGCGCGGGCCGTTCGGTCTCGACGACGTCGCCGATCTCGTAGAATCCGAAGCCGTCCTCGGGCGTCCACAGAAACACCTCTTCGTCGGCGGGCAGCGAGGCGTGAACCACGACCGCGAGCCGCCCCAGCGAGGATCGGCCCTCGACGTGGGCGATCAGGTCCGGCGGGATCTCGACGCGTTCTTTGGTCGTCCCGAGGACGAAATCGCCCGGGTGGAGGATGAACTCGTCGTCCTCGTCGACGACGGTTTCGGCGACGTACTCGTCGATCTCGTCGTCGCTGTCGGGATGAATCGAGGCGATGTTGGTGTGTTGAAATTCGAGAAACGTCCGGCCGAGCCGCAGGTCGACGCTGGCGGGCTGGATCTGCAGATCTGGATCCGCCAAAGGCTCGACGACCAGCTCGCCCTCGATCAGCCGACGCCGGATGTCCGCGTCCGAGAGGATCATACAAGGAGCACGGACCACCGATTATAAAGCGTTCTCGGTCACCGGAGCCCCCGGGGCGGCCCGCGGACGGTCACGACTTCTCGAGGAAAAACTGCTCGTACTCCTCGTGGTAGAACGAGCCGACGTGTGTGCCGTCGAGTCGTTTGAGCCGAATCTCGAGGCCGCCGTCCGCGGCGGCAGCCTCTCGAACTGGCTCGAGATACTGAAACCGGTAAGAGCCGGCGAGCAACACCGCCTGTGTCGACGTCGGCGACCGGTACTGGACGACGACGTACATTCGGTCACCGACGCCGCGGTGGAAGACGTCGTACTCCTCGAACTGACCCGTCTCGATGGCGGCGACGATCTGGTCTGCCGTCTCGCCCGGCAGTACCATGACGAATCCGGCACGATCGGACGCACCGCTGTCGGGGGGCATCGGGCTGGTGTGCCCGGCCTGGGTCGCGATCACGTCCCAGCCGTCGGCCTCGAGGCTCGCCTCGAGCGTTCGAAGGTCCTCGAGTGTCAGCTCCCACGGACCGGGAGTCGTGTCACTCTCGGACGAGCGGTCGTCGTCTGTGTCAGGTGGTGAATCGGTTGGCATTCGTATACCCCGTGTCGGTGGGTCGATTGTGTTCGTGTACGTAGTCCCGGAGAGCGTGGTATGTGTTTCTCATCTGCCGACGCCAGCGCCGAACTCGAGGCCCGCAGAGAGCGCCAGGATCGTGACGGCCCCGGCCAGCTGGCGGACCACGAGCGGCGACATCGTGCGTGCGTTTGTCCAGTACCACCGCAACGGCGGCACGCGGGCAAGCAGTTGGTCGGTCGGCGACCGTCCCGAACCGCGGCTGCCGCCGACGGCGAGTCGGATCGACACGACGCCAAAAATCACCCACCCGAGCACGAACAGCCCCGTTTTCAGCCCGGTCCAGCCGCTGCCAAGCGGTGCGACGACCGCCGCGACGGCGGCCGTCGCGATCAGACCGACCGTCCCCGCGTACACGGCCGTCTCCGCGAGAACTGCCGTGGTACTCGGGGCGTCGTCGGTCACTGCTCGAGCACCTCCCGGCGGTAGGCCTGGACGTCTCGTCGGTCGGTGTCGTGGCGGTGACAGTAGCTCCGGTGGTCCCCCTCGTGGGCCGTCGCCGAGGGGACGGTGGTGTCACAGACACTTTCGTAGGCCTCTGTGAGCAGCTTGCGAGCGCGGGCTGGATCTCCGTTCTCGAACAGCTCGGCTGCCTCCGAGAGGGTCGCCCTGACCTGGGCGGAGGCGTCTACCTCGCCAGCGAGCCGGTCTGCAATCTCGACGACCGACTCCCGTTTCGGGGCGAGCCCGAGTCGGCCCTTCAGCCGCCGGAGCCACGCCTGCGTGCCGGTCTCTCGGCCGTCGATCACCGACCGGAACTCCTGAACGGCCATCCACTCCTCGCGGGAGAGCTCCACGCCGTCTGGCTGGATCTTCATCGGGCACCGCGTGGTGAACGGACAGCCGGTCGGTGGATCGGCCGGGCTCGGGGGCGCTCCGCGTAACGTGATGCGGTCGGTGGTCGTTCCGGCTCCCGAACTCGCCGACGGGACCGCCGATAGCAACGCGTGGGTGTAGGGGTGCTGGGGGTTCTCGAAGACCGATTCGGTCGGGCCGATCTCGGCGATGTTCCCGAGATACATCACCGCGACCCGATCCGCGATGTGCTGGACGACAGAGAGATCGTGGGCGATAAACAGGTACGTCAGGCCGAACTCGTCTTGCAGGTCCGCAAGCAGGTTGAGGATCTTCGCCTGCACGGACACGTCGAGCGCGCTCACCGGTTCGTCGAGGACAATGAACTCGGGCTCGGGGGCCAGCGCACGCGCGATCGCGATCCGCTGGCGCTGGCCGCCGGAGAACTGGTGGGGGTACCGGTAGTAGTGCTCGCGCTGGAGTCCGACCCGGTCCAGGAGGTCTCGGACCCGATCGCGACGGTCGCTCGGACTCTGCCAGTCGTGGACGTCGAGCGGTTCGCGGATGATCTCGCCGACCGTGAGCCGATCGTTGAGACTGGACTCGGGATTCTGGAAGACGACCGACGCCCGCTGGCGCCACTCCCGGAGTGCCGGTCCCGACAGCGTCGTCAGCTCCGTCCCGTCGAACCGGACGCTGCCGGCGGTCGGCGTCTCGAGTCGGACGAGCGTCCGGCCGAGCGTCGTCTTCCCGCAGCCGGATTCACCGACCAGTCCGAGCGTCTCGCCACGGTTGATCTGTAAGGAGACCCCGTCGACGGCCTTGACCGTCGGGTTCGGGAACAGCCCCGAGTCCTCGTAGTAAGTCTTGAGCCCGTCGGCGTCGATCAGCGGCACCTGCTCTCGGCTCCGGCCTGTCTCTGGCCCGGGCCCGGACTCAGACCCGGACTCGCCGCTGGCATCGCTCTCTCGATTGGTCGTCACTGTGGACCCTCCGTGGCGTGCGAGGACTCGTCGGCGGCCTCGCGGTGACGCCGTAGTCGTGCCGTCTGTTGTTCGTCGCCCGGGTACAGCAGACAGGCGGTCTGGCGCGTGCCGTCGCCGTTGTGGGCCGTCTCGACCGGGACGGGCTGGGGCGGGAGCTCATAGCAGGCGTCGTGAGCCTGCGGACACCGCGACGCGAACCGACAGGCGGTTGCGGGCTCGGTCGGCGTGGGGACCTCCCCCTCGATCGTGTGGAGCCGGGAGCCGTCGTTCCGGGCGGGGATGCACTCGAGGAGTCCCTTCGTGTATGGGTGGGCCGGGTCGTCGAGGATCGGGTCGATCGGTCCGCTCTCGACGATCTCGCCGGCGTACATCACGTTCAGGCGGTCGGTGACCTCCGCGATCACGCCCATATCGTGGGTGATAAACAACACCGCGAGATCGCGCTCGCGCTGGATCTTCTGGAAGACCTCGAGCACCTGCGCCTGGATGGTCACGTCGAGCGCCGTGGTCGGCTCGTCACAGATGAGCAGATCCGGGTCACAGGCCAGTGCCATCGCGATCACCGCTCGCTGGGCCATCCCGCCGGAGAACTGGTGAGGGTACTCGCCGAGTCGGCGCTCTGGGTCGGGAATTCCGACCTGTCTGAGAAGCTCCGCGGCCCGGTCGGTCGCCGCCCGCCCGCTGAGATCCTGGTGTAAGGCGAGTGCTTCCTTGATCTGATTGCCGACGGTGTAGACGGGGTTGAGACTCGTCATCGGGTCCTGAAACACCATCGCGATCCGGTCGCCACGAACGTCGGCCCAGCCGGCTCCGTCGGGACCGACGAGCTCCTCGCCGTCGAGCCGGATGCTGCTGCCGTCTGTGATTTCGCCGGGTTCGTCGATCAGTCCGATGATCGACCTGGCGGTGACGGTCTTCCCGGAGCCGGACTCGCCGACGATCCCGACGGTCTCGCCACGAGCGACCTCGAAGCTGACCCCGTCGACGGCTCTGACGGTCTCCTTGTCGGTGTAGAAGATCGTCCGCAGATCCTCGACGGCGAGCAGCGGCGCGGACATCAGCCCCCACCTCCTGCCGCGACGGCGCCTTCCTCGCCCTGTCTGGTGTCGCTCTCCGGATCTATCGCGTCGCGAACGCCGTCACCGAGCGCGTTGAACGCGGTGACGACAAGCACCACCGCGAAGCCGGGGATCAGGGAGATGTGCCACGAGGTGGTCGCTACGTACGGCTGGCCGCTGTCGATCGCTCGTCCCCACTCCGGGGTCGGCTCCTCGACGCCCAAGCCGAGAAAGGAGAGGCCGGCGACGCCGATGATCACGCCACCGAGCCCCATCGAGCCGTAGATCAGAAGGTATGCGGTGAGATACGGCGACATGTGCCGGCGCATCGTCACGAGCGGATGTTGGCCCATGCTCTTTGCGGCGTCGACCCACTCCTGTTCTGCGACCTGAAGCGCGGGCCCACGCACCGCTCGCCACAGCGACGGCCAGCCGGTCAGCCCGAAGATCAACGCGAGCAACAGCCCCCCGCTGTAGACGCTCGCGAGCCACGAGTCTGCAAACACCACCGACAGCAGGATGATCAACAGAAGTCGTGGCAGCGCCTGGACCGAGTCACTGCCGAGCACGACCGCCAGATCGAGCACGCCCTTGTAGTACGCCGACAGCACCGCGAGCGCGCCCGCGATCACGACGCTCATCCCGACCGCGAGCAGTCCGATAAACAGCGAGATCCGGGCGCCGTAGGCCATGAACGTGAACAGATCCTGACCGCGGTCCATCGTTCCGAACGGGTGAAACCGGTCGTACTGGTCGTAGCTGAGCGGGCCGACACTCTCCTGTGCGTCGGAGGTCGCGCCGATGTTCGCGTCGCCGATGAAGATCGTCCGTTCCTCGCCGGCGTCTTCGTCGAAGTACTCGATCTCGTGGCTGTACGGCTCGAAGAGGTTCTCGTCGACGTCTGTGGGACTGACCACGGGGGCAAACGCAGCCATGACGATGAACGCGATCACGACGACCAGACCGAACAGTCCCCACGTGTGACCACGGAGCCGGTCGACCACATCGTCCCGGGGCGTCCAGTCTGCCTCCCGGTACACCGCCCGGAAGAGGAGGTAACCGACCCACGACCAGTAGAGGACGAGACCGGCGTAGACGTACACTAAGGCGGTTCGCAGCGCCCAGGCCTGGCCTGGTGAGAGCCCGAGAAACGTCCCCTGCCAGCCGTCTTCGGGGTGGTAGAACCCCCGGTTCGGGATCGTCTCCTGAGAGATCGCGACCGGAACCGACCGGAGCAGACTCTCTGCGGGCCCGACCGGCAGCACGCCTGCGAGCCAGCTCAGGGCCATCCCGACCTGCAGCCCCACCAGCGCGAGCAGGACCGCGAGCCACCGCAGTGCCGGGCCAGGGTGGGCACGGATTCGGTCGCGCAGCTGCTGGTCTTCCGACCACGTCGGTCGGCCGTGCCCGGCAATCGCAGTCCAGATGCGGGTTCGTACCTGCATTGTCACGTTCGTTCGAAGCCGACGCGGGGATCGATGATCGTATAGAGGACGTCCTGCAGGATGTTGATACCGACGATCAGCAGAATGAAGAAAAACATCAGCGAGCCGGCGAGCGGTATGTCGCCCTGGACCGTCGCCTCGAAGAACAGCCAGCCGAGGCCGTTGATGCCGAACACGACCTCGACAAGCACCGAGCCGCCGATCAGCAGGAACGCCTCGCTGGTGATAACCGGGATCAGCGGGATCAGCGCGTTCCGGAAGACGTGTTTCCAGACCAGCCGCTTTCCTTTCACACCTTTGGCCCGTGCGGTGTCGACGTAGTTCGAGTTGATCGTCTCGAGCACTGCCGTCCGTCCGATCCGCATCTCGTTGCCCATCGACGCCGAGCCGAGGACGATTGCTGCAGGGAGGATCTGTTTGAGTGCCGCAAGGAAGTTCGACGGCCGGTGGAGATTCGAGAGATCCGGCGTCCCGACGACGTCAGTCTCGATCAGCCACGCCGAGTAATCGAAGCCGAACAGAAACCGCGTGCTCTGTGCCAACAACGCGACCATGATGATCGCGAGCCAGAAGTTCGGCATCGCCCGCCAGACGATCCCGCCAAACGAGGCCAAGTAGTCGGCCGGGGTGTTCGGATTGAGTCCGGCGTAGAATCCGAGCGGAATGCCGATCACGATCGCGATGATCACGGACCACACTCCGAGCCAGAGGGTCCGGGGCATGTACTCCCACAGGAGACCGTTCACGTCCTGTCCGGGGTGAACGACCCACGACGCTCCCAAGTCGAACCTGAGCAGCTCGCCCATGAACTGCAGATACTGCTCCCAGAGGGGCTGATCGAGCCCGAGCTGGCGCTGGATCTGCTCGTATCGCTCGACGGCCTGTGGCTCCTGGTCGGGCCCGAGAATCGCCGCTGCCGGATCGATCGGCCCGACACGGATAATGATGAACGTGAGGCTGGTCCCAAAGATAATGACGGGTATCGAAAGGAGGATGCGTTTGACGACGTACTTGAGACGATTCATCCAGTGGGGCGGTCAGTTCTCCAGGCGGACGGTGTTGAACTGGGGACGGTGGAACGGCGATGTCGGCGTTCGGTACTCGACGTGATCCCGCCAGAAGGTGGTCTCGACGGGGTGTCGAAGCAGGATGTCCGGGATGTCCTCCCAGCTTGCCTCTTCGATCTCGATGTACGCCTCGTTGCGGATCTGAGTTTCTTCCTCGCTGGGGCCACCGTTCTCGAGTACCCGATCCCACGCGTCGGCCGCTCGCGCGGTCGCCTCGGTGTCGAACCAGTTGCTGAAGTTCCCGTCACTCGGTACGGCGTACTGGAGTGTGTCGTCGGCCTCGGGGTAATCGATCGAGTTCCCGAGGGTGAAGATGTCAAGTTCGCCGTCGATCGCCCGGTCGATGATCGTGCCGAATGGAACCTGGTTGATCTCCATGTCGATGTGGACCGCCTGGAGCTGATCGCGGATCAGTCCGGCTTGGATCTCGTTTTCGGTCACCTGACGGTCGCTGTGGTGTGTGTAGGTGATCTCGAAGGGATCGTCGGCACTGTGGCCGTTCTCCTCCATGAGCTGCCGTGCCTCGTTTGGCCGGCGTTCGTTGTAGCCGTAGGGATACTCCTCTTCGGCCTTCTCGAAGTACGCCTGTGCGCCACCAGGGAACACCGTCGGTGGGGTGTACATGTACGCCGGCACACCCAGCCCGGCGAACGCCTCTTCGAGCAGCTGTTGTTGGTTGACCGTAAGGGCGATCGCCTGCCTGACGTATTTCGGGACGCGCTGGGCGTTACAGATCAGGTATCGCGTGTCGACGTTCTGCCACTCGCCGTAGTTGACCTCGGTTCCGTCCTCGAGCGTGTACCGACCCTCGCGAGCGCCGAACTCACCCTCGCGGTTGATAACGGCAGCGTCGCTGTCGTACTGTACTTCGGGAACCTGGAAGATGTCGACTTCGCCACCGAGAGCCCGCTGGTACCGCGCGTCGTCGTCGTCGACGATCGTCATCTCGATCGCGTCGATGTGTGGTCCCTCGCCGAAGTACTCGTCGAACGCCTCGAGTCGGGCCCGCGAGCCGGGATCGAACTCGACGAACTCGAACGGACCAGCACCGACGACCGCGGTGCCACTCTGGAACTCGTCGAACTCGAGCTCGCCGTCGTAGCCCGGCACGTCGTCGACCAGTCCCTCGGGAATCACCTCAACCTCGCCGATGGTGAGCTTCTCGAGCGTCGAGTGCCACGGACGGCGCAGCTCCATCCGGAGGGTGTGGTCGTCGACCGCCTCAACCGCGAGCGATCCCTCGACGTAATCGTCGGGGTAGACCGCGTCGCCGGGACTGTCGGCGGTCACCTCGTGTGCGACCGGAATGTCGGTCGTGATGTGTCGGGCTTCTTGCGTGTTCTCGGAGGCGAGCAGTCGCTCCCAGGAGTAGACGAAATCCTGGGCCCGCACCGGCTCGCCGTTGTGGAACGTGGCGTCTTCGTCCAGCTCGAACGTGTACGTCTGGAAGTCATCCGAGATCGACACGTCGGTCGCGATCTCGCCGACGGGCTCTAACCCACCTTCGGGGTGGGTCATCAGCCCGGCGTAGATCTGGTCTGTGATCCGTTCCGAGCCGTCCCCTTTCGTCCGAATGTTGTCGAACGAGTCCGTCGGGGCGATCGACAACTGGAGCACGTCGTCGTCGCCGACACCGGGATCGTCGTCGCCGGTATCGCCAGTTTCGTCGTCGCCGGTGTCGTCACCAGTGTCACCGGGATCGTCGTCAGTATCGTCACCAGTACACCCTGCCAGCGCGACAACGCTGGCGCCGCCAGCCGCTGTCAGAAACGAGCGCCGCGTACTGCGGCCCTCTGTAGTACCGGGGGTCTCACCCATGTGCGTATGGGTGGTACCTCTCAGTAAAAGTCTTACTATGAGCGGTACGTGCCACATTTGATATCTCCCCGCGCTGAAGCACGAGGCTTTCAGCTCAACTACAGGAACTGAGCTTCGAGCTCTCTTGAGAGAGAGTCTCGCCCGGAGCGAAGCCACTATGTCCGGGCTCTGCGTGAGTCGGGTATGCGTCTCGGAGCACACGTTTCGATCGCGGGGGGCGTCGACAACGCCGTCGAGAGACAGCGCGAAGTCGGAGGCAACTGCGGACAGATTTTCACCACCTCGCCACAGGTCTGGCGCGACCCGTCGATCAGCGACGAGGAAGCCGCCGAGTTCCGTGAGGGCGCCGCAGCGGCGGACGTCGGCCCCTGGGTCGTCCACGCCTCGTATCTCGTGAACCTCGCGACCCCGAAAGACGACCTCCGGGAGAAATCGATCGCGAGCCTGCAGGCCGACATCGACGCCGCCGCCGAACTCGGGATCGAGTACGTCAACGTCCACCTGGGCGCACACACCGGCGCTGGCGTCGATCAAGGACTGGCAAACGCCGCCTCCGCACTCGACGCGCTCGACGTACCCCCGGACGTGCAGGTGCTCGTCGAGACCGACGCCGGCGGCGGCACGAAACTCGGGGACGCGTTCGACCAGCTCGGCGCCGTCCTCGAGCAGTCGAGCCAGGAGCTGGGCGTCTGTCTCGACACCGCTCACGCGTTCGCAGCCGGCTACGACCTCTCGACGCCAGTGGCAGTCGAAGAGACACTCGCCACCTTCGACGAGGAGATCGGGCTCGAGGCGCTTGCCTGCGTCCATCTCAACGACTCGAAACACGCCTGTGGCACACACAAAGACGAACACGCACACGTCGGCGAGGGCGAGATCGGCGAGTCCGGCATGCAGGCGGTACTCACCCACGAGGCGATCCAGAGAGTCCCGATCGTCCTCGAGACACCGAACGAAGACGGCCGCGGGTTCGCCTGGAACATCGATCGGGCGAGAGCGCTCGCCGACGCCGCCAAACAGTAGTTGCCATTGTGACTCACTTCCATCTACGAAGTCGCACCAACAGGCGCTGGAACGCGTACATTGGCGTGCAAAATAGAGTACCGTAATCACAGTGCCAACAGATGTGACCTTGAGACGATCGCACGATCTAACCTAAAACAATATAAGGTGTAGAAAGAATACCGAGAAACCAATAGATTTTATACACACGTCGAAATTGCATTCGACGTGTCCCGAAGTGAGACACAGTCATCGGTACAGCGGCTGGGGTATCGGATCGCAGACACTGTCGAACGGTGGATGCCGAGTCCGTTCCTGTTTGCCATTCTGCTCACCTACGGCGTGTTCGTCGCCGGGGTCGGGCTGGGTCAGCTCGGGGTGATCGGCGGGGAGGATCCTGCCGGTCCCTTCGAGATGATCGAGCTGTGGTACGGCGGCTTCTGGGATTTCCTGGGCTTTTCGATGCAGATGGCGCTGATCCTGATGACGGGATTCGCGCTGGCCTACCACCCGCGGGCGAACGATTTGTTGGTGTGGTTGGCACGGCGGGCCGACTCGGCCGGACAGGCGGTAGTGCTGGTGGCAGCGTTCTCGATGGCGGTCGCCTGGATCCACTGGGGCTTTAGCCTGATTCTCGGGGCGATTTTCGCCCGCGAGATGGGAAAGGTCGCCCACCAGCGGGGGATCGACGTGCACTACCCGCTGTTGTGTGTCGCCGGCTACATGGGACTGGGGTTGACCTGGCACTGGGGCCTGTCTGGGTCGGCGCCGCTGCTGCTGACCGACCCCGGAGAGGTCGGCGAGGGAACCGCCTTCGACATGCTCTCCGGGACGATCCCGGCCAGCGAGACGATCCTCCACCCGTACGGCATCGCGCTGACTGTTCTGTCGATCGGGTTTGCAGTAGCTGTGCTGTACCTGGTCACGCCCTCCGGTGATCGTGCGCGTGGCATCACCGAGTACATCTCCGAGGAGGAGCTCTTTGCCGCCGAAGCTGACGGCGGGACTGTCCGCAATCGGACCGGAGGACCGACGCTGCCGGCGGAGCGACTCGACAACAGTCGGCTGCTCGGTGGGCTGGTCGCGCTGGCCGGCGTCGGGTACATCGCGTACCTGTTTGCGACCGAGGGACGGGGTGCACTCGCGTTGAACGTTGTGAACTTCGGGTTCCTGATGGCTGGGCTGTTGATCTGGACGAACCCCGCTGCCTACCGCGAGAAGTTCGGCGAGGCCGCCACCGCCGCCGCCGGAATCATCCTCCTGTTTCCGTTTTCCGCCGGGATCCAGGGGATGATGGCCGGCTCCGGGCTCGCCGGTGCGATCGCCGACGGGCTGATCGATCTCTCGACCGGGAGCACGTTCCCGATCTTCGCGTGGCTGACCGCCGCGGTCGTGAACCTTTTCGTGCCGTCGGGCGGAGGCGAGTGGATCGTGCTGGGACCGTCGGTGCTCGAGGCCGCACAGAGCCTCGGCGTCGAGCCGGCCCACGCGACGATGGCCTACGCCGTCGGCGACGCCCACACGAACCTGTTGAACCCGTTCTGGGCGCTGCCGCTGCTTGCGATCACACAGATCAAGGCCCGAGAGATGTTCGGGTACGCGGTGGTGATGCTGCTCGCGCTGATCCCGTTCCTCGCGGCTGTGTTGTTCCTGCTGCCCTACGGGTTCGTCTGAGCGGTCGCCTCGCGGATCGCAGCCGCAACCGACGCTATCTCGATCTCGTCCGGATCGACGAGCCGACTGTACTCGACGAGCGTGCCGTCGTCCTCGAATCGTGGGACGATGTGCCAGTGGACGTGGGGGATCTCCTGGCCGGCGGCAGGGCCGTTGTTGAGCGTCACCGTCGTCGCGTCGGCCCCGACGCCGGCCTCGACGGCCGGGACGAGCCGCGCGACCGTCGCGAGCAGGTCTGCCCGAACCGCGGACGGGAGTGCCTGTAATCGGGCCACCGGCTCTCTGGGGATCACCAGCGTGTGTCCGGGCGCGACCGGGTCCGCATCGAGGAAGGCGTAGGTATGTTCGTCCTCGTAGACGGTGTGGCTGGCTCTGTCGCCGGCTGCGATCTCCGCGAAGATCGTCTCCGCTGGCATTGCCGGAGCCTCAGACGCCACAGCCAAAGGAGCTTTTTGGGCCCCCGCGGGTGCTCGGACGGCCGTCGTGTCGACACCACACTCACGGGGAGCCGAAACGGGTACCGTTATGCGAGCTCCGGTCGTACGAGCCGTGTGCGCCGGTTCAGTGCCGAGTACCTCGAGACGACTCGCCGCGAAATGTGGACCGACTCGCGGGCAGCTCTGGCCGACCTCGAACTGCGACGGACCGCGTGCGTGCTGGATGTCGGCGCCGGTACCGGTGAGCTGACCCGGGTGCTCCGAGAGGAATCGTCGGGAACGGTCGTCGCGGTCGACGCCGACCGGTCGTTGCTCGAGCGCGTCGCCTCGCCCCGACTGGTCGGCGATGCCACCCGACTGCCGGTGGCCGACGACGCTGTCGAGCTGGTGGTCTGTCAGGCGCTGCTCGTCAACCTCCCCGAGCCGACGGCGGCGATCAGAGAGTTCGCCCGCGTCGCGAGCGAGCGCGTGGGCGCGGTCGAACCCGACAACGGGGCGGTCACCCTCGAGTCGACCGTTCCAGAGGAGTCGACGCTCGCGAGCGAGGCTCGCCGGCGGTACCTGCGGGGTGTCGCGAGCGATCCGACGCTCGGAGACGGCCGCGAGCTGTTCGAGCAGGCGGGGCTGACTGACGTAACCGTCCGGCGGTACGACCACCGGCTGACCGTCGAGCCGCCGTACTCGGAGACCGCTCTCGAGAGTGCGCGTCGGAAGGCGACCGGGGCGGGACTCGACGACCGGCGGGCGACGATGCTAGCTGGCGACACCACCCCCGAGGAGTTCGACCGACTCCGCGAACGGTGGCGCGCCATGGGCCGCTCGGTTATCGAACAGATGCGCAAAGAGGAGTACCGGTATCACGAGACGATCCCGTTTTACGTCACGACCGGGCGGGTGTAGCGGTCGTCCCGGACGCTGAAAGGGGGACCTTCGAAAGGTCCCGCGAGACCAGGCTCGCGGAATGTCGAACGAGACCGAGACACCGACGATACCGGGTGCTGTAGCTCTCACGGCATGCCGTATCTGAGGAGCTGAAAGGACAGGCCGCGGTACGTTGTCTGCCGGGACGACACGTCGCTCGCCGAGGGGCGAACGCTCTACGACGTGACATCCTCCGCGTCGTAAGCGGCGGGATTTTCTCGCTGTTTAAAGATAGACGTTACTCGAGAGACACGCGAGACTGGAGTGTCTCACCCGACACTCGTTACTCTGTGCGGATGACGTCGAGCCCGTTCTGCTGTTCGAGCTTGTTGTGCCCGCCGTCGGTCTCGCCCAAACCCCGACTCCGGTCGACGTTCTCGCTCGCGTCGAAGCCGCTCTCGACGCCCTCGATTGCCTGGCGAGACTTGTCGGCCTGTTTCTGTGTGGTCGGACCGAGCACCTGGGCCGACTGCACGCCGGTCATGATCGCCATCACACGGACCTTCCCTTTGTACTCTTCTTGGATCCGTGCACCCCAGATCACGTTGGCGCTTGCCTCCAGTCGGTCGGTGATGTTCTGTGCGATGCCCTCGGCTTCCTGCAGGGTGAGGTCCGGACCACCGGTGATATGCACCAGTCCGCCGCTCGCTCCCCGGTAGTCGACATCCAGGAGCGGGTGGTTCATCGCGTCTTTGACCACCTCTTCGGTCTTGTTTTTCTCCTGGGTCTCGCCGACCAGCATCACGGCGACACCGCCCTGATCCATGATCGAGGTCATATCGGCGTAATCCAGGTTGATCAGCGAGGGCTTGATGATCGTCTCGCTGATCCCTTTGACCGTCTCGGCGATGATCTGATCCATCACCGAGAAGGCCTTGCCGATCGGCAGGTTCGGCACGTAGTCCAGCAGCCGGTTGTTATCCAGCACGATGATCGAGTCGGCCTCCTCGCGGAGCTTCTCAAGCCCCTCCTCGGCTTTGACCGTCCGGGCGCGCTCGACGTTGAACGGCGTCGAGACCAT
>OBKM01000363.1_pt1 | contig 22843 bp, 19 predicted proteins | sample 1519691 | NCBI WGS metagenome assembly OBKM01 (sample SAMEA37050418, study PRJEB22526) | metagenome | biome: saline pan; feature: lake; material: water | place: Egypt | collected 2015 | depth 0.5 m | reverse complement strand
ATATCTCGTTGTTGAACACGATGTAGGTCATGTCGTGGTTCTCGCGGGCGGTGTGCATGAAGTGGTTGCCGCCGATGCCGTAGCCGTCGCCGTCACCGCCGGCGGCGACCACCTCCAGTCCGGGGTTGGCGAGCTTGGCCGCCCGCGCGACGGGCAGCGCGCGGCCGTGAATGGCGTGGTAGCCGTAGCTCTCGAAGTAGCTGGAGAGCTTGCCCGAGCAGCCGATACCCGTCACGAGCAGCACCTCCTCGGGGGTGCGTCCGACCTCGGGCATCGCCCCCTTGAGCGCCTTCAACACCGCGAAGTCACCACAGCCCGGACACCAGGTCGGCTGTGGCTCGACACCGGGTGTGAACTCCTCTTTGCTCGCCTCGCGGTCGGTGCCGATCGCCGAGAACGCGGTCATGCGTCGACACCTCCCGGTGGCACGCTGGTCTGGTCTCGCTTCTGTGCTGTCGGCCGCTGTGGGTGTGTTGTCCGTGTCATCGTGCTGGATCCGCCGGGAGTGTGTGGGCTCCGCGAGTCGGTTGTCTGTCGCCCCATCTCAGTCACCGAGAGCCGCTTGAAGTTCGACGTTGCCTGGCGGCTCGTCGCCGTCGATGGTCGATTCGAACCCGTCGACAATCTCGCCTGGTTCGAACGGCTCACCGTCGTATTTCAGCAGGCTGGTCATCGTCGAGCCGAACCGGCCGAGCTCCCGCTGCGTGAGCCCGCGAAACTGTGCGGTCGCGTTCATCTCGACGACCAGCGCCTCATCGACGCCCGACAGGAACGCCGCGACCTCCGTTCTGGGGTAGGGCATGAGGTCGCTGACCCCCATGGCATGCACGTCGTGGCCAGCCGCTCGCAGGCTGTCGATGGCCTCGAAAACGGTATCCTGGTTGCTCCCCCAGGTGAGAATGCCGTAGGTCGCCTCGTCGGGGCCGTAGCTGGTCTGGTGGCCCGCGTCGTCGAGCTCCGCCCGGATGGCCTCGAGCTTGGCGAGTCGGCGGTCCACCTGTGCCTTGCGGTTGTCGGGGTCCTCGCTGATGTGGCCGACCGCCATCGACTCGTTGCCGGTTGCGAGAAACCGGCCCCCCTCCTGACCGGGCACCGAGCGCGGGTTGACGCCGTCGGTGGCGTCGGTGGCAAACCGCTTGTACTTCCCGGCGGCGTCGTGGGCCGCCTCGGCCAACTCCGCCTCGGTCAGCACCGACCCCGGGTCGGGGGCGGGCTCGCGGTCGAAATACGCCGTCGGGACCGACCGCATCTCGCCACCGAGTTTCTGGTCGTAGACCAGGATCCCGGGGAGCTGGTACTCGTAGGCCAGCCGGAACAGCTCGCGTGTCTGGTCGTATGCCTCCCGGAGGTTTCCCGGTGCGATGACGACCCGACAGGAGTCACCCTGACTGGTGTACAGGACGTGTTCGAGATCACCCTGTTCGGTCTTCGTGGGGAGACCTGTCGAGGGACCCGCACGCATCGCCTCGAGCAACACCACCGGCGTCTCGGTCATCTCCGCCATCCCGAGCGGCTCGCTCATCAGCGCGAACCCGCCGCCGGAAGAGCCCGACATCGCCTTCACGCCGGTGTGTGCGGCCCCGATGGCGAGTGCTGCCGCCGCAATCTCGTCCTCGACCTGCTCGGAGATGCCACCGAAACGGGGCAGATTCTGGGACATGATGGTGAACACGTCTGTCCAGGGTGTCATCGGGTAGCCCGCGATGAACCGACAGCCGGCGTCCAGGGCGGCGTAGGCGATAGCGTTCGAGCCGCTCATCATCGCCTGTTCGGTCTCGTGGTCCCCCTCGGGCACCCGGAGGTCGTGGTCGGTCGACAGCGACGACGCCCGCTCGTAGGCCTCCGCAAGCACGGCGAGGTTCGCCTCCATCACCTCGCCGCTCATCGCCTCGCGGATCAGCGTCTCGAAAAAGCCGGTGTCGATCCCCAGAAGCGCGGCCGTCACGCCGACGCCTGCGGTGTTTCGCATCACGTCACGCCCGTGGTTGCGGGCGATCCCGCGCAGGTCCACCGGGTAGACGTGCCAGTTGTGCTCGGCGGCACGCTCCTCGAGGGCGGTCTCCGCGACAAGCGCCTCGTCGAGCAGACCGCTGTCGTAGACGACAACACCACCCTCTGTGAGGTCGTCGAAGTGCTCGACAAGCGGGTCGACCCGCTCGTCGCCGTAGTACGCCTCCTCCTGTGGGTTGCGCGCGAAACTGTCACCCAGCGCCAGCAGGAAATTGAACCCGTCGCCGCGCGACTGGACCGGCTCGTCGTCCGCGCGCACCTCGACGTACGTGTGGCCACCGCGTATCCGCGAGGGGTAGTGTCGGTGGGTGAACACGTGGAGACCAGACCGCATCAGCGCCTTGGCGAAGTTCTGACTGGTCGAGTCGATGCCGTCACCCGACCCGCCGGAGATCCGCCACCGCAAGCTCGAGTCTGTCATGATTTTCCCTCCAAATCTGGAATGTACGGCATACCTAGATGGACGATGCGTGGCGACTAAAGGCTTGTTGCGCGGTGTGTTCCCAGACGAATGGAGACGGATGCCACGGGGTCGTACGGAACTCTCTGATCTCCGTGATGAGCGTTGGACACCGTCCAACGAACCTGCGAGCGGGCGATGCCCGCGAGCAGCCGACGAGACTCCGCGTCTCGAACCACCTGACCCCGAGGCCGTTGACACGACACAACCGCCCTCACACCGAGAGCTCGTAGAGGTCGTCGCCGACGTGGTGGATCGACTCGACGACCCGGCCCTCGTCACCGCGCATCTCCGCCCCGTCGACCAGTGCCCGGCCGATGGCGAGAACCTTGTTGTGGCTCTCCTCGTTGACCACCACCAGGTCACCCTCGGTGACGCTCTCGTCGGCCGCGACGATGCCGGGCCGCATCACGTCCGCACCGTTCGAGACGAACCCGATCGCGCCGGCGTCGACCGTGACGATATGCCTCTCGGGCGGGTACTCGTTGGCCCCGCGAACGGTGAGAAACGGCTCGCGCCCGTCGGCGCCGTCGACATACAGCACCAGCGGGTCGCCGTCGACCAACACGACGTTCCACTCGTCGCCGGTCAACTCGACGTTCTCGAAGGTGTCGGCGTCGAGCGTGACCCCCAGCGTCGCCGCGAGTCTGTCCTGTATCTCCGCGACCCCGTCCGAACGCAGATGATGCCGCGACTTGACCTCCATACCGAACGGTCGGTGTCGAACGGCTTAAACCGCACCGTTCGGGCTGTCTGCCCCTGTTCCGGCCCGGCTGGCACCCGGGCGGCGGTCATCTCAGGACCGGTCGACGATCGTCTCGCCGTCGACGACGAGGTTGTACGCGGCTTCGTCATCGTTCCAGAGGACGAGCGTGTTCTCGACGAACAGGAGATCGCCGTAGCCCGCGTCGGCCAGCGCCTGATTCAGCGGCGTGGGCTCGGCCAGCACCGCGAAGTGGTCGATATGCTGGCTCCCGTCACCGACGAGAAACAGCGGGTTCCCACCCTCCGAGAGGTCGGGACTCAGCTTCACCGCCACGCAGTCGATGCGCTCGGTGACGTGGCGCTCGCTCGCCGCGAGTTTCGCGACCCGTCCTTGCGTTGGCTGGAACTCGACCGCCCGCCGGTCGTCGCGGCGCAACACCGAGTAGGCGAACTGCACATCGACGTTGACGAACTCGCCGTGTGCCTGTCGGTCGCCGGGTCGCTGTCCGGCCCGTCCACCACTGTTCTCCGCGTGTGCGGCCGTCTCGGCGCTGTCCGCTGGCCCGCTGGTCGTCGCCTCGGCCAGTTCCGCCTCGGTCCGTGCGCCCTCCTCGAGACGTCGCTGGAAGCCCGGTATCTCGATTGGGGGCTTGCGGTCGAACGACCACGACGTGCTCTCGGGTCGCTCGTGAGCCCACAGTCGGACGGTGGGCGCGTACACGGTCGCACCAGTCGCCTCCTCGACGGCCCGCTCGACCGCCCGGAGGCCGGTCGCCGTCTCCCTGTCTGCCGGCGCGAGCGCCACGACCGACCCCTCGGGGTCGAGCCACTCCATCGCTCGCTGGACCTGCTCGGCTGGCGCGTCGAGTTCCGAGAGCACGTTCGAAAACACCACGAGGTCGAACTCCCGGCTCGGCGGCTCGAATGACTCGATCGGCTCGCGGTGGACCGTCGGATGGACGTTCCGACCGGTCCCCTCGAGCAACGCCGCGAGCACCGATGCGGCGTCGCTTGGCTCGACGGCGTGGTACTCGACGAGACTCTGGGGGGCCAGCAGATCGAGCAGCCCCAGCGCCGGCCCGCCGACGCCGGCCCCGACATCCAGCACCCGCAGATGCCGGCCGAGCAACCCCGCCGCCGCGAGGTCAGCGAGCACGTACTGGATGGCTGCGAAGTACGCCGGCAGGTGGTAGATCGCGTAGCCAAGCGCCGTCTCCTCGGTGTAGGTGACCGGCGCGCCCAGAAGGTACCGCTGCTTGAAATCCCGGATTGTCCGGCGCAGCTCCGCGCCGGACGCCCCGTCGGCCCAGCCCGGGCCGAACCGCTCGACCAGCAGCTTCTCCACGGCCTGTCCCACCGACGCCGGCAGCGCGTCCACCCCGTCGAACGCGAGCGCGAGCGGGTCGTCGGGGACGGGCTCGAACCGGCCGTCAGCGCGTTCGAGCAGCCCGAGCGCCGTCGCGTCCTCCCGGAGAACCTGCCGGACGGCCGCCGGGTGGGGCCGGCCCTCGACGTACTCGTGTATCTCCTCGGGGTCGATCGGCCTGACCTGCCGGAGGTACCGCGCGTTGTCGCGGACCTGCGAGCGCTGTCGCTCGTTCATCGTTCGGCCTCCTCTTCGGTGGTGTCCCGGTCACCGGCGCGGGTCGCCCCGCCTGCCTCCCGGTAGAGCCGCCCGAACTCGTCACCCTCGGCGTCGGCGACCCGCCGGGCGGCCGCGGCCACGTCGTCCGCGCCATCGAAGGTCGCCTGTATGTCCTCGTACACGGCCGGGTCACCACCGGTGACACGGGCGGCCAGCCCCGTCAACTCCGCCGAGACCGGGGTGTGGAACCGGTCGGGGACGGGGTCGGCCGCAAGCGCGAACGCGAGCACCGCGGCATGGACCCGCACCTGAACCGTCTCCATCGCACGGTCGTGTTCCGCGGCCGTCGTCTCGAACACCGTGTTCCCCCGCGCCCGGAGTGTCGCCACCAAACGCTGGGTTGTCTGGCCGGACTGCTCGAAAACGACCGGGACGTTCCCCGGCTCGGCGTCGGGCGCAAAGAGCGGGTGGAGGCTGGCCCGCTCACACCCCGACAGCTCAGCCATCGTCGCTGTGGGGGTGGCCATCTCACCCGTCAGGTCGATAACTGCTTTGCGTGCACGCGGGCCATACGCCCGTATCGCCTCCGCCACCGCCGGGATCGGCACGGCGATACAGACCATGTCGTAGGTTCCGTCCGCGCTGCCGGCGGGTGCCAGCCCGTCCGGCCCGACACCCCGACCGCCCACGGCGGTCGCGGCCCGGTCGGCGACGACTGCCTCCCGGTCGAGAAAGGTGATGTCACCGTCGAGGTCCCGCCCCACCACGCGGCCGATCCAGCGTCCCATCGCGCCGGCCCCGACGACGAGTGTACGCATCGACTGATGGTTGCTCTGTCCCGGACAAAAGCCGTTCGATGCACCCGGCGCGAAACAGCGACGGGTCGCTACGTGTTGCCGCCCTGGTGACCACCGCCATCGGCTGTCGGCTGTCCGTCCCCGGTTGGGGTCTCGGCTGTACCGGCCGGTGGGCCGTCCTCAAGCAGTCGCTCGCGGCGCACGATCGAGTCGTGAAAGCGGTCGTGGACGGCCTCGCGCAGGGTCCGGGCGATATCCACGTCGATATCGAGCGCGACGGCATCACCCCCCCAGAAGCCGCCAGAACTGGCCGTGTCGACGACCAGCGTCGCCAGGTCGCGGCGGGACTGGAACAGCGTCTGCGAGTCAGAGACCGTCTGGACCCGGTAGTAGGGGACGATTGTCGTCCGGCGGTTCCAGAAGCCGCGACGGGTGACAACGTGGGTGCCGTCGGAGTAGTAGCCGAGGTTGCGCCACTTGAGGTGGGCGGCCGGCGGGACCAGGATCCAGACGGCGGCCGCGAGATACCAGTCCGGCAACACCCCGGTGACCTCGTGGTAGAGCCCCGCCAGGCCGACGATCACCGCGACGACGATGGTGTACCGGGCGAGATAGCGGGTGCGGGCCCGCTTTGGTGGGCGCTCGAAGCCGATATCGCCGATCTCCTCGATTGTGTCCGCGAGCGCGAACACCCGGTCGCGCCTGGCGATGGGCACCGCCGACTCGACGCTATCGCTTCCCTGTCCCGGCGAGTAGCCGGCAGTCTCGATGGCCAGGCTGGCGTAGCCGGCGGTCCGCGCGAAGATGTTCTCCCGTATCATCAGCGTCTGGACCTTCGACAGTGGGATGGTCCCGTTGTACTGCTGGAACAGCCCCCGCTCGTACCGGAGTTCGTCGCCGTGGCGCAGGAGCCGGAACCCGTAGTAGCGCAACACAGCCTGGATACCGCTGATGACCCAGAGCACGACCAGCAGCCCGAGAGCCACCGCCGGCCCAAGAAACAGCAGCAACTGCATCCGCGGCTCCTGTGGGGCGATATCGCCCTGCTGGGCGCCCGCCGAGCCGACAAGCGACAACAGCACCAGCAACGCCCCGAACAGCCGGAAGTTCGCCGACGTGAGCCCGAGAATGCCCAGTTCCCGGCCGCCGAGTTCGAACAGGATGTCGTCGGCTGCGCCCGGGTCACGCTCGGTCCCCCCCTGTTTGCGCCTGCTGACCAGCTCCTGCAGTCGGGTGGCCTCGGACTTGCTGACATAGCGCAGCTGTGCCTCGGAGGCTCCCCCACCGGCCGTCTCGATGCGCACCTCTGCGATGCCGATCGCCCGCTGGATGACGTTCTGGGCGATGTCCACGTTCTGGATACGCTCGAACGGGATCTCGCGCTCGCGTCGCGACAGCACGCCCGACTGGATATCGAACGTGTCGTCCTCCACCCGATAGGTGAACCGCCGGACGTATGCCAGTTCCCAGGCCGCCACCGCGAGCACACCGAGAACGACGAGCACCAGCGTGCTCGGCGCCCCCTCGCCACCGCCACCACCGAACAGCACGGAGAGAACAACCACCCCGGCGATGCGGAGCGCGTTCTCGAAAACGCGGTACGGGACCGACCGGGGGTCCAGCCGCATCAGGTCCGGCAGCCCGCTCATAGCGCGTCGTCGCCCTCCGCCTCGATTGCGAGCTGTTTCACCCGCTGCTGGAGGTCACGCGCCTCCTCCGGCTCCAGCCCCGGGATCGAGATATCCGCACCTCGCGAGCCGGCGGTGTACACCACAAGCGTCGACAGCCCCAGCCACCGCTCCAGGGGGCTCCTGTTGGTGTCGACGTGCTGGATGCGGACATAGGGGGCGTGGGTTCGCCGGTGGACGACCACGCCCCGTTCTAGGTACAGCGAGTCCTCCCGGATCTGGTAGACCCAGCGGCGGTAGCGCTTCACAACCCACACCATCCCCACCGACAGAAACACGACGAACACGAACAGCCCGGCTCCGACCGGCGCACCGACGACAGTGAGCACCGCCGTCACGATGAGGCTCAACACGAGCGTACTGACCGTGGTCCAGATGCCCCACTGGTACTGGACCGACGGGTGCAGCTCCCGCCGGTCGGTGGTGTACTCGAGCAGCATTGCGGGGTCGACCCGTCGGTCGCCCTCGCGGATCGCGCGCACGGCACGACCGACCCGCTCGTCGAAGTCGGCGGTTTCGCGGCTCCGGCTGTCCCCGGGTGGCACCGACGCGGGCCGACCGGCCGCCGACACAGCGGTCGGCCCCGGGCCAACCTCACTTCCCTCGTCGCCTCCATCGCTCATTGGTTCTCTGTCGGGTCGGGAGACTGTTAATACTGCCGGACGAGAGACCGGTCAGGCTTACGGGTGGCCCGGTTCAGTCGTCGGCCGCACCGACTGTCGGCCGACTGACCTGGCGGTCGTGCTCCTCGCCCTCCACATCGTAGGGGTACTCGCCGGTGACACAGCCCAAACAGAGATCCGCCCGGTCGCTGTCCAGCGCCCCGACGATGGCGTCGATGGGGAGATAGGCGAGGCTGTCTGCACCGATCTCCGCCTCGATCTCCGGGACGCTCCGATCCGCGGCGATGAGCTCCTCACGGCTGGCCATGTCGATCCCCAGATAGCACGGCGCCACGATGGGTGGCGAGCCGATACGAACGTGAATCTCCTCGGCACCGGCGGCCTCCAGCACGTCGAGCAGCTGTGTCGAGGTTGTTCCACGGACAATGGAGTCGTCGATGAGTGTCACCGACCGGCCCTCGACGGTCGACCTGATGGGGTTGAGCTTCAGTCTGACGGCCTGCTCGCGCTCGTCTTGGGTCGGCATGATGAACGTCCGACCGACGTACCGGTTTTTCATGAGCCCCTCTGCGAACTCCGTCCTGGCACCGTCCTCGGCGGCCGCCTCGGCGTAGCCCGAGGCGAAGGCGCGCCCGGAGTCGGGCACCGGCATCACGACGTCGGTTTCGACGCCTGTCTCCTCCCAGAGTCGCCGTCCGAGTTCGCGGCGCACATCGTAGACCAGCTGCCCGTCGATGACCGAGTCCGGTCGCGCGAAGTAGACGTGCTCGAAAAAGCAGTGTGCAGCGGTCCCCCGGTCGACCAGCTGGTAGCTGTCGTAGCCCGAGCCGTCCGGGTGCAACACCACGAGCTCCCCGGGCCGGATATCCCGGATGAGCTCACCGTCGAGCGTGTCGATTGCCGCCGACTCCGATGCGATGATGTACCCGTCGTCGAGCGCGCCGAGACAGAGCGGCCGGTTGCCCCGCGGGTCACGCACCCCGAGCACGGCCTCATCGTGCATGATCGTCAGCGAGTAGGAGCCGTGAACCCGCTCCATCGTCGACGCCACCGCCCCCACGAGGTCGCCATCGAGCAGGTTGCGCGCGAGGTCGTGTGCGATGACCTCCGTATCGCCGGAGGAGGTGAACGCGTGGCCGAGCCCCTCGAGCTCCGACCGCACCTCGTCGGCGTTGACGAGATTGCCGTTGTGTGACAGCCCCAGCGACCCGCTCTTGAACGATACCGAGAACGGCTGTGCACAGCACTCGTTGACACCGCCGGCGGTCGGATACCTGACGTGGCCGATCCCGTTTGAGCCGTTCAGCCTGTCGAGCGCAACGTCGTCGAAGGCATCGCCGACCAACCCCATCTCAACGTGTTCGTACTGCTGGAACCCGTCGTGGGTGACGATGCCAGCCGACTCCTGGCCGCGGTGCTGGAGCGCGTACAGCGAGTAGTAGAGCGGTCGAGCGGCGTCTCTGTCGGTCAGGGATACCCCGACAACACCGCACTTCTCGTGCATACTATTCGCCAGCCTTCGTCTGCCAGGCGTAGTCACGACGCCTGGCCGACTTGCCGAACCCACACGACGAACAGATCTTCTTCTTTACGTGGTAGGACTTCTCACCGCACCGCCGACACTTCACGTGTGTCGTCGTGTTCTTTTCGCCCTGGGTGGTGGTTCCCTCTGTCATGGACGTATCGATACGACGTTATCCCCCCGTATAATGGTTGTGTCTTCAGCCTCGGTCTCGAGGACGAGATTCATGTGCTGGTCGTACCCCGCGAGCCGTCCCTCGTGGCGCTCGCCACCCTTGAGTTCGACCGTCACACGGTCACCCACTGTCTCCTCCAGTACGTCCAGCGGCCGGCGTGTTCCGTCCATACAGAGTGGGGTGGCGACTGGCGTTTAAATCTGCCGGGTCCGATCCGACGACCCGGGCGCGGCGAGTGGGGAGCCACCGCGCGAACCGCGAACACAAAGGTTTATTCCCGGAATCTGCCACCACATTCATAATGGCAGATTCAGACGAGAGTTCAGCCCGAGGGGCGGTGCTCGAGCGCTTCGGAGCGTGGTATCACGTCCCGATTCTGGCCGGCCTGATGGTGTTTATGTTCAGTACCCGGTTCCAGAACTACGATACGTTCAGACGTGAGGAGGGTGGCGTGTGGCTCCAGGCGGTCGACTCCTGGTACCACTGGCGGGCGACAAACTGGACAATCGATAACTTTCCCTGGACAGTATCGTTCGACGCCTGGACCGGCTTCCCCGACGGAACCGCCCCCGGACAGTTCGGGACGCTGTTCGACCAGATTGTGGCGACTGTCGCCCTGGTGATCGGCCTCGGGAGCCCCGGTGAGAGCGAGGTGCTGATGGCGGCGATGGTTGTCGTGCCTGCGCTGGCCGCGCTCGTTGTCGTGCCGGTGTACTACATCGGCAGGCACCTCAGTAACCCGTTCGGTGGCCTCGTGGGTGCCGGCGTGCTGGCGCTTTTCACCGGGGAGTTTTTCAGGCGGTCGACCGCCGGCCAGTTCCAGCACCACGCCGCCGAGGTGCTGTTCATGGCCATCACCGTGCTGGCCTTTCTGGTCGCGCTGTCGGTCGCAGAGCGCGAGCGACCGGTCTGGGAGCTGGTTCGCCGGCGTGACTGGGCTGCGCTCCGGCGCCCGACAATCTACAGCGCGGCCGCCGGACTCGCACTCACACTGTACATGTGGGTGTGGCCCCCTGGCGTTGTCCTCGTCGGTACCTTCGGCGTGTACGCCGTCGTGCAACTCTCCATCGACCAGTTCCGGGGGCGCTCCCCGGACCACATCGCCTTTGTCGGCGTCGTCAGTATGCTCGTCGTCGCTGCCGGGACGGCCGCCCAGATCACGGAGCCGGCCTTCGGGGCGACCGGTCTCGACTTCTTCCAGCCGACGTTCGCCCTGCTGGTCGCCGGGGGCTGTGTGTTCATGGCTGGCCTCGCACGCGTCTGGGACAGCAACGAGCTCGACCGGCGGAGCTACCCCGCAGCCATCGCGGTGTCGGTGGTCGGCACCCTCGCTCTGCTCGCGGTCGTGTTGCCTGGCGTGTTCGACACGCTCGTGGGCAACCTCAGCGGACGGCTCGTCCCGTTTGGCCACTCCGAGAGCGCGCTGACCGTCAGCGAGGCCGACCCGCCAGAGTCGTTCCTGACGGGGTTCGTCGAGCGGGAGTTCGGCTGGGCGTTCTGGGTCGGGTTGCTGGCACTGCCGGTGTTGGGTGTCCAGTCGGTGCTCAACCCCGACGAGCGCGGCAAGTACCTGTTCGTGCTCGTGTGGGCACTCGTCCTCATCAGCATGGGGGCGACACAGGTCCGGTTCAACTACTACCTCGCACTCGGTGTCGCCGTGCTGGTCGGCCACCTGGCCGGCTTCGCGTCGGCCGGCATGTCGCTTCCGAACCCCGGCGAGGAGAGAGACGAGGAGAGAACGGTCCCGGTACTGCAGGTGGCTGTCATCGCCCTGATTCTGGTGCTCGCGTTCGTGCCGCTGTTGCCGCCGGTCGCCGACGAGACACCCGTTGCCGCCGGGGCCGAGACAGAGCCCTTCGGGGACGAGTCGGCACCAGCCCCGACCGCGGAGGTCTGGGACGAGTCCACCGGATGGCTCAACGAGAACACCCCGGAGGTTGGTGAGTACGGTGGTGCCGACAACGCCGACGCGCTGGGGTACACAGACCGAACCGCGTTCCCGGCAGGTGGGTCGTTCGACTACCCGGAGGGGGCCTACGGCGTGATGTCCTGGTGGGATTACGGCCACCTCATCACCGCACGGGGTGAACGCATCCCCCACGCGAACCCGTTCCAGCAGAACGCCCGCTCGGCCTCGGCGGTGCTGACCGCACAGAGCGAGCAACAGGCCGAGCTGTACCTCGATGCTATCGCCGCCGGGGCGACGGTCGCACACGAGGCCGACGAGGACAGTCTGCGCGATGCCGCTGCCGGGGACGACTCGCCCGGCATCCAGTACGTGATGATCGACGACCGGTCGGCCGGCGATATCTTCCCCGCCATCACCGAGTGGACCGGCCCGGACTACGAGGAGTATCTCGGCGAGGAGGAGCGCACCTTTACCGGCGGCGGTGAGGAGGCCGAGCAACGGACGGTCCCGGTTCCGGATGACTACGAGAACACGATGATCGCGCGACTGTACCTCCAGGACGCCGACGGTCTGGAGGGGTACCGGCTGGTCCACGAGTCCTCGCGGTTCTCCCTTCTCGGGTTCCTCCAGGACGCACCGCTTTCACAGTCACTCGGTGTCTTCGAGGACGTCCAGGAGCCCCCCGAGGCGGGCGAGACCAGCCTCCAGGAGGATATCGAGCAGGTCGATGGTGCCCGCGACGCCGGACAGGCAATCCCGACCGGGGTCGGTGAGGTCCACGACGCCCACATCACCTCCGACGTCAAGACCTTCGAGCGTGTCGAGGGGGCGACACTGACCAGCGATGTCGAGGACACCAACGCCACCAGCGTCGAGGTGACCGTCAGCATGCGCACCGGGACCAACCGGACGTTCACCTACGACCAGACTGCCGACATCGAGGGTGAGAGCTTCGAGGTGACCGTCCCGTACCCGACTGACGAGACACTCGGGCCTGACGATGGGTACGCCAACTCGAGCGTCCGCGCCGAGGGTGGCTACGCTATCACGGTGCTCGACGAGGACGGGCAACCGCTCGAGGCGGCAAGTGGTGTCACGGTCCCCGAGGATGACGTCCAGACCGGTGGGGCCGTCCCGGTCGAACTCGGGGACCCGCCCGAGGCGAGCCTCTCGAATATCGACATCGCCGGCCAGGGTGAGGAGGCGACGATACGTGTCGGCGAGGACGAGCCCGTCGCCGTCGATGTCGAGAACGTCGGTGACGCGGCCGGTCAGTTCACCCTGAACCTCCAGCTCGGTGACGACGGCGGCGGCTTCAACCTCGGGTTCACCGACGAGCTCGGGCCGGGCGAAACCGAGACAGTTGTCTTCGAGAACGAGACGGGCGAGCTCGAGCCCGGTGTCTACACCGCGACGGTGACCGCGGGCGACGACTCCATCACCGGGCAGTTGACCGTCGACCCCGAGGAGAACCCCGCCGAGGTGTCTGTCACCGGGCTCGACATCGGGGGGCAGGGTTCCGACGCGACGCTCTCGGCGGGTGAGGACGTGCCGGTCGCCGCGACCGTGGAGAACGTCGGCGAGCGGGCCGATTCGTTCGACGTGACACTCACCGTCGGCGACGCCGTCGAGGTGACCGGGTCGACCGACGTGCTCGCACCGGACGGACAGGAGACTGTGACCTTCGAGGGCGTGACCGGGGAGCTTGATGCCGGGACCTACGACGTGTCCGTGGCCACCGTTGACGACGACGAGACGGGGAGCCTGACCGTCGACGAACAGCTGCTCTCGGCCGGTGTGGCCCGCGCGGTCGCCGGCTGAGGTCACGGCCACTCACCGACGAGTCGGGTGCAGGTCACTGTGTCAGGCGATCCGGGGCTACCCGGGACCTGTTCGTGGGGGTCGCTCAGTCGACACTGTCGGCGCGGTGTTCGCTGATGAGCCGGTCGACCATCTCCGCGGACTGCTGGCGTTCCCGCTCGTCTGCCCGTTGTTCCCAGTCGGCGATCGCCTCCTCGATCTCCGCGTCGCGGGCGACGGCGAGCTCGTCGATCTCCTGGACTGTCACGAGCTCCGCGGGTGCGACCGGCACGTCCCGCTCGAACAGCACGCGATCGGCCATCTCGGACAGTCGGCCGTTGCGCAACACCAGCCGCGGCTTGACCTCGGCGAGCCGCTCGGCGGTCGAGCGGCCGGCACCGCTTGCATCGCGCAGCAGGATGACATCGTCCTCGGCGAGGCCGAACCGCTCGTGGGCGGTCTCGATATCGCGGGTGGTGAACTGCTCGACCACCTTCACAGGCACGAGCCCGGCACGCTTCTCGGAGACGTCAGCGAAGTCCGAGTGGTCGAGCTTCCACAGTTGCTTCAGTCGTTCGAGTTTTCCCTCAAGCGTCTCGACGCGCTCGCGTTCCGCCTCGAGTTCCCGCTCGAGGCGCTCGTTGGTCCGCTCCAGGCGGTTCACCTCGCGGCGCTCGCGTGCCTCGCGGCGTTCCTCCCGGCGGGCCTCCGAGAGCTCCTGTTCGTACTCCGCTATTTCCGCCTCCTTCTGTTCGAGTTGCGTCTCCAGGCGGTCGACGTGCTCCTGGAGTTGCTCTACCTGCCCCTCGAGTTGCCGGATGCGTCGCTGCTCGGGCGAGGGTTCGTGCTCGACGTCTGCAGTCTCCTCATCCTCCTGGTCACCGTCGTCGGCGAGGTCCGCGAGCACCGCCTCGACAGACGCCTCCTCGGTGATAACGCGTTCGACGACCGCACCGAGGTCCTGCCGGGGCGGGACCTTCGCCGCGATCCGGTCGAACTGGTCTGCGTGGGCGTCGTAGGCACCCAGGGCCGCCGCGATGGCGTCGCGCTCGTGGTCGTTGTCGTAGCCGACCTCGCGGGTGCGGTGTTTCTTCACGTCGACCGGGAGGTCACGGCCGGGGACCCAAGCGGCGGCATCGAAACTGCGGCGGATCTTCTCGACGGTCTCGGGCATCGGCGTGACGTCCGCCCCGATGAGGATGGGGCGACCGCGCTCGATGATCCACTCGATGACCGCCGCCGTGTCGGCGGTTCGCGTGCTCAACACGTCGAGCACCGTGCCGTCGAGGCTGACCAGCGCCGCCGCCGTTGTCGTGCCGGGGTCGATACCCACCACAACACGGTCACGGCGCTTGGCAAGCGGGTCGAACTCGATGCCGTCCCGGCGGACCCGGTCGATCTCCACGCGCACGTCCCCCGACCGCTCCGCCGAGACGGGGATCTGCTCGGGTCTGGCCTCGATCGTAAAGACGGCGTTCGAGAAGCCGCCGTACTTCTCGGTGACGTTGCGCTCGTACGCCAGGCCGGCCTCCTCCAGTTCGGTCTCGACCTCGCGGGCGCGCCGCTTGACCGAACCGTGGATGCGGCGGGTGTAGCGGTCCTCGCTCCAGCCGCCGCCGCCGGTCGAGCGACCCCGTGAGACCTTGAGTTCGGTCGTATCGGTGAACGCAGACACCACCTGCCCGACGTTCCCGGCCGCAAGTCGGGCGGCGGCCTCGGCCTCCTGCATCGGGTCCTTCCCGTAGGGCACACCGTGACGGGAGGCGACACGGGAGAGCGGCTCCGGCTGGTGACCGCCGGTCACCTGGACCAGCCGTGTCCCCGCCGGAAGCCAGTCGAGAAACCGCACGAGGTCGTCCTTGTCGGTCGCGAGTTCGTACGTGTTGTCGGTCGCCACCAGGGCGGGTTCCTCGCTCTCGATACGTCGACGGAGTTTCCGGTAGCTGACGACGTCTCGTTCGACGCGGTCACCGTCGAGCGCGACAAGCGCGTACGACGGGGCGTCACCGCGCACGTCTCCGCTCTGTACGTCCACACCGAACACGACGTCGTCGAGTGCAGCCGTTCGGTCGCTCACTGCTGGCCGGTACGGGCGGGACCGACAAAACGGCTACGGCGGGTCATCGGTGAGCACCACGGCGACGGGAGAGGCCGAGACGCGGATGGCTGGATTTTTGCCCCGGGCCACCATCTCAACGGGTATGCGTGTCGCGTTCGTGTCGTTTCTGACAACTCACCACGAGGAAACAGCCGGCGCGCGACGGCTCGAACGTGTCGCAAGGCAGCTCGCCGGTCGCGGTCACGAGGTGACGGTGTTCTGTGACCAGTGGTGGGGTGGTGACGAGGTGCAGTCCTTCGAGGCCGACGGGCTCCAGTTCCGGCGGGTCTCGGTCGGGGGCCGACAGTCGTTTCGTGCGGGGCTACCGTTCGCACTCGCGGGCTACCGGCCCGACGTTGTCCACGCCCGGCCGTCGCCGCCGCAGCTCGGGGCTGCCCACTGGGGGGCCCGCCTCTCCCGGTCGCCGCTGGTTGCGGACTGGTACGGCGACAACGGGCGGACCGGTGATGCCTTCTCCGGGTCGACAGTCGCCCGGCCCGACCGGCTGCTCGTCCCGTCACAGCTGGTCTGGACGCGGGCCTGCGAGCGTGGTGCGACCCCCGACACAACCGAGATCGTCCCGGAGAGCATCGACTACGGGCGCATCGAGACGGTCGACCCGGACCCGGATGTGGACCTTGTGTACGCCCACCGGCTCGGCGAGCACGCCAACCTCGAGGGGTTTCTGCTCGCGCTCGCGGAGCTTCGCACCCGGGGCTGGCACGCGACTGTCGTCGGAGACGGGCCCAGACGCGCCGAGTACGAGGAGATGAGCGCCGAACTGCAGATCGGCGATCGTGTCGAGTTTCTCGGGGGCTGTGACCGGGACCGCCGGCTGGAGGCCTACCGCGGCGCGCACGTCTTCGTCCAGACCGCGACGCGTGAGCTGTTCGCCACCGAACTGCTGTGGGCGCTCGCGTGTGGCTGTATCGGCATCGTCGAGTACCAGGCCGACTCGAGCGCCCACGAGCTCGTCGAGAACTACCCGCGGAGCTTCCGGGTCACGAACCCACAGGAGCTCGCCGACGCCATCGCAGACGCCGGCGAGCTGGACCACCGCAGCAGCGAGGCGTACTGGCAGTCACACGACCACGGGACGGTTCTCGAACAGTACCTGGAGACCTACCGGGCGCTGCTGTGACCGCCCCCCGGCGTCTGACAAACCATTAAGTGCGAGCAGGGATGACGCGGAGATAGCATGGGAAACAAGAACAAGACGATCTCCTTCAGGGTGAGCCAGGAGAAGTTCGAGACCCTGCGCGACATCGCGGAGGAGCGTGATATCTCGCTGTCTGCGGTGTTCCGTGATTACGTGGATATGCTGGTGGCCCACGACGGCCAGGTGGAGGTCGTCCCGGAGCACGAGGTTAGCGACTCCCACGGGTCGAGCGAGCCTGACAGCTTCCCACCGAAGGTGGAGGTTCCGAAGAGCTTCGTCCGCGAGCACGAGCGGCTCGAACTGGAGGCCGAACACCTCCGCGAACAGCTCCAAGAGCACAAGCAGTACGTCACCCAGCTCCGGCAGGAGCTCGACGAGTACGACCAGGAGGATGTCGTCGACCTCGACGAGCTCGACGACGGGGAGGAGGAGGAGTCGCCCTACCGCATCGGCAGCAGCTTCGACGACAGCACACTGTGAGGTCCGGGCGGTCCGACCGGGACGAGCTCACACCGAACCAGCAACGATTTAGCCGGTCCCGGCCAACCCGTCGGTAATGGCGCTTGCCGAATCCGACCGCGAACTCGTCGTCGACCGTCTGGGACGGGAGCCGACCCCAGAGGAGGCCGCCCTGTTCGAGAACCTCTGGAGCGAGCACTGTGCGTACCGCTCCTCGCGACCACTGCTGTCGGCCTTCGACTCGGAGGGCGAGCAGGTCGTCGTCGGTCCCGGTGACGACGCCGCCGTGGTTGCACTGCCGGCCGAGAGCGGGGGGACATACCTCACGATGGGTATCGAGAGTCACAACCACCCCTCGTACGTTGACCCGTTCGACGGTGCGGCCACGGGTGTCGGGGGGATCGTCCGGGACACACTCTCGATGGGCGCCTATCCGATCGCGCTGGCGGACTCGCTGTACTTCGGGGCCTTCGACCGCGAGCACTCCCGGTACCTGTTCGAGGGCGTCGTCGAGGGGATCAGCCACTACGGCAACTGTATCGGTGTGCCGACGGTCACCGGCAGTGTCGCCTTTCACGAGGGGTACGAGGGGAACCCACTCGTGAACGTGGCCTGCCTCGGCCTGCTCGACGATGAGCGACTGGTCACCGCAGAGGCACAGGCGGCGGGCAACAGTCTCGTCGTCGTCGGCAACGCGACCGGCCGGGACGGCCTCGGCGGGGCCTCGTTCGCCAGCGAGGAACTCTCGGAGGATGCTGAAACGGAGGACCGACCTGCGGTGCAGGTTGGCGATCCCTACACGGAGAAGCTGCTCATCGAGGCCAACGAGCAGTTGCTCGACGAGGGGCTCGTCGAGTCGGCCCGCGACCTCGGGGCCGCGGGACTGGGCGGCGCGACAAGCGAACTCGTTGCGAGAGGGGGGCTCGGGGCGCAGGTCGAACTCGACCGCCTCCACCAGCGCGAGCCCGGCATGAACGCGTTCGAACTGCTGCTCTCGGAGTCACAGGAGCGGATGTGCTACGAGGTCCGGCCGGAGAACATCGACCGGGTCCGGGCGGTCGCTGACCGCTACGAGCTCGGCGTGTCGGTCGTCGGCGAGGTGACCGAGCAGGGCTACGTCTGTACCTTCGAGGGTGAGAGAGTCGTCGATGTCGACGCCGAGTTCCTCGGCGAGGGGGCGCCGCCGAACGAGCTGGCGAGGGAGGCCCCGCCTGAACTCGAGCGGGATCTGCCGGCGGTCGATCTGGAGCAGGCGTTCGAGACTGTCGTCGGCAGCCCCAACACCGCCTCCAAGCGCTGGGTGTACCGACAGTACGACCACGAGGTGCAGCTCCGGACTGCGCTGCGGCCTGGTGACGATGCCGCGATACTCGCGGTTCGGGAGGCGGGGCTCGGAATCGCGTTCACGGCCGGTGCGGACCCCAACTGGACCGACACTGCCCCCTACGAGGGGGCCCGCGCCGTCGCACTGGAGAACGCCACGAACGTCGCCGCGAAGGGCGCGGAACCGCTGGCCGCGGTGGACTGTCTTAACGGTGGCAACCCCGAGAAGCCCCGGGTCTACGGCGGGTTCGCGGCCATCGTCGACGGTCTCGCGGAGATGTGCGCCACGCTCGGGATCCCCATTGTGGGTGGCAACGTCTCGCTGTACAACGACTCCCCCGCCAGCCCGATCCCGCCGACACCGACGCTCGCGCTGGTCGGCACGAAGCCGGGGTACGATGCGCCGACGCTCTCCCTCGAAGGGGAGGGGGCGCTCGTCGTGGTCGGGGACCGACCCCTCGCTGGGGGGCCCGAACCCCGCCTGGGCGGGTCGGAACTGCTCGCACAGTTTGGCGGGAGCGACCGGTTCCCCGTTCTCCCGGCGGAGCCCGAGGCGTTCGTGACCACACTGGCCGAGGTGGCAGACCGGCCGAGCACGCTCGCCACCCACGACGCCAGTCACGGCGGCCTCGCGGTGACACTCGCCGAGATGGTCACCGCCGACGCCGGGGCCGACGTGACGCTCGACCCCACACACGAGGCCGCGAGTCTGTTCCACGAGCAGCCCGGTCGGGTGGTCGTCGAGACAACAGCCCCGGACGAGGTGGCGGCGGCGTTCGACGGCGTCGCGCCGGTCACGCGACTCGGGACTGCAGACAGTTCGGGACGACTGTCGCTTGCTGTCGGTGACGAGACGCTCGCAGCCGACGCCGCGACGATTGCGGGGTGGCGCGACGTCATCGAGACGACACTCGACGGGTGAGACCGGCCGACGCACATCCGATGGCGCTGCCGACACAGGTCGGGCGTGGCTGCGGGACGGCCGGTCGTAGTTGGCGACCGTATCGATGGGGCCAGAGCCGGTCCACGGGGTGCCCGTTCCGGTCGCCCTCGCGTGTCACCGACAGCGGAAGGGACTTTGCCGGCGGGAAAGAATCCTTCAGTAGGAGATGTCTGAGCAGAGCCGTCGCTCAGTGCCCGTGCTCGCGGGTTCGCTTGTCGGGTGGCTGCTGGTGTGGCTGCTGCCGATGCAGTTCACCGCATCGGCCACCGCTGGCGTCGTCACGGGCTATCTGAGCGGCGAGGGGCAAAGCAGTGTCAACGGTGCGCTCGCCGGGGGGGTCGTCCACCTCCTCTGGCACGTCGCGAGCGGCAGCGCGCTCGGCCACGCTCTCGCCGGCACCGACATCCCCGGGAACGTGCTGGTTATCCTCGTCGGGGTGGTGTTCGCCGGGACCGTCGGGGCGGCAGCCGGCTTCCTCCAGCAGGTTATCGTCGATACGCCCGAGTCACTCCACGACCACGACCCACCGGAGAAGCCGCTGGAGTGAGCGAGGCGACACAGCCCGGAGAGACCGGTGGAGCCCCAGGCCCGACAGTTCCATCTGTGGGGGCCGAACACGGATCGACCCTGGCGACACATCGGAACACTGCTCGACCCGGAGAACCGCGGCGACACCGTGAGGAGCACATCGGGTCGGCCCCACGGAGGCCCCGTCGGGGTGTCCCCGCTCGTGTCGGTGTTGCGGACCCGTTCGCGCGGTGGCTGTGGGGTCGAACTCACCCCGGGGCAGTTGAGTTGACCGCCTGTACACCGTGACCGACGAGCGCCGGAAGGGTGTCGCCGGTGGCAGCCGGCACCAGAGCCCGACCGTCGGTACTGCCCCGGTCTCAGGTTCCCGGCACGCCGTAGGCGTCGAGCGCGTCGACACCGACGAGTGCGAGCACGGAGAGCACCACCAGGGCGGCGATCCAGGCGAACAGCGCGATAATCGAGCCGCGAATCCAGCCCACCCCGTAGCGCCACCGAACGACCGATATCCAGACGAGCAGGGCGACAAGCGACGACAGCGCCCCCTGGATGCCGATCTCGGCGAACAGCGCATCGACAAGCGTCCAGGCGATGGCCCCGAACAGCGCGGTCAGCACCGCGTGTGAGTAGTCCTCGGATTTGAACGCGAACCTCGCACCGACAGAGATCGCGAAGCCGCCGATGAGCAGGCTGACCGCGAACACGAGCAGCGTCGTTTCGAGACTCGTCATGATCAGAGTCTCACCCCCCAGCGGGTTAAACCCGTCACTCTGTCCGTCTCACGGCGGTCAGGACCGCTCGGCCTCGCTCTGAGCGTCGGCAGAACTCTCGTTGGCGGTGACCGTCTCGGCAAGAAGCCGCGAGCCTGGCCCCAGGCTGGCGTACAGCCGTGTGCCGACGACAGCCACAACAGGCACTGCGAGCAGGAGAAAGCCGGTGTCGTGGAGCCAGGCCCGGCCGCCAAGCAGCGGGACGACAACCCCGGCCAGTCCGCGGTGGGCGACGAGCACGCCCCCGAGCACGACCAGCCAGTACGCGGCCGACGCGATGTTCTCGACGACCCGTCGCGGCCCGTGAAGGGCCATCCTGACGAGCGCCGCCACCTTCGGGGCCGCGTACAGCAGCAGGCCGACAACCGCAAGCGACGCGACTGCGCCGAGGACGGCGATGGAGGTCACCGACGTCTGTGGGACGACGCGGTCGATGCCAGGGACCAGCGTGAGCAGGGCCAGTACGACCACGACCCACGCCGCGGTGAGCAGGCGCCTGCTCACCGACTGGACCGTGTCACTGTCGACTGTCTCTCGAATGCCGATGTTGCGTACCATAGCTGCACCGGCAACAAGAGCCCGACGGTTATGTATCGCCACGACGGTCAACACGGGTTCACCGGGATTAAACGATGCGCTCGTGCAGCACAGTCGGGCAGGCCGCGGTGACGCCGTCGACGGCGAGAATCTCGTCGCTGATGAGCGCGTGGATGTCCTCGTCGCCCTCGGCCTGCAGTTCAGCCATCAGCATGTGGTCACCGGTCGCGGTGTACAGCGAGACCAGCCCGTCCGCATTCTGGAGGGTGTCGATGACCTCAACGTACTGTTCGCTCTCGACATCGATACCCACGAGTGCGATGCGCTGGTCGTCGAGTTTCTTCGGGTTGACCTCGACAGAGTAGCCGACGATTGCGCCCTCCTCCTCGAGTTTCTCGATGTATTTCTGTGCGGTCGGTCTGGAGACCCCTGCCCGCTGTGCGATATCACCGACCGACGCCTTCGGGTCGTCCATCAGAACCGAGAGAACGTCCTGCTCCGGGGACTCAGTTTCCATACCGGGGATACAGCGGGCGCGTACATAACTCCCCCGGACGATAGCTTGCTGTGCGCCGCTCTACAGGCACGACAGGCCGGGTGTCGGGGTCGTCCGGGGATCGGGGAGTTTCACGATCACGGGACACTCAGCCTGCTCAACCTGTAGACGGTTCGGGTCGGCCCGAACGCGTCTCGGTGCTGGCGACCGGTCCGGGCGTCACCGCGGCGGGTCGAGCACGAGGGCCACACGGTCCGGCGACCCGGGGACGAGCGCCTCTTTCTCCGTTCTGGAACGGCGCTTCAGCGCCCACTCGCGGCTCATCGCCTCGGATTTCGACGGCCAGCGCTCGACGTACCGGACCCTGACTGGGGTTCGACCGCGTGTGTACTTGGCCCCGTTCCCGGCGTTGTGCTCTGCCACCCGCCTCGCGACGTCGGTTGTGTAGCCGGTGTAAAACGAGCCGCGCTCGTCGCTGCATTCGACCAGGTACACGTAGTGGCCCATCCACGACTCTGGTTGGTGCCGGCCGGTGAAATCACTTGCCGTGCCCGGTCGACGCTACGGGCGGGAACAGGTCGGGTGCTGGGGTTTGACCCCGACGCGATTCACGCGATGTGGTCGTCAGCCGTCGGCTCACAGCCCCTCGACCGGGGCCGTTTTCATCCCGCGAACCGAAGCGGAGACGATGGTAGCGTTCCGTTCACACGACAGACTGCTCGACGCGGTGGCAGCCAGGGAGTTCGACAGACCACCGGCCCTCGTCGCGAACGCCCACATCACCGGGCTCGGCGTCGCGCGGGCGCTCTCGGCACATGGGGTTCCCGTTATCGCGGTCGACCGGGTCGGTGACGGCGCCGCCCCGCCCTCGGAGCACGTCGCCCTCGCTGGGCGGGTGAGCTACCCGCTGACAGACCAACAGGGGTTCCGGCGAGAGATCGAGGCGATCGCCGACGCCGCCGGCCGTGATCTGGTCGCGTTCGGCTGTATGGACGAGTGGGTCCACGCCCTCGCCACGACCGACCCCGAGGGGGTTCGACTCCCGTTCGCCGGACGGGAGACCGTCGACGCGGTGCTCGACAAGAGATCACTGTACAGCACCGCCGAGGAGATCGGCGTCCCGTACCCCGAGACGGTGCCGCTGACAGGGTCGGCGAGCGACCCTGTCCCCAGGGCGATTGACCGGCTCGGCCTCCCGCTTGTGGTCAAGCCGGCGTTCAAACGCGAGTTCGAGGAGGCCATCGGCACGAACGTCG
>OBKM01000362.1_pt1 | contig 22931 bp, 21 predicted proteins | sample 1519691 | NCBI WGS metagenome assembly OBKM01 (sample SAMEA37050418, study PRJEB22526) | metagenome | biome: saline pan; feature: lake; material: water | place: Egypt | collected 2015 | depth 0.5 m | reverse complement strand
CCATCAGCCCGTGCGCGAACAGGACGTAGCCGAGGACGACGAACGCGACGCCGAGCAGCCGGTGGACCCGCCGGCGATGGACGGCGTCGACGCGCTCGATCAGGGTACCATAGAGGAACACGGCGGGCATCGTTCCGACGCCGAGCGCCGCGAGCGCGATCCCGCCGCTGACGGCGGAGCCGCTCGCGAACGCGTACAGGTACGCCGGGTAGAGGATCGGACACGGGAGCAGTCCGTGGACGGCCCCGAGCCCGACGATTCCCGGACCGTTCGCGAGCCGGTCGACGTGACCGGTCAGCCAGCCGGTGATCCGCTGAAGTCCGGGGAGGTGGACGCCGCCCGTCGCGCCGCCGAGGACGTACCGGATCCCGACGAGGATCACCGCCGCGCCGACGCCGAGTCCGACGACTCCGCGGACCGTCCCTGCCGCGCCCGTGAGCGTTGCTGCCCCGACGAGGACGACCCCGCCGATCGCGCCGAGCAGCGCACCGATGAGCGTGTAGCTCGCGGTCCGTCCGAGATTGAAGAGGGCGTGTTGGCGAACCTCGTAGGTGGTGAGGTGGCCACCCCGTCGACGGTCGGTCGAGTCGGTTCCGGCTGCCGCGCCCGTCCCCCCGTCGGTTCGACTCCCGGCCGTCGACCCGCTCCCGCCCGTATCCGTTACGCTGCCGTTCATCCGCGCGGAGTACGCAGTCACGAGCGGGCCGCACATCCCGATACAGTGGGCACCGCCGAGCAGCCCGATGGCGAGAAACAGGAGGACGTCCGTTCCGAGCAGGAGTGAGGGGTCCATCGCGTGGTTCACCTCGGTTTGGGGGCGAGCGCGCTAATGGGTTTCGTCGTCGGTCGTTCGGATACGGACGGGACGCGGGCGGGACGCCGACGTCTCATCGGTCACGCAGTTCCCTGACGGTCAGCACGGAGAGCACGGCGAGAAGCGCGGCCTCCACGACCTTCGAGGCGAACGCGAGCGAGTCGTCCTGGAGGTGAACGACGACCAAGCGTATCGGTCCCAACTCCGAGTGACCGCCGTGTGCGGGGCGACCGGGCCAGAACGCGCCGTGATCGAGGACGGTGTGCCACGCCGCGTAGCCGACGAGGAAAACGAGCATCAACAGGATCCCGCCGACGTAAACGGGAAGCGGGTCGAACCCCTGTACGACGAGCAGCACGCCCATGAGCATCGCCATCGTCGCGAGGAGAAACGCCGCTGGCCGAGGGTCGTGGAGGATCCCGAACCGAAGCTGATCGACGGCGACCGGCAGCGCCCAGTAGAGGTGGATCCCGGCGACGGCCGCCGCAAGAACGCCGGCGAGACGGCGGAGCATGCGGTCGGACGACGGCGAGGTCTCGACGCCCATCTCACGGCTCCTCCACGATCACGGTCGCGTACATCCCGCCGAACTCGTGGGGAATACAGACGTAGTCGTACCGTCCCGGAACCTCGAAAGTGTGGCTGAACTGCTCTCCGTTCCGGAGGTCTCCGCCGAAGTCGTCGTGCCACTCGTCGCGCGCGGTCTCCTCGTCGTCGAACCCGCCGGAAGCGAAGTACTCGGCGTCCTCCGGGATGCCGCCTTCGTAGGCCGTGACGGTGTGGATCCGCGTACTGGTGTTCTCCCAGACGACGGTGTCCCCGACCGTCACGGTGAGATCGTCCGGGACGTAGCCGTCAGCAGTCATTCCGACGTCGTAGCCGTCGTCCTCCCCGTCTCCGTCTGTCGCGTTCGCGTCGCCGCCTCCACCGCCGGTGATCGCGCCGTCCCACTCGTCGACACATCCGGACAGTGCGATGGCGCTCCCGATCCCCACGCCGGCGAGTCCGGCGCGCTCGAGGAAGCGTCTCCGATACATATCGGAGGTGAGGGACGTGGTCGCTTGAACCCCGCGATCACTCCCGTCCGTCGGGAAGAGCCGAGATCAGCCGTCGTGACCGATCGCATCGGTGCCACCGTCGACAACGACGCCGATCATCCGTCGTTGGGCCGCCGCGAGGTGTTCGGCGAACGTCGACCGGGCGATCCCCACGGCCTCCGCCACCTCCTCGGCGCTCGCCTCGCGCGGATACGAGAAGTAGCCGAGCCGCCACGCCGCACACAACACCTCGCGCTGTCGGTCAGTTAACCGTCTCCGGTCGACCACGACGGGGTCCGCCCGCTCGTGGTCGCCGGAGTGAGTGAGGCGGTCGAGCGTGACGGTCGCACCCGTCGACTCAACGGCGTCGACGATGCCCCCGAGCGGCTCGACGGTGGGCAAATGAACGGTGACACGGAGTCGATCCGGATTCGTCCGAACCGTCGCGTCGGCCACCGGGTAGCCGAGCGACTCGATCGTGCGATACGGACACGCGTCCCGCGGCTCGACTTGGCGTCGATACACGCGAGCGCCGTCGACCTCAAAAACCGGAGCGGCCGGGGCGGAACCGTCGGACGGGATCGGACCCTCGACTCGGAACTGCTCGATCGTGACGTCATCGAGCGTGATCGCTCGAACGTCCGTCGCGACCGTCCCGTCCGGCAGGGCGTCGACCACCGGACACTCCGGAGGGTCATGGGCGACGAGGCGCGCGCGAACGCCATCGCCGGAGGTGCCGTACCCCGGGTCCCGTACGTTCGAGGCGGGAGCGCCGCTGGAGCGACTGGGAACCGAGCGAACCGGATCGGGTGACTCTGGCATGTGTTCTCCCCCGTATCCCACGAGTAAATCGGCGGGGCCTGACAAGTACGCCCCAAGCCGCTTCGACGACATATAAAAGCCCGTCGCATGACGGCGATGATTCTCGGCGATGGACGATCACGTGTCACACGATGAGCGATCGCTCTCTCGACGGGACCTCAGTCGGGATCGTCGGCGGCGGGATCGGCGGGCTCGCCGCGGCGGCGTATCTTGCCGACGACGGCGCGGCAGTGACGCTGTACGAGCGTTCGGACCGGGTCGGCGGCGTCGCCGGCCGGATCGAACGGGACGGATTTCGGTTCGACACCGGTCCCTCGTGGTACCTCATGCCGGAGGTGTTCGAGCGGTTCTTCGGTCACTTCGGTCACGAGCCCGCGGAGTTCTACGAGCTGGAGCGGCTCGACCCGCATTACCGCGTGTTCTGGGACGACGGCGACCGTGTGGACGTACCAGCCGATCCTGAGGCCGCCGCACGGCTGTTCGAGTCGTACGAGGACGGCGGTGCGGAGGCGTTCCGTCGATACCTCGCGGACGCCGAAGCCGCATACGAAGCCGGAATGGAGCAGGTCGTCCTCCCAGGGCGGTCGCGCCTTCGTGACTACCTCTCGACCGACGTTCTCCGTGCCGGCCGTGAACTGGCCCTGCTCGACAGTCTCGACGAGCGGGTGAGCGAGTACGTCGACCACCCGAAGCTCCGGCAGCTGCTCCAGTACACCCTCGTGTTCCTCGGCGGGTCCCCGCACGACACGCCGGCGATGTACCAGTTGATGAGCCACGTCGACTACGGCCTCGGCGTGTACTACCCGATCGGCGGGATGTACGAAGTCGTTGAGGCGGTCGAGGCGGTGGCACGCGAGCGCGGCGCGGACGTCCACACGAACGTCGAAGTTACCGGCCTCGACCCCGTCTCGGGCGGCGTCGCGGTCGACCTCGGCGGCGACCGATACGTCCACGACCGGGTCGTCTGTAACGTCCCCCCGGAGTACGTGGAACGAGAACTGCTGCCCGCGGGGAGCGTCCCGCGACTCGGCGACTACTGGGACCGTCGTACGTACGGGCCCTCGGCGTACCTGTTATACCTCGGCGTCGAGGGACGGGTAGACGAGTTGGCACACCACACGCTCGCGTTACCGACCGACTGGGATCCCCACTTCGAGGCCATCTTCGAGGAGCCTCGATGGCCGGAGGACCCGACGGTGTACGTTAACATCCCCTCGCGAACCGATCCGTCGGTCGCGCCGTCGGGCCACGAGACCGTGGTGATCCTCGTTCCGTTGGCTCCGGGGCTCGACGACGCTCCGGAGCGACGAGAACGGTTCCGCGAGACGGTACTGGAGACGGTGGCGTCGTACACGGGCGTCGACCTCGCGGACCGGATCGTCGTCGAGGAGTCGGCGTGTGTCTCCGAGTTTGCGCGCCGGTTCAACCGTCCCGGCGGAAGCGCGCTGGGACTCGCACACACGCTCACACAGACGGGCCCCCTCCGTCCGGGTCCCCGAGTTCGAGGGGTCGACCGGCTCTACTACGTCGGCGGCGGGACGAACCCGGGGATCGGCGTGCCGATGTGTCTGCTGAGCGGCGAACACTGTGCGGACGCGGTCGCCGAGGACGTCTCGATCGGGGGGTTCGATCGACTCTCCTTCCTCGCTCGCGAGTGAAGCAGAAGTGTGGTATACCACCACAAGACATTTTACGTCGTGGTACTGGAAACCACACGCGACATCCCCCTCCTTGTGGTGCCGGTTTCGCGGTGATCCATACTCGTTAGGTTGATAGATTTAATCAAAGTGGAACCAACCCGTAGGTGTCGCATGATAGAAACAGCAGCAGCCGACCTAGCGGTAGCAGCACAGGGAGTCCCCCTGGAGGTAACCCAGACCGATATCTGGAACTACCTCCAAAGCGATGAGGGGATGTTACTGAACCTCTCGTTGTGGGTCAACATCGCCTTGGCAGGGCTCTCGATCCTCCTCTTCGTGTTCATGGGGCGGAACGTGGAGGACCCGCGCGCACAGCTGATCTTCGTCGCGACGCTCATGGTCCCGCTGGTATCCATCTCCAGCTACACCGGACTCGCGTCCGGACTCACGATGAGCGTCCTCGAGATGCCAGCAGGACACGCGGCAGCCGGCTCGACGACGCCGATTGCCGGCGGCACGGACGGCGTCCTCACGATGTGGGGCCGTTACCTCACGTGGGCGCTCTCGACGCCGATGATTCTGCTCGCGCTCGGTCTGCTCGCGGGCTCGAACATCACGAAGATCTTCACGGCCATCGTGGCTGACATCGGGATGTGTGTCACCGGTCTCGCGGCCGCGCTGACCACGTCCTCTCACGCGCTCCGCTGGTTCTGGTACTTCATCAGCTGCGCGTTCTTCCTCGTCGTGCTGTACGTGCTCCTCGTCGAGTGGGCAGCCGACGCCGAGGTCGCTGGAACCGCAGAGATCTTCAACACGCTGAAGATCCTCACCGTCGTGATGTGGCTCGGTTACCCGATCTTCTGGGCGCTCGGTGCCGAGGGGATCGCGGTGCTCGACGTCGCCATCACGTCCTGGGCCTACAGTGGCCTCGACATCGTCGCGAAGTACATCTTCGCGTTCCTCCTGCTCCGCTGGGTCGTCGACAACGAGTCCACGATCGCGGGCATGGCGTCCGGGCTCGGCTCCGCCAGCGGCGGCGGCGCGGCTCCGGCCGACGACTGACGACGTAGCGTCGCGGTATCACCGTTCGGGCGGTTTCACGGTGTCGTTCGCCCGCGGACCGACGTGGGGTGTCCGCGGGCCTTTTTGCGGTTCAGTTCACAGTTCGCTAGCGGCAGCACCCGGAGTTGACTCACGACCACGAAGACGGGCCGTGAACGTCGATATCCGCTGGACAGACCCATGCCGGCCAAACGGGTGCCGGTCGACCGGACGCCCGGAGGGTCCCGGACGTTCGAGTTGCCGGTTGGATATGTGTTCGTTGCCGATCGAACCTGTGAGCCGCCGGGTGACCTGCTGTGACTCCGCTACCCGGCGAGGATCGCTCGACTCTCGTGGCACGCATTGAGGGGCCGGCCGGCGGCAAAGAGCGCTGCGTCCATCGGGACCGGCGATCGCCGTTTCGGCGGAGGGTGGCAGTCGACTCCCTCTTGGACCCGTGATACGGGTCAGCGGACGTATCGTTCACCCGGGAGAAGCCGGAGCCCGTGACTGCGTTTCGCGACCGTGTCAGTTCGGTCGTCGCCGAGGCAGGGCGGTCCGACCGGTCTCAGTCGTCGCCGGTCGCACCGTGTCGCTCGGCGTGGCGCGTCGGCTCGGTGCCGTCGTCGTTCGTGACGACCGACCGTGCGCCGAGTACGCTGCCCGCCGCGAGCAGGATACCGGCGGCGACGTCGACCATCCAGTGGATCCCGAGTGCCATCGTCGCCAGCACAATGCTCGTCGCGAGCACGAACGCAACCGGGGTCCAACGGGGGAACTCCGCGTGTGTCATGCCCGCAACCACGAGTACCGTCACCGATAGCGACGTGTGGAGGGAGGGGAACACGTTCGTCTGTGAGTTCACGAGCGAGGTGAGATAGACGATCTCGGGAAACAGCTCGATAAGACCGTGGCTCACTGTCGTTGCCGACTCGGAGCGCTGGTGATACGTCCGTGGTCCGTACGCTCGAACGACCGCGTAACACACGATCGCCACGGCGTAGTTGATCCCGTAGGCGGCGACGAGCGTCTCAAGCGGGCGCGTCGATGACGCGAAGAGGTACGCGAGCAGCGGAAAGGTCAACAGCACCGCGTAGCCGAACACGTACACTCCGGCGAAATACACCGTCCCCCACTCCGGAAACAGCGCCTGGATCGCGGCGACGGCGTTGCCTTCGATCGAATGGAATAGCGCCGTCGGATCGATCCCGTACTGATACGAGAAGGCGACGATGTACGTCTGTAACCCCTTGTTCACGACGAGGATCGCTGCGAGTAACGCGACGTACGGCGCGATCGCACGCAGTCGACTGCGGAGGTGATGGCGGTCCGTCAGCACCCGCCGGCGTTTTTCACCGTCGACACAGAGAACGAGTAACGCGGCAAGCGAGGTCGCGGTGACAGCGAGCACGACCGCCACGAGTCCGGCGGTAAGCAGCAGGCTCATCCGGCCGTCACCTCGCCGCAGGACTGCTGGTCGGCGAGTCGGGTCGTCGCGGGTGACGTTGACGGCTCTCCCACGCTCAGCCGTGTTCCTCCGGGTGCCACGGCCTCACTTCCCCCAGAACGGGTCGCGCTTTCGGCGCGTGTCGAGGTAGCCGGCGAGCGCCTCGCGCTCGTCGGCGGTGATCTCCTCTTTGAGTTCCTGTTCGAGGATCTTCGCGTGCTTCTCGGGGACCTCAGTCCACAGGGTGTCTCCCTCCTCGATGTCGCGGCCCACCGTTGGACCGTCGATGGCGATGCTCACGCGCTCGCCCGAGCGCGCCTCGTCGACGTCGTCGCCCTGCTTCTGGATCCCGGAGAGACTCCCGACGCGATGGAACTCGTTGCCCTCGAAGTAGCCGACAGAGCGGTTGTTCTGGAGCGTCCCGGCGATGATCTCGACGCCGACGACCGCGGGGTCGTTCTGGCGGAACGTGTGATCGGGGAGCAGTCGGAACCGCGAGGGCCGGACCACCTTGTCGAGCACCGTCTCCTGTTGTGCGCGCTGGCGCTCCTCGACGTACGTCTCGTAGTCCTCGATCAGCTGGTAGATCACGTCGTTCGTGAACAGCTTCACGTCCGCGCTCTCCAGTTCCGTCTCGGCGTTCGGGAGGATGTCGACGTTGAACGCCAACAGCGCCTTGTGTTCCTCTTGGTTCGCCGTCTCCGTGATGGCGATGTCGCGCGGGGCGACGTCGCCGACCTCCGCGCGCATGATCGGCACTTCGGCCTCCCTGAGCGCGTTCGCCATCGCTTCCAGCGATCCGAGCGTGTCCGCCTTGACGACGACGCCGTCCTCGGCGGTGTCGACTTCGATCTCGGCGAGTTCGGCTTTCACCTCGGCGATGGCGTCGTCCAGCGGTTTGTCGCGGACGACCCGGACCGGTGCGCCCGCCATCGCGTCGTCGAGGTCGGGCGCGGCGATCTTCACTCCGGCGGCGGCCCCGACCGAGGCCACCTTTTCGAACTGCTTCTCGGTGCGGATCTCCGCGAGTGGGCGGGGCTGGAGCAGCGCGCGCACCTCCGTGACGATCGGTTCCTCCTGACCGCCCACGACGATCTCGTCGCCGTTCTCTATTACGCCGTCGTAGACGACGGTGTCGACGGTCGCACCAAACCCTCGCTCGTCTTTCACTTCGAGCACCGTCCCCTCGCCGGGTCCGTTGACGTCTATCGCCATCTCCTCTTTCATGAACCGTTGGGAGAGTCCCATGAGCACCGCCAACAGGTCCGGGACCCCCTCAGCGGTGATCGCCGAGACGGGGACGACGCCGATGTTCTTTTGGAAGTCTTGGACGCGCCAGTAGAGGTCCGCGGAGAAGCCGGCGTCGGACAGCTGGCCGATGATCTCGTAGAGGTTCTCGTTGAGCATCGACATCGCGCGCTCGGACTGTGCCTCCATGCTCCGCTGTATCGGCTCTCCCTCCTGCGGGTTCCATCCGGGGGTCGTGTCGATCTTGTTGGCGGCGACGACGAAGGGGGTCCCCGTCCGTCGGAGGATGTCGATCGCCTCCTCGGTCTGTGGCTGGAACCCGTCGTTGACGTCGACAACGAGCACGGCGATGTCAGCGAGCGCGCCGCCACGGGCGCGCAACGTCGAGAAGGAGTGGTGTCCCGGCGTGTCGATGAACAGGAGTCCCGGAAGGTCGAAGTCGTCCGGGATCACGAGCTCGCCGGCCATCCGCGAGATGGTGTCGAGCGGGATGTCGGTCGCGCCGATGTGCTGGGTGATCGCGCCTGCCTCGGCCTCGCTGACCGCGGAGCCGCGTATCTCGTCGAGGAGGCTCGTCTTTCCGTGGTCGACGTGGCCCAGGACGGCGACTATCGGCGTCCGAAGGGTGTCCGTGTGAGTGTCTTCAGTCATGAGAATCGCCCCGAGAAGGTTGTTACGTTTCGTTCCGCCCGGCCGTCAGTTAAGTGTTTCAGGACGCGGCCGTGCGCGGTGCGGCCCCGGCGGTCCGTGACACCCGGCGTGTTGCCGTCCGTCATCCGTCCGACGGCCCGTGGCGTTTAATATCGTGCCCCGAACAAACACCCCTATGGCAGACATCTTGGCGGAGAACCTCTCCGGGAAGGCAGTAATGGGGGCGGACGGGACCGAGCTCGGCGATCTGTACAACATCACGATGGATCTGAAATCCGGCGAGCTCCGACACCTGCTCGTCAGCCCGCACGAACAACTCAGGCTCGAGCGTGTCACGTTCGACGTTGACGACACCGGTCGGCTACAGGTTCCCGTCGGGAACGTCCAGGCGGTGAAGGACTACATCGTCGTCAGCCGCTGATGAGAGTTCTCGACACGTCGGCGTTCATCCACGAGTACACCACCGACGACTCGGTGGTCTCGGTGCCGGAAGTCCACGACGAGCTCGACGGCGAGACCGCGCTCCGGTTCGACGCGATGGAGGGGTCGGGGATGACCATCCACGTCCCTGCGCCCGAGGCAGTGGGGAACGTCGAGCGCGCCGCGCGCGGCTCCGGCGACCTCGCCGAGCTCTCGGATACCGACGTCAGGCTGATCGCGACCGCCGTCGAGCTTCACGCTACGCTCGTCACCGACGACTACGCGATGCAGAACGTCGCCGAGCGACTGGATCTGGACGTCGAGCCCATCGCTCGCGACGGCATCACGGAAGAACGAGAGTGGCGATTCCAGTGTGTCGGCTGTAGCCGAACCTTCGACGAAAACCGCGAGCGGTGTCCGATCTGCGGCAGCGACCTGACGCGAAAGAATCCGGCATGAGCGGTCGATCGTTTCGCCGGTAGTGCGTCGGCGATCGAGCCGATCCGGTCAGCGCTCCGTCGACTCGCTCGAAGCGTCGATATCGGGGTCGTTCGAGACCACCTCGTCGAGTGCGGCGTGGTCGATCCCGGGGAGTCGGTGACGGAGCCGAGTCGCGACGCGACGCGCCTCCGCGAGTTCGACCTCGGCGACCGCTCGGACGAGTGCCGCGGCACGTTCGGTTCGGGCACGCCGCCACGTCTCCTCGCGGGCCCCGTACGTCCGGATGGCGCGCATGAAATCGACTTCCGAGAACGCCGGCCAGTAGGGGGCACAGAAGTAGACGGCCGCCTCGTTGCCGTTGGCGTGCCACGGGAGGAAATTCGAGGTTCGCTCGTCGCCGCCGGTCCTGATGATGAGATCCACGTCACGGACCGGCCGATCGTAGAGCCGGGACTCAACGGCCTCGACGTCGACGGCGGCGGGATCGAGGTCGCCGTCGGCAACCTCGCGGACGACCTCGCGAGCCGCGTCGAGCAGCTCGGTGCGGCCGCCATACGCGAGCGCAACGTTGAGCGTGAAACGGTCGTTGTCGGCGGTACGTCGCTCGGCGTACGTGACCGCGTCCCGCACGCGGTTCGGGAGTCGCCCGATGTCTCCGATAGCGCGGACGCGGACGCCCTGATCGTGGACGCGGTCAGCGTCGGCGAACTCCCGGAGCTTCGCTTCGAGCAGGTCGAAGAGCGGTTCCAGCTCCGCGTCCGGCCGCTCGAAGTTCTCGGTGGAGAACGCGTACAAGGTTAGTTCCTCGACGCCGACGTCCGCACACCAGTCGAGCAGCCGCTCCGTGGTGTTCGCCCCGGCGCGGTGCCCGTCGGGTGGGTCGTCCCCCTGCTCCCGGGCGTAGCGCCGGTTCCCGTCCTGGATGACGGCGACGTGTGTCGGCACCCGCTCCACCCGCCGGTGGAGGTGTCGCAGGTACGCGCGTTCGACCGCGCCACGGAGCCGGTTCAGCACGGTCCGTGCGACGACACGAACGGATATGTAACTTGGCGTTTCCGTGAGGCGACACGAACGGGAACGTAACCCGTCGTTGCCGGCCGATCGGAATATAACGGGCACTGTGGCCGATGAACGGTACACCTGCTCTCCTACAGGCGGCTCAAGACGAGTGCCTCGGGGTTTGGCCCGAGCGGTTCACGGGTGGAACTCGTCTTCGTACTCCTCCTCGTCCTCGTCGTCGCCGTCCGGTGGCACGAACTGCCCGGTAAGAGCGTAGCTCGTGATAAACAGCGCGATGAAACCGACGCCGACCGCCGCGGTCGTCCGCACCACGAACGGGAACTCGATCCACCAGAAGTAGCGGTCCGAAATGATGATGGCGATGACGGCGACGACGATCGCCTTCTGCTCGTCGGTCGGATCGCGAACGAGACCGACCACGTCCGATCTGAGATCGTCGACTAATCCCATCAGGCGTCACCTCCGCCTGCGGCCGCACCGGGGTGGTCGATCACGCGGCTCACGCGTTCGAGACCCTCCTCCAACTCGTCGGTCGGGAGCCCGAACCCGATCCGGAAGCGATCGGGAAAGCCGAACAGATCGCCGGGCGCGAGCACGACCCCCTCGCGCTCGACGACCGCGCGACAGAACTCGCGGCCGTCCTCGAACCCCTCAGGCACCGTCGGGAAGGCGTTGACGCCGACGGGATCATACCAGTCGAGGTCGTGACGATCGACCCACTCGGCGACGCGCTCGCGGTGCTCGCGGGCCAACTCGCGGTTCTCCTCCAAGATCCGATCCTCGCGCCGGCCAAGCGCCTGTTTCGCGACGTGCTGGCCGAACAGCGACGGGGAGATGGTGGTGTAGTCCTTCCAGCGCCACGCCTGCTCGACGACCGCCTCCGGCCCGGCGATCCACCCGAACCGAAGCCCGGCCAGCCCGTACGCCTTCGTGAGGCTCGTCGTGGAGATGCCATGGGCCCCGAAGCTCGCGACCGGCGGCTGCGGCTTCTCGGCGAGCAGCCGGTACACCTCGTCACACAGGAGGTATGCGTCGTGATCGACGGCAATGTCGTAGGCCGCCCGCATCGCCGCTTCGTCGTGGTACCGGCCGGTCGGGTTGTTCGGGTTGTTCACGACGACGACGGCGGTGTCCTCGCGGACCGCGTCGGCGACTGCGTCGGAATCGAGCTCCCACGTTGGCGGCTCCAACTCGACTCGTGTCACCTCGCCAAACGCCTCGGGGACGGCGTGAAGCGCCTGATACGTCGGGGTGACGACGACGGCGTGGCTTCCGGAGCCGATACCGTCGTCGCCCGGAGGAGCATCGGTTCCTATCAACGAGAGGAACGCGAGGAAGTTCGCCTCCTGTGTACCGCAGGTGAAGAGAACCTCGTCGGCGCTCCGGCCGTACCGATCGCCCACGCGGGTCCGGAACTCGGGGTCACCGTTCGTCGGGATCACGTATCCCAACTCGCCGGGGTCGAGATCGAATCGACCCGCGTCGAGCGACCGGATCCCGCTCTCGGCCAGCATGATGTCGGCCTCGTGTTCGTACTCGGCGAACCAGCGTTCGAGGCCGAACGGTTCGATGCGCATACCCGATCTGCGGTCGGCGCGAGGTTAGGTGCTACGGTCGCGGTCGGCGCGATTGCGGCTCCGTTCCGCCGCCGACACCGCTTTCACCGACTAGCCGCTTCGATCGATATCGAATGATTCCTCCGACTTCGGCGTCTCCCTCGGCGTCAGAGACCTCACGTCCGACCGCACTCGCGTCCGCGACCTCACTTTCACCCGATCGGCTCGTCGAACTCGCGGACCGCGTGGACGGGAAGTCGGGCGAGAGCCTCGACGTGTTTGCGCCCGCGACGACCGAGCGGATCGGGTCGGTGCCGGCGTGTGACGAAACCGATGTTGCGACCGCTGTCGACCGGGCCCGGGAGGCTGGGGCGGCGTGGGCAGACCGTCCGATCGACGAGCGCGCGGCGGTGATCGACCGGGCCGCGGACCTGCTGCTTGCGGAGCGGTCCGCGCTCCTCGATCTGCTTCAGGCCGAAACCGGCAAGTCCCGTCGGACCGCTGTCGAAGAGCTGTTCGAGGTGCCGCTCGCCTGCGAGTACGCGGCTCGGAAGGGTCCGGACGCGATTGCTGAGGACCGACGGAACGCCGCGGTCCCGGGGCTCTCGACAGCGACGGTCACTTACGAGCCGGTTGGCGTTGTGGGCGTGATCTCGCCGTGGAACTACCCCCTCACGCTGTCGGTTGCGGACGTGGTCCCCGCGTTGCTCGCGGGCAACGCGGTCGTGCTTAAACCGGACGAGAAGACGCCGTACACCGCGCTCGCGCTCGCAGAGATACTCGAAACAGCCGGACTTCCCGAGGACGTGCTGACCGTGGTGACCGGCGAGGGACCGACCGTGGGGCCCGCCCTGATCGACCGTGTCGACCACGTCGCGTTCACCGGGAGCACGGAGACGGGTCGGATCGTCGCGGAGCGTGCCGGGCGCAACCTGATCGACTGCTCGCTGGAGCTCGGCGGCAACAACCCACTCGTCGTACTCGACGATGCCGACATCGAAGCGGCGGCTCGGGGCGCGGTCCAAGTCTGTTTTGCGAACGCGGGACAGCTCTGTCTGGCGGCCGAGCGGATCTACGTCGTCGAGTCCGCCTACGACGCGTTCCTCGACGCCTTCGTTCGCGAGACGGAGCGACTGACGCTCGGAACCGGCTACGACTACGACGACGACCTCGGCTCGCTGATCGACGCCGACCAACTCGACCGGGTGCGATCACACGTCGATGACGCCAGAGAGCGCGGCGCAACTGTCGAGACCGGGGGTCGCCATCGTCCGGATATCGGCCCCTACTGTTTCGAGCCAACCGTGCTGACCGGGGTCGACCCGGACGCGACTGTCGCCTGCGAGGAGACGTTCGGACCCGTCGTCTCCGTGACGCCCGTTCCTGATGTCGACGCCGCGGTCGCGGCCGCAAACGACTCGCCGTACGGTCTCAACGCGAGCGTCTGGACCGCCGACCGAAAGCGCGGCGCGGCGGTCGCTCGCCGGATCGACTGCGGGACCGTCTCCGTGAACGACGGATTCCTGACCGGCTGGGGCGCGCGCGACGCACCGATGGGGGGGTTCGGCGACTCGGGGATCGGCCGGCGGAACGGCCCGGAGGGAGTCCGGCGGTTTACGGAGTCGCGGACGGTCGGCGTCTCTCGAATCGGCCCGTTCACCTTCCCCGACCGGATCCCGACCGGGTGGTTCGTCCGCGGGGCGTTCGCTGCGACGACTATCGGACGCCGCGTCTCGAAGGCGGTTCGGCAAGCGAAACGGAGAACGATCGGGCGGGTGACACGGGGCGTGTTTGGACGGGAGTGAGTCGTCGTTCCGAAGGGCACGGATTAATGTAACACGGGACGTTGAACCGATAGACAGATCGCTCCGACGAGCGGGTCGTCGGGGCGATGTCGTCACGCCACGACACCATGCAACAGTACCTCGATCTCGTCGACGACACGCTCTCGACGGGCACGTACAAGCCGAACCGCACCGGCGTGGACACCATCGCGACGTTCAGCGGCCAGTACACCGTCGACCTCGCGGAGGGGTTCCCCCTTTTGACGACAAAGCGGATGGACGGCTACCGCTGGAACTCGCTCATCCACGAGGTGCTGTGGTATCTCTCCGGCGAGGAGCACGTCCGGAACCTCCGCGAGGAGACGAAGATCTGGGACGCGTGGGCCGACGACGAGGGGCTGCTCGACACCGCCTACGGGCGCTTCTGGCGACGGTTCCCGGTCCCGGACGGGACAGACGGACTTCCGGGCGAGACGTGGCCCGACGACGCTCACCGCTGGGTGACCGTCGAGGAGGCCGAGGACGGAACCGAGCGCCGCACCTTCGATCAGATCCAGTACGTGCTCGACACGCTTCGGGAGAACCCCCACTCCCGACGGATGGTCGTGAACGCGTGGCACCCTGCGAACGCGACCGTCTCGACGCTCCCGCCGTGTCACTACACGTTCGTCGTGAACGTCCAGGACGGGAAGCTCAACCTCCATCTCACCCAGCGCTCCGGCGATATCGCGCTCGGCGTCCCGTTCAACATCGCCGCGTACGCGCTGCTCGCGAACGCGCTAGCCCAGCGAACCGGCTTCGAGGTCGGCGAGTTCGGCCACACGGTCGTCGACGCGCACGTCTACTGCGGACAGGGCGAGCGCGGCGAGTGGTACGCCGAGAACCTCCCGCGTCTTCAAGAACGGCTGGCGGATGTCGAAAACGACGCCGACTACCGGCGCGTAAAGGAGTGGCTGGCGGACGCCGCGCCCGCCGAAGCCGAAGACGAGGAAGGGTACGACCACGTTCCCGGGCTGCTCGAACAGCTCTCGCGTGAACCACGCGATCGGCCACGGATCGAGATTGCGGACGTGCCGCTCGACGAGTTGACCTATGACGATGTCGAAGTTGTCGACTACGACTCCGCGGAGGGGCTCTCCTTCGCGGTCGCGGAGTGATGGCAGACCGAGATAGCGGAGCGACGGGGCGTGACGACCACGACGACCCAGATACCCCCAACCCCGACGAGGTCGACCTCGTCCTCGTCGCGGCGGTCGCGGAGAACGGCGTCATCGGCGCGGAGTCGGGGATGCCGTGGCATTACCCCGCCGACCTCGCGCATTTTAAACGCCTGACGACCGGCCACCCCGTGATCGTCGGGCGAACGACCTACGAGAGCATCGTGGACCGGATCGGCGGCCCGCTTCCGAAGCGGACGAGCGTCGTTCTCTCCACCCGCGATCTCGACCTCCCCGACGGTGCGGTCCTCGCCGGTGACCTCGACGAGGCGGTCGATCGGGCCACGGACGCGGCAGCTAGCAGGGGTGTCGATACCGTCTACGTGATCGGCGGCGCGACCGTTTATAAGGCGTTTCTGCCGCTCGCGGACCGCATGGTTCTGACGGAGATTCCCGAACGACCCGACGGGGACACGTATTTTCCGGAGTGGGACCCGGACGTATGGACGGAGAACGCCCGCGAGACGCCGGACGAGGCGGGCGGCGACGGCAACGACAGCGACAGCGACAGCGACGGCAACGACAGCAACGACCTCGCCTTCGTAACCTACGAGCGAACCACAGAGTGACCGGATCGGTGGCCGGTCCCCGGATCTCTCATCCGGCGACTCACCCTTTTAATGGTGCGACGGCAGTGGAGAGCATTCGCGACGTGTTCGCCCAGAGTCCGCTGACGAGGAGGAAGCCGAGGAAGATGACGGCGAACCCAGCCATCGACAGCCCGGAGAGCGTCTCGCCGAGCAGCGCCCACCCGCCGACCGCGGAGACGACCGGGACGAAGTAGAACAGCAGGTTCGCCCGCGTCGGGTCGGTCTCGTCGATCAGCGCGAAGTACGCGAGATACGCGATCGCACCCGAAAACACGCCGACGTACAGTAGCGCGGCGACCGCGGCGGGAGCCATCGTTACTCCCGTCATCGACTCACCGGCTGCGACGCTCATCCCGTGTGAGAGCACCGCCGCTATCGGAACGCCCCAGACGGTGCGGGCCGTGCTCGAAATGGTCGCGTCCGCACGGCGGATCAACACGACGCCGAGCGCGCCAACGACGGCGGCAGCGAACAGCAACGGCACTCCGGGTCCGTTTCCGAGCAGCGCCGACGGCTCCGGGTTCGCGACTAACACGACACCGAGGAGTCCAAGCAGCATCCCGGCTGCGCCTCGTCGCGAGAGCCGCTCCGTGCTGAGCAGCAGTCCGGCAAACACCGGCGTCAGGATCGGATTGAGGCTGAAGACGACGGCTGCCACACCGCTCGTCACGTACTGCTGACCGAGGAACAACAGCGCGTTGGTGAGGCCGATGACGAGCGCGCCCGTCGCGAGGATTCCAGCCACGTCGCCGAGGGTCCGCGGTCGCAGGTCCGCCCAAGAGAGGCGGGTTACAGCGAACGCCGCCAACACGATCGCGCCGATGTCGAACCGAAGGGCGACGAACAGCAGCGGCGGGAGGTGTTCGAGGCCGACCTTCGCCGCGACGAAGGTTCCGCCGAAGAGAACGGCCGAGACCACGAACAGGAGGCCAGTTCGTCGAGTTAACACGCTACCGCGTCACCTCGGGAGCTGGTCGGGTGAACCGACGGCCGGGCGAACCGGGCGTCGATCGTGGGGAGGTCGTCATACCTCACACTCGGGGTTCAGGACGGATAACAGACTCCAGAAAACGTTCCACGGCGGGAAATCGGTCGGCTCGGTGAGAGAGTTTCACCCCCTGAAACGGGCACACAGGCGGTCGGCGCAAAGAGCGAAGCCGGTTTATTCCGCTGGACGCTGGAAAACGTATGGAGCGTCCGCTCGACGAGATCGAGTTTCTTGCCCGCTCGACAAATCGCGTCGAGGTGTTACAGCTGTTAGCGGCAGAGCCACACACCCGGGGAGAACTCGCAACCGCCACGGGTGCCTCACAGGCGACACTCGGGCGGATTCTCGAGGACTTCGTCGAGCGGTCGTGGGTCACGCGGGCGGAACACACCTACAGCGCGACGGCAACCGGGAGACTCGTCGCCGAGGGGATCGACGAACTCGTCTCGGTACTCGAAACCGAGGGAAAGCTACGTGACATCATCCCGTATCTCCCGACAGCAGAGCTACAATTCGACCTTCGTCACCTCGCCGATGCGACGGTGACGACCCCGAGCAGAACTCGTCCGAGCGCTCCCCTCCAGCGGGTGCTCGATGGGATGCGAGGTGCCCGAAGGCTGCGTGCGTTCTCGCACACGCTCAACGAACAGAGCCTCACGACCGCTCACGACCGCGTCACCGCCGGCGACCAGGAGTTTGAGGCGGTCCTCTCGACCGGCGCGATCGACGCGCTCGCGGCCGATGACCGCCTCTGGACACGGCTGCGAACACTAGCCGATCACGATGGCGCGGAAATCAGAGTGTCCCACGAGGAGATCCCGGTTTCCGTTACCGTCGCCGACGACACCGTGTACGTCCTCGTCCGCGACGACGGTGGGATCCTTCGGGCTGCCATCCACACCGACAACTCGACGGTACGCACGTGGGCATCGGACGCGTTCTCGGCACACTGGGAGAACTCTCACCCGTTCGATCCGACGACGTACGACCGGTGAGTACTGCGTCTGACACACTGCTCGCCGTCGGGTTCGTCGAACAGTCGGATGGCCCGAACGACTAACGGCCTTCGAGACGTATCCCGGTCGATGGATGTCGCACTCATTACCGTCGGAGACGAGTTGCTCGCGGGCGACACCGTGAACACGAACGCGAATTGGCTCGCGGGCGAACTCACAGAGCGCGGCGTGACGGTTCACCGAGTGCTGTCGCTGCCGGATGATCGAGAGACCATCGCTGACCACGTCACAGCGTACGCCGACGCCTTCGACGCCGTCGTCGTCACCGGCGGGATCGGCGGCACCCCCGACGACGTGACGATGGAGGCGGTTGCCGACGCGTTCGGCCGCGAAATGACCGTTTCGGCGCTCGCCCGCTCGTCTGTCGCAGAGCGACTGGCGGCGATCGAGAGGCGAGTGCCCGATCGGGATCTTCAAGTCGACATCGACGCCGAGGCGGCACTGCCGGAGGAAAGTCGACCACTACCGAACGAGACCGGACTCGCACCCGGCTGTGTCGTTGAGAACGTCTACGTCCTTCCCGGCATTCCCGAAGAGCTGCGCGCGATGTTCGGCACCGTCGCCGACGAGTTTGCTGGAGCACGCCAGTCGCGGTTCCTCTACACCGTCGAAGCCGAAGCGAATATCGTGCCGGCACTGGAGGCGGTTATCGACGGGTTCGACGTGACCGTCGGCTGCTACCCTGACCGTGAGGCGGGGCACAACCGCCTGAAAGTCACCGGAAGCGACGCGGAGGCAGTGGACGCGGCTGTCGAACGACTCCTCGCAACGACCGACGCGAGCGAGACTCCGGTTTCGCGGGACTAATTCGTCCGATCAGCTCCGTAGCGCCTCGACCGGTCGCTCGTTGGCGGCCTTCCACGCGGGGTACGCGCCGCTCACGAGGCCGACGCCGACGCCGAACCCGAGCGCCAACAGGAGGTAGTAGCCGTTCGTCGGGTCGAGGACGAGCCCGACGTCGACTGCGGGGGTCGCGACGACGAGCGCGGCGACGACCAGGACGGTCAACAGCGTCCCGACCGCCGCACCGATCGCGCCGATGAGTCCGGCCTCCGCGAGCAACACGCGGAGGACGTCACGGCGGGTGACGCCGACTGCCCGCATCACCCCGATCTCCTGGCGACGCTCGACGGTGCTCATGAGCATCACGTTGAGGATCGAGACGCCCGCGACGACGAGCGAGATGCCGCCCAACCCCAGCAGGAAGGTGCCGAGCAGATCGAAGAACTCGTCGATCTCGTCGACTATCGCGGCCAACTCGAACACGTCGACCCGATCCTCGCGGTCGTTCACGGACTCGCGGATCGCGGCTGCGGCCTCGCGTGCTTCCCCGCCGGTCTCGGAGACGACGAGCACCTGATCGTAGCCGTCGGCGGCGAACGCCGACTCCGGCAGGAACACGGCGTCGTCCGGCGCGACCGGACTGAACGTCTGTGACTCCGCCAACACCGCGACCACACGCGTCTGTGCGCCCGCGACCTCGACCCGGTCGCCGACGCCCACGTCGAGGTCGCTCGCGAGCCCCGCGCCGACGATCGCGCCCTGCCTGTGTCGTTCCGGGACCCGACCCTCGGCCGCCTCGAACGCGAGCCCGGGCTGTTCAACGCCGTAGACGGTCGCGAACCCCTGTTCTGTCGGGCCGGAGACGACCGCGCCGTCGGAGTACAGCGGGACGACCGCGGGCTCGCCGACCGCCCGACGGATCGCGGCGACGTCGGCGTCCGAGAGCGACTCCACGCCCGCGTCGGCGTTCGGTGAGAGCACGACCTGCGTGCCGATATCGCCGATGGCGTCGTCCGCACCGAGCGCGAGCACGTTTCCGAAGATCCCGAGCACGGCGACCGCGAGCACGCCGATACAGACGCCCAGTACGGCGAGTACGGTCCGTACCCGGTTGCGCCGGAGGTTCCGCGAGGCCATCGCGATCGCCGGTCGCCACGCGCCCGGATTCATCGCTCCTCGCTCGGCGCGGGTGACGGGTCGCCGAAGAGGTCGGGCCCCTCGTCGTCGCCCTCGGTTCCGTCGCTCCCGGTTCCGTCGCTCCCGATTCCGTCGTCCGCTTCACGCGGCTTCCCGCCGACGAGCACGCCGTCCGTGAGTTCGACGACCCGATCGGCGTACTCCTCGACGAGCGCGTCGTGGGTCACGGCGATCACGGCGACGCCCTCGGACCGGACCCGCTCGAACTCCCCGAGGATCGACTCGCCCGTGTCGGTGTCGAGGTTCCCGGTCGGTTCGTCCGCCAGCAACACGTCGGGGTCGTTTATCAGCGATCGCGCGATCGCGACCCGCTGTTTCTGGCCGCCGGACAGCTCGGTCGGCTCGTGGTCCAGCCGGTCTCCGAGCCCGAACCGCTCCAAGAGCGCCTCGGCCCGGTCGGTCGCGTCCCCGGGATCGAACGCGGTCGGCAACGCGACGTTCTCGACCGCGGTCAGCGTCGGCAGCAGGTGGAAGTCCTGAAAGACGAACCCGATCGACTCCTTCCGGGCCGTCGTTCGCTCCCCGACGGAGAGGCTCGTCACGTCGGTCCCGGAGAGCAGTCGTCGCCCGTCAGTCGGGTCATCGAGCAGGCCGAGAACGTTAAGCAGCGTCGACTTTCCGGAGCCGCTCGGACCGACGACCGCGACGAACTCCCCCGGCTCGACCGCGAGATCGACGGCATCGAGCGCGACCACGGGTTCCGTACCCCCTCCGGGGTACCGCTTCGTCACGTCCTCCAGCGCGACGCTATACATCTCGACGCCGGATGACGACCGTGGCGACCGCGATCCCGACGGCTCCGACGGTCCCGACGACTCCGACGGTCCCGACGCCGAGTCCGATGGGGCCGATCCCGGCACCGGAGACCCCGGCGAACCGGCCGTCGCTCCCGTCGTCCGGCGGGGGCGGAAGGTCGAGGGCAACCGTTTCGACGTACCGAACGCCCCGATCCGTGTACTCGATCCGGAGCGGGACGGTGTCGGCAACGGAGGCGTTCGCCGCGGCGTGGATCTCGAAGGGAACGAAGTCGCTCTCGCCGACGACGCCGACGAAGTACGACTCCCCGTCGGCGGTGCCGGCGACGCCGTCGGCGGCGGTCACGTCGACGACGACACCCTCGATCTCGGCGTCGCCCGTGTTCGCCAGATTGGCGTCGACGACGACACGGTCGGTGCCCTCGTGCGTCACGCTCGCACCCGTGATCGTCGGACGGCCATCCCGTGGCGGGTACGACAGGTCGCTCTCGGCGGTTCCCGACGCGCCCTCGCCGTCGGGCGAGCCGGCGGACGAGCGGAACGCCGCGGTGACCGTGACGTTCGATCGCCGGTCCAGCGGACCGAGGTCGAGGACGACTCGGCGCTCCTCGCCGGGCGCGACGTCCTCGACCACGAACGGACCTGCGTCCACGACGGGAGCTTCTGTGCCGTTCGCGGCCTCGCCGGCATCCGCATCGCCGACGTCACTCGGCTCATCAGCGTCGCTATCCTCCAAGCCGATCCCCGACGCCGTCACGCTCACCCGGTCGGTGACGACGGTACCGGTGTTGACGACGGTCACGGCGACGGGCGATGCCATCGGGTCCACCGTCCCCTCGTCCGATCCGGCCTCCAGCCCGCCACCGCCACCGCCGAGCAGTCCGTCGATACCGCCGACACCGCCGACGTCGACCCCCTCGGCGTCACCGTCGTCCTCTCGGAGGTCCGCCGGCGAGAGGGGGCGAACGCGGAGATCGACCGCCGTCTCCGCCGGTTCGACGTCGACGACGACGTCACGCTGTACTCGGACGACTGGCGGGTCCGAATCCTCGTCCGCGTCGTCGACCGGCTCCGTCGCGGTCACCTCGACGGTAAGTCGGTGTTCACCCGGGTCGTCGAACGTCGTCCACAGCGTCGCGTCGAGGTCGTCACCCGGCGATAGCGCGCCCGGCGCGGCCGCCACATCGTGTGTCTCGCCGTCGGCGTCGAGGAGCCGGAGTTCGCTCACGTTCGCCGGTTCGGCGCTTCCCGCCGAGCTCGCGACCGTGACGTTCACTGCGGTTCGCTCACCGACGACCGGCTCTGACGGGTCGACCGCGACCGTATCGACGGTGATCCGCGCGTCGGGGACCCCCACCACACCGCCGGCCACCGCGGTCGCGGCGAGACAGGCGAGCAGGAGGGCCGTCGTTCGAGTGGATGGCAAAGTCAACAGTTGTAGGGGTTCACGCGACATATATTCGTCGCAGGCGGCGGTCTCGACGGTGCGGCAGCGGTCTCGACGGTGCGGCGGCGGTCTCGACGGTGCGGCGGCGGCCGGGATCGCCGCCCCGGAGACGTACCGGTTACGGATGCTTTTTCAACCGTCCGGGGTTATATGCCGATAATGAAAGGACTCGTCACCGCGCGAGCGGGTGGGATCTGATGATGGGCGGTAACGATCAGCAGGCGTACGACCGCGGGACCTCGCTGTTCTCGCCCGACGGCCGGATCTATCAGGTGGAGTACGCCCGCGAGGCGGTCTCGCGCGGCGCGCCGAGCGTCGGGGTCCGGACGGCCGACGGGGTCGTCTTCGTCGCGATGTCACGCGCGAGTTCCACGCTGATGGAGGCCGAGAGCATCGAGAAGCTCCACAAGCTCGATGACCACCTCGGCACCGCGAGCGCCGGTCATGTCGCCGATGCCCGCCAGCTGATCGACCTCGCGCGCCGCCAGTCGCAGGGTAACCGCCTCCGCTACGGCGAGCCCGTCGGCGTCGAGACGCTGACGAAGTTCATCACGGACCACATCCAAGAGAACACCCAGCGCGGCGGCACCCGGCCGTACGGCGCGGCGCTGCTCATCGGCGGCATCGAGGACGGCGAGCCCCGTCTCTTCGCGGCCGACCCGTCGGGGACGCCCAACGAGTGGAAGGCGACCGTCATCGGCGGCGGCCGCAAGGAGATACAGAGCCACCTCGAAGAGGAGTGGACCGAGGACCTCTCGCTTTCGGCAGGTATCGAGCTCGGCGTGGCCGCGTTGGCCGCCCACGACGACGAGTTCGTCCCCGGCGATCTCGCGGTCGCGACGATCACCGAGGCGGACGGCTACCGAACCGTTCCCGGAGACGATGTCGCCGACGCGTTCGAGGCTGCCGGGCTGACGACGGAGGACGCTGACGCCTCGGACGCCGAGGACGCTGACGACGACGACGCTGACGACGACGACGCTGACGACGACGACGCTGATACCGCTGACGACGAGG
>OBKM01000361.1_pt1 | contig 22933 bp, 22 predicted proteins | sample 1519691 | NCBI WGS metagenome assembly OBKM01 (sample SAMEA37050418, study PRJEB22526) | metagenome | biome: saline pan; feature: lake; material: water | place: Egypt | collected 2015 | depth 0.5 m | reverse complement strand
GCAACTTGGAGTGGAAGCACAGACGATGACAGTAGGTCAGGGCATGGCCGAATCAACGCCTGTGGAGACTGTGCTCCCTGGGAAGACTGAGACGGAAGTCAGTAATGTCTCTCCAAAGCGCGTCGTTGAACCAGGAAGCCCCTGCCTCAAGGAGCCGCCGAAGGCGGCGAGTAGGCAGGGGTAGTTCACTTCAGCCGGTAAACTCGTCTTCTGTAATCCGTACAATCACCGTATCATCGACGTCTTGGAGGTCATATTCTGGTGTTTCTTCCTCTGACCGCCGCACGTACAATGGTTCTACCAGCCTTTTTTGATCTACTGGAGAGTCTTCCTTTACTCCGTATATCATCAGATATTCACCTGTCTCATCTGGATCTTGTTCTCCAGCACGAACTTTTTCGGCAAGTGACCGTGAGAGCCACTCATCTTTACCGATTGATGTGTCCCTTACAAGTGATTGCTTAACAAACCTAGTGATATGCCAGTTTATATCATTAAGCAACGCTACTGCTGTCCCAATACTTAGTGTCTCAATATGGATTGAGTTTTCATATGGTTGTGTAATATCATACGCGGCTAATGCTTCTCTAGATGTTTCACGGGACAATAGTTCTGCTCGGATGCTAATATCATCTGCCCCGAGCAATACGACTTCCGTCACAATTTATACTTTCTTTGCCACGATTTTGTGAATTTCGATGCCGTATGACGCCTGTCATGCATAGGGGAAACATAATTACGCTCCAGATACAACAGATGGTCAAATGGATTCAATTATTGACGAAGCTATTGAAGAAGCGGAGGAACGCGACGGCTCCGCTGAGTTCACTGACGAAAATACCGGCACTGAATCTCAGTCCCGATCAGGTAGCATGACTGATGAAGAGTTGTACGATGTCCTTGAAGACCTCCAAACGGACATCACTGTTGTTGGCTGTGGTGGAGCAGGCAGCAACACAATTAACAGAATGCATGAAGAGGGAATCCATGGTGCTCGACTGATCGCTGCAAATACTGATGTCCAACATCTCGTCGAAATTGAAGCCGATGAGAAAATCCTCATTGGTGAACAAAAAACGGGCGGCCGTGGTGCTGGATCTCTTCCACAGGTTGGAGAAGAAGCTGCTCTGGAAAGCCAAGACGAGATTCTAAACGCAATTGACGGCTCTGACATGGTGTTTGTTACTGCCGGGCTTGGTGGAGGAACTGGCACTGGGGCGGCTCCTGTCGTTGCAAAGGCTGCTCGTGAATCTGGAGCCCTGACTATTTCTGTTGTCACGACGCCCTTTACTGCTGAGGGTGAAGTCCGTCGTACAAACGCTGAGGCCGGTCTCGAACGACTTCGAGATGTATCGGATACTGTTATCGTTGTCCCAAATGACCGACTTCTTGATTCAGTCGGTAAACTGCCTGTTCAACAGGCGTTTAAGGTCTCCGATGAGGTACTGATGCGGTCTGTCAAAGGGATCACTGAACTGATTACCAAATCAGGCCTTGTGAATCTCGACTTTGCTGACGTTCGGACTGTCATGGAACGAGGTGGTGTTGCAATGATTGGTCTTGGTGAGTCCGACTCAGAAGCCAAGGCTGAGGACTCAGTCAAGAGCGCTCTCCGGTCTCCCCTCCTTGATGTTGACATCTCCGGTGCTAATTCCGCACTTGTCAATGTTACCGGCGGCCAAGATATGGCAATTGAGGAAGCTGAAGGTGTTGTTGAAGAAATCTATGACCGAATTGATCCAGATGCTCGTATCATCTGGGGAACCTCCATTGACGAATCACTCGAAGGAACCATGCGTACGATGGTTGTTGTTACCGGTGTTGAATCCCCACAAATCTATGGCGGAGGCACGCAGCCCGAAATCGGTGGATCCTCCTCTTCCGAATCCAATTCAAGTTCAAGTCCAAGTGAGCCAAGCGACCAAGGGATTGACTTCATTGAATAACGACGCTGCACCAACAGATAGAAGGGTGTCGACTAGCCTATATCAAACCAAGAGATGAACGTTCCAACTGATCTTACCTCATATGTCAGGGTCTTGCGTATGGCAAGCACCCCGTCGTGGCAAGAGTTTTCGCAGGTTGCAAAAGTCGCTGCTATTGGAATCCTGCTTATCGGATTTATCGGCTTCACAATCTTTGTTTTAATGAGTTTCCTACCAGGGTGATATCATGCCGATGTATGCCGTAAAGACGACAGCTAGTCAAGAACAGACCGTCGCTGATATGATCATCAACCGTGAAGAGCCGTCAATCCATGCCGCACTAGCGCCAGATTCACTTACGTCGTATGTGATGGTCGAGGCAGATGATGCCTCTGTGTTTGAGCGTATCTTAGACGAAATCCCTCATGCCCGTGGTGTTGTCGAGGGCGAATCTGATATCTCTGAAGTAGAGCATTTCCTCTCACCAACACCAGATGTTGAGGGTATTGCGGAAGGAGATATTGTGGAATTGATCGCTGGTCCATTTAAGGGTGAAAAAGCGCAGGTTCAGCGCATTGACGAAGGCAAAGATCAGGTCACTGTTGAATTGTACGAGGCAACGGTTCCAATTCCGGTGACGGTCCGAGGAGACCAGATCCGCGTTCTTGACAGCGAAGAGCGGTAGAATAGTCTCTTTTCGGATATTGTTATTAGCTTCTAACAGCTTTTGATAGATACCTCCTATTCTTTGCCAGCTTCATTCTCTACAGAGATATCTTCAACTTCGTAGGTAATCCCGGCGTTGCGGAGGGGATCAGTCACTCGTCCGATCGTATCAGCGGTTGCAATGATGACTCCGTTGATGCCCCGCCTTGCTGCATCAGCAACGACTTCACCAACTCCGAAGATCACATCGGCCTCAACATCTACCTTTCGTAGTGCAACGATTGGTTCAACGCCAGCAGCAGCGACAAGGTCTGCATCATTGCATCGTGCTTTTGTAATCCGTTGATTGATATTTCGGCTTCCACCTGACTGAATTGTTGGCATTTGGAGGATTGTGACATCTCCTGGCTCTAAATCGATGATCCCATCAAAATCAGTCACGCCGACTTCTTCGCCTTTGGACGCATCCGTAGTTGCAATACCTGTTGCTGCTCCTTCTTTTCCTGGACTTGCATGAAGTAATCCATCTTCTACACTCAGCGTTACCGAATCTCCTTCTTCGATAGCTTCAATGGCAATAGCGGCATCCTCCTTCATCCCACCTAATATGTCATCTGTGACGTGTTCGATGTACTCCTGCGCCTCTGTTGCTTCTGATAGTATCCAGTCGACGCCTTCCGTTGTTACCCGATATCGTGATCGGCCTTCTTTTCTGACCAACCCGTCTTCTACTAATGACTGCATATACTCGCTCACTGCTTGGCTGGTGATTCCAACAGCGTCTGCAACCTCCCCTTGGCTTACAGCGGGCTGGTTCTCTACAATCTCTACGAGAATTCGAAACCGTGTTGCAGCCCGCTTATCTTCCAGCACATCAGCCATACTGCAATGTAGTTCACCTGCATATAATAAACCGATGGTAAACTACTTTCGACATTTCCGATTTGGAACTGTTCGGTAAGTTGTGTCATATTGAACTATTTTCTTACGTTTTTACTATTGACTTAGAAGGATTCCCTGTCAGGTACAATGCTGCTCTATCATTTCGGTTGCGTGGTCGTAGAGTTGTTCCCCTTGTCTTGGACGTTCACATCGGTGCCGTCTCCTTCGAGGGATGGTGATGTTTCGGGTCCAGACAATCTCCCTGTTCTTCTTTGGAATACTTTACTTTGCTATCTATCTCACTCAAGCTATTTCCCTACAGATCACATTTATCCCGTCAATTTCATGCTGATTGGGTACTCAGTATGTATCACTGATAATGGGTTCAACTGTCTTTCTCACTATCTCTGAGTTTCTTCAGAGTGTTTCCGACTTGTATCTCTATTTAGCAACTCTCACTGTTGGTGCATTTCTTCTTGCTGCTATTCTAGAGCTTACCGATCGTGTCTCAATCGCTGTTCCTATTGCAGGGGTTGGTTGGGTAATTTTTGGTCTTTTCTGGCTCTCGATGTTTCCATACTACTATTATGATGTCCAAAGTCCATTACAGGCTGTCTTGAGTTTTGCTGGAGTTCCCATCGCTTGGTATACTGGATATGTGCTTGCTTCTGGGCGAACGACATTGCTAAGCGTATCTCGAGCTATCAGTATCATGGGTCTCATCTACCTTACTGCGACTGCTGTTGATCCACTTAGAATCCTTCTTATTGAGACAGTCGCAGTTAAAACACACTTTGGAATGGAGTTGCTTGGTTACAGCCCTGGCATAACTGAAGGTCCAAACGGATACATGAGCCGATTTGACTTTGATGGATATACGACTTATATAGTTCTTGCTTGTACTGGCATTGGAAGCATCTCTGTGTTTGCCGGACTGATTGCATCAGTTTCTGCCCCGCTTAAGCGGAAAGTTGTGGGAATCGCTGTTGTCACTACTGTTATTTGGGCACTGAACTTACTTCGCAACATCTTCATTGGTCTCGCGTCACCCCTTGGATGGTTCGATTATTCGATTTTTCACACAATTACTGGAATCTTTGCGGAGGGAGTACGAACATCGTATTTCATCTCCCACCATCTTATTTCTCAATCACTCTCCGTTGGTGTCCTTCTGCTAATCACGCTCTTTACTGTTCGACTGGTTCCAGAAACGCTAGAACCATTAGAAGAGGTTCTCTATGTTCTAACAGGCAACGAGTACGATCTTGAAGATGCATTTGGACAACCAATTCGAACCGACGGCGGAGATTGAGATTGCTGACCGGGGAGCCTATCTCTCCGAGCACGATATCTTGGTCTGTGCTGATCTTCATCTTGGTCGAGATATAACAGCCAATACAGAATTTCCACTTGGTGCTTCTGACCGTATCCTTTCTAGACTTACACAATTGCTAGACCGGTTTACGCCAAATGAAGTGGTACTTGCAGGTGACGTTTTACATGCGTTTGACCACATCCCTTCCGGTGTTGAGGAGACGTTTGTTTCTTTGATAGAAGCCATCGAATCTATAGATGCTAAACCTATTTTTATCGAAGGCAATCACGATAGTTTCCTTTCAACATTGCACGATGGTCCTGTTCGAGATGCATACCGCATTACGGATGACATTGTTATCTGTCACGGTCACAAGCATCCAGTCCCTGACGCCACTTGGTATATCTGCGGTCATGTACACCCAGCGATCAACATCGAAGGACAACGCCACCCTTGTTATCTACATACTCCGATACGAGATGCTGAACCCAGAGTGACCGTTCTACCCAGTTTTACTGATATTGCTCCCGGGATGAAAATTAACGGCGTTATCAAGGACGAATTACCATCTCCACTCATACAGAACATTGATCGTTACCATCCTGGTATCTGGGATGCACAGACTGAGCAGTCCTTCTGGTTTCCGCCGATGTCTGAACTTCGGAGAATGCTATGAGACTTCTGACTGTCTGATTCGACTTTGTCTGCGATCAGTTCTTTCTCTCTATTTTTCTTTTAGATGGTTGTCCTGAATTACGCTAGCCGCCTTCACACCGCTTCGCATTGCACCTTCGATAGATGACCACTCTGTGAACTCTCCTGCAAAATAGCAGTTTCCGTCAGGTGTATCAACGTCTGGCAGTGATTCGTGAATATTTGGTGGCTGCTGGAATTGAGCAAATGTGATTCGGTCTGTTGCAATTGTTTCCATGTCTGAGAAGTTTCTACTTGGATACCAATTGGCTAGGGCCTGTTTCGTTTGGTCTGCTAACTCTTCGTTGTTCAATTCAGTCTTTACTTTTTCTCCTAGATATACAGCGGCGATTAATTCCTTAGATCCCGAAGAATACTCTGGTGCCACAGAGGAGATCGGCACAATGTGACTTGGAGAGGATCCTTCAATATTCAATAACAGTCGCTTTCCTTCCGGTGCAGCCGACGAATTAACTGCATAGTATTGCGTAATCACTCCTTTTCCAGCTGTTGGAACCGCCTCCACACCAGATAGACACTTCGCTGTCTTTGCATCTGTGCTAATCACTGCAATGTCAGCCGATATTGTATCATCCTCTATGTGGACTGTTACGTTCTCTTCTGTACTATCAATCCCTGTAATCCTTGTTTTTGTCTCAATGTTGACTCCTGCTGTTTTTGCATTCTTTTTGAGCTGTTTTGATATCTCTCCCATCCCATTTGCTGGCACTGCAATTTTTCCTTGTCCAAGGGTACGAAACGTGTATTCGAAAACTCGTTTTGATGTTTGCAGTGACCGGTCTAACGTGATGCCACCATAGAATGGAGCGATAAAGTTATTAATGAACTTCTTAGAGAATCCTTCTTTGGCTAGATAATTCTCGATTGTTGTGTCATCTCCTTTGAATATAGTCTCATGATCCTTATTTCGTAACTTCCACCGGAGTCGCATGACACGCAATTTATCAAAAAATGTTACCTCCCGATTGGTTGCTGATTCAAGAATCGCCATAGGATCTCGTAGTGGATCAGACAACACTGACCGTTTACCAGATCGTGCTAACACTGCTCCTGGCGTGAAGTACCGAAGATCAAGGGAGTTAAGATCAAGTTCCTGTTTTACTGTTGGATATTCGGTAAAAAGTACTTGGAATCCTCTGTCAAGTGTATAGCCGTCTATGTCCCGTGATCTAACCCGGCCACCAACTTCTGATTGCTCTTCGTATATTGTCACATCTGCCCCAGTGCTCGCAAGATGACGAGCTGCTGTTAATCCAGCAATGCCGGCTCCAATGATCGCAACTTCCAATGTCATCTTTCGATTAATCCCATACACGGGCCTGATATGTAGGTTTTTGTTTCTTGGATAGACAAGAATTAATGCCCTCAGATAAACCCTACAGTATGGAATCTTCCGACGCTGCTGCTGGTCTTTTGTGTACTAATTGTGGCACTTCACATTCTCTTTCCGCTACCGCAACACGATGTCCGTCATGCGATGGTGCTCTTATTGTCTCGTATAACTACGATGATATTAATGTTGAGGAGATAACCAATTTCTCTCCTGCAACAATGTGGGGATTTGATCAATTGCTTCCAGCCACTGCAGGCGCGGCAGTTAGTATGAGCGAAGGGAATACTCCGATGATTGAGTGCCCTGATGCAGCAACTGAACTTGGTGTTGAGGAATTATATATCAAAGACGAAGCTCAGTTACCTACCGGTACCTTCCAAGATCGGGGGTTTGCTGTTACAGTTAGCGCACTTGCGTCGACTGATATCACAGATGTTGCCCTTCCGTCAACTGGGGCCGCTGGACAATCAGCGGCAGCGTACGCTGCTCGTGCTGATCTCGATGCACACGTATTCCAACCCAGCCGTGCTGACTTCATTAGCCAAGCAATGACAAACGTGCATGATGCCGATCTTAATGTCGTTAAGGGCCGATATCAAGATGCAGTAAAAACATATTCAGACACAGCTACCACTGCTGGTTGGCATCCATTAGCCCCTTTTGCAACGCCATACAGAATTGCGGGTGTAAAGACGATTATCTTCGAAATCCTTGACGACCTAGACTGGTCAGCTCCTGATGTAGTTGTTCTTCCCGAAGGATCTGGTCTGCTTACATACGCAATATATCGAGGTATCGTTGATATGCAGCAGCTTGGGCTCATTGATGAACCTCCAGCTCTGCTCTTAGCCCAACCCACTGATTGTGCTCCTCTTGCTGAGGCTATTCAGTCTGATGAGCCAGTAACTCAGTGGACGCACCCAGACACCATCTGTGGTGAACTTGAAGTTTCAGATCCTGACGAGGGTGAAATCGTTACTGATGCTGTACATGCCACCAACGGCATTGGAGCAACGGCGGGAGACAAACCAAGTCTCGGAACAGCTTGCTGGCTGGCCGCAAATGATGGAGTTGAACTTCGCCTTGGTGGTGCTGTTGGCCTCCAGAGCCTTTTCAATGCTAGTTCAACTGCGCAGATCAACGACGCAGAGCAGGTGGTCGTATTAAATACCGGATCTGCAATTCGAGATGCCGATCTTATCCGCAGTCATCTGATGAGCACCGAATGGGACCGTATGCCTACACCTGTTAGCGAGTCATGACACTCACGTCTTTCCTTGCAGGTGCAGCCTTCGGGGTTGCTCTTACTGCTCCTCCAGGGCCAATGAACGCAGTTATTGCTGAGGAGAGCGCACTTCGGGGCTGGAAAGCAGGCTTTCATGCTGGCATCGGGGCTATGACAGCCGATCTTCTGTTCATGTTCTTGGCTTTAGTTGGGGCTGTTACAATTATTGAGCGGGTTCCAGCGATCCAGACTACCATGATCGCCATTGGTGGAATATTGATGTGTTATTTTGCCTATGATGCATTCAAAGGTGTTCGTAGTTCATTCATTGATGAGCCAGCGGAGCAGGAAAGTCGAGGATTTAGTAAAGCATTTGCACTTTCATTGACCAATCCGTATCAGATTATCTTCTGGTTAACTATTGGTGTCGGACTGCTACAGGAAGGCCAATTTAATATGTCTGAGTACGTTCCTGTCATCGATACCTACCTTCCAGAGCAGATGCTTATCGTTCAGACAGGATCTGTAGCTCTTCTCTTTGGTGTTTTCGCCGGAATATTCCTGTGGGTGATTTCATTCCCTGCAATCGTTGCTTTAGCCGATGACCGCATTGATTCTGCGACCCCAGCCATTGCTGCACTGTCCGGTCTTGTACTTGCTGGTTTTGGTGTCACTTTCTTATTGGATGCACTCACTACAATTGTTTGATCAAGAAAACAGTAGTATCACTGATCTTCTGATTTCGCTGTCTCCATTGGATCGATTACTGCTACTTCATCCGTTAACCACTCTCTAATCCATCGAACTCGCTTCATTCGCTGGTGTGCGATACTCCTCGCTGTGTCGCTCTCGATCCGGTCGATCACGTCTACACCGCGATCGATTACGCGATCAACCATTTCAGCGGCATCTACATGGACTCGTGACTCATATCCCATTCGGAGCATCATGAGCGTGACCCCATTAGTACCAATTTTATCAAGCAGATCTGCTTCGACCAGTGATCGAGTCTCAAGTGATAGGTCCGACAAATCTCCCTGATACGAATGCCGTCGAACTGATCGACAGACAGAATCAATAAACGACTCTGGGTAGTCTCCCTGAGAATTTAAGTACTCTCGTGTCACTCTAGCACCTTCTTCTGGATGGGTTTCTTGGTCGGCTTCTAACTTTGCCACATCGTGGAATATTGCGGAAACTCGGGTAATATCGACATCGGCTCCTTCTTTTCTGGCAATCTCTTCGGAAAGCTCAACGACATTAAGAATATGATTATATCGATATTCTGCTGAGTGCCAAGGGTACCAACGCATTCGCCCGCCATCCATTTCACGCTCTACACTTGCAAGTAAATATTCATAGACGAAATCCTGCATCGCGTTAAATTCCTCTTCTGAGACCCGATCCTCCTTTATTTCGACGCCCACGGAACCACCTCGACAATGACTAAACTGTTGTTCATAGCTACTGTTAATAACGGCTGTTTGACTCTTTAGGCTTACGTACCATTCATCATTTGAGTTTCACGTTAGAAGCTATGTGGATTCGATAAAATCTAAAGAACCAACATAGCCCCGAGCGGATTCGAACCGCTGTCAGGGGCTCCAAAGGCCCCTATGATTGGCCACTACACCACGGGGCTGCACTACCATGTAGGTACGGGGTAATACAAGTGCTTTATCGTTTCAATTCACCTTGAGGCACTCACACGCATCGTATTGTGCATCGAAACAGTCTGGGCACTCATCAGGACGATTGATAATTGTGTCAAGTCGATCAGCAACCGTTTCATCTATAACGCTTTCCAGTGCCCTGGCCTCTCCTTTGTAGTCTTCAACTTCGAGTACGTTTCGTAGAAATCGTTGAATAATACAGTATGTTTCAAGAGCCGTTTGTGCCCGTTCTTCCCCTTCCTCCGTTAATTGTGCGCCCTTGTATTTTTCATGTCTAACTAACCCCTCTGATTCGAGTTTACCGATCATTTCTGTTGCGCTTGCTGGGCTAACCTCAAGTAGATCGGCCAATGTCCCGGTTGACGCGGCTCCGTCATCAAGTTCCTGTGCGAGATAGATTGCCTTTAGATACTGGTTAGTTGTATTCATGATTGTTGCTCCATCACTGAAAGAACATCTTCAACGCCCGCTTCTTCCTCCGCCCGGATATCTCTAAGCACCGACAAAACTCGATCTCGATCAATTGAAAATTCTGCCTCACTTTGCTCGATTGCCTCTATTAAATCGTCATAGAACTTGTATGCGGTTTCTTCGTTACAGAGTTGATCATATAATACGCCGTCAAAATCCTCTGGCTGCGTGTTTGCATACTGTTCATCAACTAACTTTTCGATTGACTCATATGGAACTGTTTCTGTATCAAGTTCGTCAATGAGCTCTTCTACACGTTGGCGGTGCTCTGTTGATTCTCCTGCACTCTCTTCAAGTAAGGTGTGAACCTCGTCAGTCACCTCCATTGTGTCTAGGTGTCGTCGTGTTCGTGCCTCGATTACCTCCTCAAGCACGGCCCCGATCTGCAATAGCCGCGCGAGTTGGTGATCCGACGAGACACGCTGCTGTAAACTCATACGTATACAGTAATAGGCCCAGAACTTAATATAGCCGGTCCAAAATAGTGAGAGAATTCAGGAGTGGAGACGTGCCATTATCTCTGATTCGATGTCGGCCCTAAATTCGTCAATATCAATCTCTTCGAGCACTGGCACAAAGAAGCCTTCAACTAGCATATCAATTGCTTGCTGTTTTTCGATTCCACGTGATGTTAGATATAGTAATTCTTCTTCGTCTACTTGCCCAACTGTGGCAGAGTGACTGGCCTCTGTATCGTGATTGTGAATGATGAGCTTAGGAGATGCATCTGCCTCTGCATCATCTGAAAGCATCAGCGTATTTTCACGCTGATATGAACTTGTGTCCCATGCGTCTCTTCCGACATCTTGGACACCTTCATACACTGATCTCGCTTTGTCATCTAACACTCCGCGTGTGACCAAATCGGCAGTTGTGTGTGCAGCTTCATGCCAGACACGAGCATTAACATCAAGATGCTGATCCTCGCGGCCGAAGAAGGTTCCAACGATCTTTGTCTCGCTTCCGTCTCCGACGAGCTTTGTTTCCACATCTGACCGCGTCAGACGGGAGCCAATATTAGCTTCAATCCAGTTGACCATTGCATCGCGCTGAACAGTTCCTCGTTTTAGTGTGTAATTATACGTGTCTTCTGGCAGTGTCTGCAATGATCCGTACTGAACATAGCTGTTCTGCTTTCCGACAACTTCAACGATATTACTAAAGTATTGACTGTCGGAATCGCCCGCAGCTGTGATACTCTCAAGAATCGTTGCTGATGCTGATTCTTCCGCAACAACCAGCGTCTGACTAAACAGCGAAGGAGACTCCATTTCTCCTCTGATCGTTATTTCATCTGCCGTCGTTCCTTCTGGAACGTATACGAATGTTCCCGTCGTGAACAATGCAGCTGACAGAGCAGTAAAGTAATTCTCAGCCGGATCAATAACACTCCCGAGGTGTTCCTTGAGAAGCTCTTCGTGTTCTTCTAGGGCATTTTGGAATGACTTGACTTCCACTCCTTCTGGTCCTTCCCGAACTGTTTCTTCTGACTGTGACTGGGCATCGATAAACTTCTCAAAGTCCAGCTCAGAAAGGTTTGTCCACCGACGTCCTGGAGTTTCAATAACATCCGGTAAGTCGGCCTCATCAAGGGCACTTAATCCATTAAGCCGCATTTCTAATAGCCAGTCTGGCTCATCGCGAGCCTCTGAAAGCTCCCGAACTGTCGTTTCCGACAGCGTCGATGGTCGCTGTACAGACATTATCCTAGTGATCCCTCCATTTCAAGCTCAACGAGACGGTTCAGTTCAACGGCATACTCAATTGGAAGCTCTTCAGTGATCGGCTCAATAAATCCTGAGACAATCATCTGCTTTGCATCGTCATCGTCTAACCCTCGTGACTGTAGGTAGAACACGTCTTCATCACCAATCTTTCCGACCGTTGCTTCGTGAGCTACATCAACTGATGACTCGTTAATTTCCATATACGGCATGGTGTCCGAGGTTGATTCGTTGTCAAACATCAGTGCATCACACTCTACTGCTGTTGAGGAGTTCTCTGCTCCTTCACTGATGTGTACAAGGCCTCGGTAATTGGTCCGTCCTCCGTCCTTGCTGATTGATTTTGACTCGATCGTTGACTTTGTCTTTGGAGCATTATGATATACCTTTGCTCCGGTGTCGATGTCCTGGCCTTCTCCTGCAAATGCGATTGTAATGTGATTATCGCTTGCGCCTCGGCCCTGAAGTACCGAGGATGGGTATAGCATCGTTGCCTTTGATCCCATGGACCCAGAGATCCATTCCATCCGGCCGTTTTCTTCAACGAGTGCTCGCTTTGTGTTGAGATTGAAGGTGTTCTTAGACCAGTTCTGTACAGTTGAATACTGCACGTGGGCATTCTCTTTTACAAACACCTCGACTCCACCAGCGTGGAGATTATGTGCCCCATACTTTGGAGCAGAACAGCCTTCGATGTAGTGTACTTCTGCACCTTCTTCTGCGACAATCAGTGTGTGTTCGAATTGTCCCATCCCTTCCGAGTTCATCCGGAAGTATGCCTGAACTGGCATTTCCACCGTAACTCCTTCCGGAACATACACGAATGACCCACCAGACCACACTGCACCGTGAAGTGCAGCAAATTTGTTATCTGATGGAGGAACACACTTTGTCATGAAATACTCTTTGACAATCTCTTCATGCTCCTGTACCGCTTCGTCCATGTTACAAAAGATGACGCCTTTCTCTTCCCACTCCTCTTTCATATTTTGATAGACAATCTCCGACTCGTACTGTGCTCCTACTCCGGAGAGTGCCTTCTTTTCAGCTTCTGGAATACCCAGTTTATCAAACGTATCCTGAATATCATCTGGCAGTTCATCCCAGTCGTCTGCTCCTGCCCGCTCGTCGACATCAGGACGGATATACGGCACAATCTCTTCGACATCAAGCTCCGACAAATCGGGCATCGCCGGCCATCCCTGCGGCATTGGCATTGCCTCATATTGGCGGAACGCCTTAAGCCGTCGCTCAAGCATCCACTCTGGCTCATCCTTATCCTCGCTGATCATCCGCACGATATCCTCAGTCAGTCCCTTTTCTGATTTGACTGCTGAGCGCTCTTGTTTTTTGAACTCAAATCGTTTCTCCGTGTCTGTCTCTTGTAGATGTTCTTCTGAACTCATAGTTTTCCTCTAATATTATGCAGTGTTGTAAACTTGCTCGCGAACCCAGTCGTAACCCTTGTCCTCAAGTTCTTTTGCCAAACTGGAGTCACCACTCATTGCAACTTCTCCATCAAGGATCACATGCACGTGATCCGGCTCAACATAGTCAAGAATTCGCTGGTAGTGGGTAATCTGTAAGATTCCTGTGTTCTGTTCGTCTCGAAGTGCGTTAATTCCGTTAGCGACATCCTGGAGTCGATCAATGTCAAGTCCAGAGTCGATTTCATCTAGTACCGCAATTTCCGGATTGAGGATGGCCGCTTGGAGTACTTCATTTTGCTTCTTCTCACCACCAGAGAACCCGGCATTGAGATACCGTCGAGCAAACGACTCATCCATGTCTAGTTGCTCCATTTTTTCTTCGAGCAGCTGCTGGAATTCTGTAACGCTGACCTCACCTTCGTCTGCTGGCCCTTCCATTGGGGAGGTGTCATATCCTGCATCTTCCTCTTTTTCTTCCTCTGCTGATGCTTCTTCCTCAGCTTCTTCGTCCTCGAAGAGCTCTTCTCGCTCTTCTAATTTTGCATTCAACGCGGTTCGAAGGAAATTCATCATCGTAACTCCTTCAATTTCAACTGGATACTGAAATCCAAGGAAGATACCAAGGGCAGCTCGTTCGTTTGGCTCAAGTTCGAGTAGGTTCCAGTCACGCTTGTCTTCTGGAATCCCCTCAAACTCATCACCCTCAAGATGTAGTTCAATTGATCCTTCTGTCACTTCATAACCTGGATGGCCAGCAATTACCTTTGCTAGTGTGGATTTTCCACTTCCATTTGGCCCCATAAGCGCGTGAATCTCTCCTGAGCTGACTGTCAGGTCAACCCCTCGTAGGATCTTCTCGTTTTCTTCTGCAACGTTAGCGTGAAGATTTGATATCTCAAGTTGTGCCATGCTGTTGTTGGTAAATAGGACTTACCCCACATATGACTTTCGTATTATCTAAAAATCTATCTTCGTTGTTGAAAAATCGTTTTCGTGATCGATAAAAAATATATGCGATTTAGATGGGGTATAATTATATATTCTTTATAAAATCTTTATACTAACAGACTATTGCCGTTTATAGCTTAGTGATCGGTCTGCCATTGTCTCGCATATGTTTATTTAATACCTTGATCTTCCGCACACTAAAATATCAGCACTGAGGAGATTTAGTTGCTTTATCGAACTCATGACTCACCGGTTGGGCGGTCAGAAATTTTATGCTAAGCCATCAACTCACATAAACTGTCCAAGCCCTGTCTGCTCTTGGCCACTCTTGACTTCCTGCCATGATATCTCAAGTGCTTCAAGAATACGTTCAATTGGCCCTTTTAAGGTTTTGTCCAGCATTTTTTCCCAGTCAATCTCGAACTCTTCGGGAAGTTGATCAGCATACTCAAAGCAGATTACATCTGGATTCTGCTTGAATTCTCTGTATATCTCATTTTCTTGTGGATCAAAACCATGTTCTTGTTCCATTCGCTGGAAGAACTCAGCGTGAACGCCCTCTAAGTATATTCGTTTTGGCTTGCTCCCTCGTCCAAAGTTCGTTCCGAGTAACTCGTTTGCGTACCGAGCTCCTCGCACTTGTGCCGTATCTGTATCGTAGCTATCTAACCGCTTTCCGATACCACCTGGAATTGCAATTTCTTCAGGATCGACCTTTCCTCCTTGGAAGTCATCGATTACCGAGTGTACGTATGACTTTACTTCGTCAATATCTTCGCCTTTAACAATCATATCAATGACTTCGAGCTGAACTTCTTTTGTGATTGATGCGATGTCTGACCGCTGGTACTCGAAGCCGGTGATATCGATATCATCAACATCCTTTCCTTCTTTCCAAATGATATGTCCGGCATACCGTTTCTTTTTGCCTGCTTGGAAGAAGCGCCGATATAGCTTTTCAAACTCTATTTGGAACCGATGTGCGTGTGCGTTAAGCTCCTCTTTTGCAAATATATCGTATGACTTGTTGATGTGCTTTTCAATATCAAACGATCTCTCAATTGCTTTTTCTTTCTCTACGTTCTCACCAAGCTCTAGCATCACACTATCTGTGTTGTGCAGTACAATCCCTCCGACACCATCGACGAAATTATTATTTTTCTTCACCTCCAGATCATACACTTCTGTTGGCTCTGTCGTTTCTCGCGTTTCTAGCGTCGGTGTTGCTTCCTTTGTTCGTGACCTTCCGATGACAATCCGGTAACGGTCGGATTCAGTATCTTGGTCGTACGTGTGATCAATATTGTTAGCAATGAGTAGGTATGATACTCCGGCTGCGCAGACTTGACTTGTAGTCTCAAACACTCGTCCCGTAAGTGACGACTTCGATTCTGTAGCCTTGTTTGCTGTATCTGTTACTAGCTTAAGAAATCGTTTTTGCTGTTTTACTGGTGCGTTAAGTATGAACGACGGTACTTGTTTTTCTGTCTCATCTTCAAATAGTTTCGCACATAGTATTTTGGCATCTCTGTCGTCGATAACAATATCGTTCTCGACCTTCTGCGTGTTCTGTTTTCCAAAGAGCAGCTCACAGTCTTGGTGTAGTTGTGACCGTACCTCTGTTGGCACGTCTTCAAACGTTACTGTCGTCGTATTAGCAACTGAACCACATCTGATATACAGTGCTGACACACGCGACAGCGCTGAACCTGCTTCTGTGTCCCAGTTGATCGTCTTTAGTATCTTCTTATCCTGTGGATTTCTGTCACCTATCTCGTTTCCAGAATTCCCTATTTGATCGTCTTTGTCTTTGAGTAATCTTTTCACATCAACCTCTGCTTGACTGTTGTCACCGCCTGGTGACGGAATTCGGACGGGAGCATCAACATCACTTGGAGCAGTCTGTGTGTATTTATCTCCGTCTTCAACGATATACGAGTGGTCAGGTGTCGTGACCGAACCTCCATATTCATCTCTTAACTCGACAATCGGCTTATCGGTCTCATGCTTGATGACCCGTTGAATCGGTTGCCACTCTGCAGCTCCATCAGTTGTTAGTGACAGTGCCTCCCAGCCGTCAAGTGTCGATCGTTCTTTTCCAGCATGCTTTGTCTTACCTCCATCTGCTGGCAGGACTGCTTTTCTTTCTGAAGTCTGTGTTGCGATGTCGTACAGCTGACCGATCTGGATGATACGCACACGTTGATCTGGATCCCGAACGACAACTGGGCGGTCCTCGGTGACACTATCTCCATACACAACTTCATACCCTTCTTCATTGGCAACCGCTTCAGTATGGTTGATCACCTCTCGTCCAGTTGCCGTCACCGCAGCACCCATCTCTTTGTCATACAGGCGGAAACGGTCCCAACCCAGTACACCATACAGTGACTGCCCTATCGGTTGGAATTGACCGTTTCGACCTGCTAACAGTGTGTGGTTGTCCTCAACAGTAACACAATAAACCCCGTTATCTGCTGTACTCTCTGTTACATCAGAATCTGCATCAAATGTTGCTTCACAATCTGTATGTCGTCTGACTATCCAGTGATTGTCGGCTGAATCATATGAAACGACATCCCCAACATGTGCACATAGCCGTAGTATGTCATCTCGGAGTTGTTTGCTTTCGATGGTTACACGTTGCTCTGTTTGGTCTTTTTCCGTAGTGAATATTGTATCAATAAATTGTTGTTTTTGTGTCTTTGATCCGCTGTATACATACTCTGGAATTCGCCTTTCATTCTCTCTGTGACAGTGACTTCTGATATTCCGACTGACTCTGGGGTCCGTAATGTGTATCTCTCCTTCTTCGATTTTATACTCAGCAGTCACCGCTTGCACCGACCCAGTGAGAGATGCAGGCGACGACATCTCAATGACTATGTGATCCTTCTTATCTTCATTTGTCTTTGTTCTCCCATAAATGAGATATTGAGCCAATACATTCAACCAGTCATTTGTAGTAATTTGACCAGTTGCGGCTTCCTGTGGATATGATGTAGTAACGACTCCTCCGTCTGTAACCTCTTTTTTGATACCGTTATTCAACTGTGATAGATCTGTATCTTGAATCTGGTCAGGAAGCTGATCTTCATGTTCGATCTGCCAATCTGTTGGTATCTCGTATACCTGCTGGTCATCGAGATTCCCTGCTTTTGTAAATGTTATATCTGGATTTGCAGTCTCTGCGTTCGGCTCCTGTATAAGCATTCGGTGATTTGACGTCACCCGGAAATCAATTGTGTCCGTCTGGATATCAAGTAATTTTCCGCGATATTCTGGATATGCATGCGTCTTAATGACGGGCTTTGTTTCCAGTGTTTTTGTATCTGGATCAAGTGAGTATACCTCTTCTCCTACCTTAAGATCACGAATATTTTGTATACCATTTGGAGTTAGTACCTCCGTATCTGGCGTGAAGCAGTTCATAATCACCTTTACAGCTGCCTGCTGTCGGTCAAACCGCTCGTAGTCCTCTGTCTCAGGGTCGAATTCGTTTCGTTGTTCTTTTTTTGCCTCTCGTTCGTTCAACAGTTCGTCGACCATCTCTCGGATGATCCCGTCAGGTTCTTTTCTGAAATGAGTATCATTTGGTGCGATGTATGTATCCTCGCCATATTCCTCAGGATTCACCTTTGTTTCTGGCGATGCGTTAATTGTTACCATGCACATCGGGTACAGCGATTTTAAGTCCAGCACACTAACATTTTCTCTAACTCCAGTAATCGGATCAAATACTGCTCCCCCCTCGTAGTCTTCTCCGCTATGTTGTCCTTTTGACGGTAGTGCAAAATCCCCGTGTACCTTCTGTAGAACGTAAATATCAACGGCGTCACCCGGCGTTGTCGCGTCTTCCAACCGACAGCCAACGAAGGACTTGACTTCATTCCAGAATGGGATGATATCTTGGGTTCGATTTAATTCTACACAGAGCTCAACGTCACGAAGATTATATTCCAGCAGTCGCTCCGGATTTTCTTCCCAAAGGTCCCCAAGGTCTCCTTGGTACCGTTCTTTACCGACGCCCAGCTCACGTTCACCAACGTCATCTAGCCGGTAAGAATCGAGCTCAGTAAACTTCGTTCGCTGGTATGCATACAGAAGATCAAATACAACGCGTCCTTTGACATCTGGACCGCCCCAATCCGAACGCCAGACTTCATTTACCCGAGATAGTCGATCAATATCTAAATCATAGTTGGTTCTGTCGTTCAATTCTTCCAGTCTGTCAAGCAGATACGGTGCGTCAAAATCAGTAAAGTTCCAGCCACTCAGTATATCCACATCTTTTTGCTCAATATATTGAATAACTTCATCAAGCATCTCCTCTTCCGTCTCATACGACTTGATCTTGATTTCCGTGTCGTCCTGTAGTGGTTGATAGTCAGAGAGTGTGTTTCCAACTTCTTCTATTTCTGTGTCTGGCTTGTACAGCCACCCAATGTATTCATCATCGTATGAATCATGAGTTGTCAAACATATAATCGGTTCTTCACCGTCCTCAGGGAATCCGTGCCGATCATCTACCTCTATATCTAAAAAGCAAACCCGGGGATCAACGTTGACTGTCGTTGCTGCTACTTCACTGTGGTGAACTATGATTGTACTATCGTCGTCTCGCCGTTTAGGAACAGCAATTCCATCGTTGAGTCCCTTATCAATAAGAAAACGATCTGGAAATAGTATATCTGCTTCATAGTGTTCAAAGTCATCTCGAATTCTGCCGACATCACGTGGGGTTCGCGTATAAATACGCACGAGCTCGTTCTCACGAATGCTCTGATAAGGCTCCTCATCTTCATCAGTTTCTTCCCAGTCTACGATTGCATCGTAGTTCAACAGATCTGACTTGTCAACGCTATCCGCTGGAGCGTAAAAGTATGGCTGAAATCCGCGTATTTGAATGTGCTCGGCTGTCCCGTCACCCGTTCGTCCAAATACGTGAATGATTGGCCGTTCATTTTCTCCCGTTCCTTCGATTGTATAATCTACCTGCGTGATCGATATGGCAATTGTCCCATCTGCTGCTGGTAGTGAATAGCGCTCCGGATCAATTACCTGTTCAACATTATCCTCATCTGCGACCGCCTTTGCCTCGGCTTTGATTTGATCCGTGTCAGACGCTGAAGAACCATTAGTGTCAAAGTCCCCAAGTGACTGCTGTCCCGGGTCAGTCATGACTGCTCTGTAGGTGCTCCTGTAGTGAAAAACCTCCTCATTGTGCTTTTGCTCCACCTTATTTTGGCGTTGCAATGACCGCTAAATGATCGCTATGATACGGCTCAAGTCGCTGTGTTGACAAAATTTCGTATTCTTCTTCTAATTCTCGCTTAACAGATGCAAATACTGTCTCTGGATCACCGGTCACATCCTCACTTCGGGCCTTAACAGCAAGGATTAGTTGTCCGTTGTTTTTGAGGAATTTCCGATTTTCATTAGCAACCTGTGCCTGCCCGCGGGTTGCGACATCCTGTATGATTGTATCGAGGTTTGCCTCAACAATATGAGAGTATGTGTCCGGCTTTCGTGCATCTTTAAGCAATGGAAAGACGTTTGATCGCGTTTCTGCGACATCTACAAGATCCTTCGCTGGCCGTGGGGAAAACTCGATAGCGTACACCGGTCCAGCGAAATCAGCAACATGGCTTACCGTTGTTCCATTAGCTGCGCCCAGATATAGCACAGTATCATCGCCTGCTATCCCCGTATCAACTCCTTTCTCAAACATTGCTCCAAGCTTTGATCTATGTGGATTCCACTGTCTCCATCCATCGATAACTGGTTCACCATATACGGCCGATCCTTGTGTTGATAATGCCATTTCGCCTCCAAAATCACGGTACTGAACGCCTTCTGGTAGTGTCATCAGTGATCACCCCGATTCTGAATTGTCTGAATTCGATCCAGTAACTCAGCTTCTAATTCTGGTCGATATTCCCCGGAATAGTGGTCAACTCGCGCTGCAATCGATAACTTTCCGGCAAACGCGCGTGCTGCTGATCCTCGCTCCTGCTGTGGAGTCTCTCTCACATACTCATGTGTAAATATAACTCCATGCTTTGGAGATGGAGCGTTACCACGAAGATGCGCGAACAGAGCATCCTCTGCCCCGAGAACCTGCACAGTACTTGATGGCATCTTTGCCAAATCTTCAAGGCCCCCAGCCAGCGCAATCAGCCTTGCTGCAAGCACTGGGTCTGACAGTGCTGATAAATTCGGTGCAACTGTTGGTGCTTGCTGGTTGATATAATCCTGTAGTTGATCTGCTTGATCAAGTAAGTCAACTCCTCTGTTTGCTAAACTGATTACCTGTGTCTCTGTTTCATTTTCTGGTTCCCGTTTCGCTACTGTTCGTAAGTACTCCTCACTGGTTCCTGTTTCCTCATACAGGCTTCCAGCCCATTCTGATACTCGCTCTATAATTTCATTTCCTTGTGACAAGCAGTCGTCCATCGCTCGAACTGCATGAATCAGTTGTTGATCACTCGATTGCTCTTGTTCTTTGATTGTTTTTCTTGCTGCTTCAATCGTAGCCTTCTGCAGCCATTCATAATATTCTGATTTGGATGTTACTTCTGTTTCCTCTATGGCTTTCTCCGGCCATTCTGCTGGCTCCGAGGCGGACCCTGCCAGAATTCCCTGTACTGCTATGGTAATCTTGTCTGGATTGGACCCTACGTACCAGCCCTCTTCACTACTCATGTTTATCTCTTGTACGTCGCTCATCAAAACTTGCTTGCACCGATGCCGACGTGTTCTTGTGTGGTGGGCTCCTATTATATGTATGATACTTGTTCAAGGTACTGTCGATGATACCACATTGACAGGTACCATCTTTGAACCAGGTGAATCTCCCCCACAATACCCTGGATCCCCAGATACTGGAAGCCCGTATGTATGGGTCTGTGACTCATTTTATCAGGTCAGTAGTGGCGGTCAGACACAACAAATCGCTGGTGAATCCATTCAAGTTGCATTTGACCCACCACAGCCAAAAGGATTTGAAACAGAGGAGGCAGCAATTACGGCTGCCGAAGAGCACCTCCGTACCCAATTTGCGCGTGTCGGGGTGGATCGTTCAGACGTTGACATCTCAACTCGCGATCCACAAGAAGCGGAGTCGACACCGAATATCTAGTACAGCTCGTTCCACCGGTGGCTGTCATAGTCCTTGTGCTGCTCTGTGTTGAACTTAATTTCAAACTCTGACTGCAAGGCAGCTGTCTCGTCTTTGCTGATTCTGGCGAGTTCATCAGCCTTAGCAACTGCCTCCGGCGGCCCTTGTTGTGTTGCGACTTCTTTAAGAATCCATTTGGTCAGTTGCTCTCGTCGCTCCGGGTCCTTTGTAATACCATATGGCGATTCAATCCGATATAGAAGGTCGCTTCTTGGCTCGTACAACACAAAGAACGTTACTTCATAGTCCTCTGGGTCAAGCGTCCGTTCAAGATCGAACAATGACGCGTCCGCGGACACATACCTGTCTGCACCGCCTCTGGATCGGAACCAGTTCGTATATGTAAGATGTTCCTCATCTCTGACTCGCTTTCTCTGCACATCGCCATTTTCATCTCTGTTGTACTCATAACCTACTTTCTCCAATATTTTCTTGAAAAATGCTGTATCGTTTACCCAGGGCGTTTGGGGCGTACTCTCTTGTCTCTCCAATGTCCTTGTCAATGCCTGCGTTGATGGATTTTTTACAAACCCCAGCAATGGAATCTCGTTGGACACAAAATGATTGACAAGCCCGATGTAGTTCTTGATTATATCACGTGGATTCCCTTTTACATCTCGTGTATCTCCTTCATCGTACAGTAGCTCACGGAGTTCCGGATGGTCTGCCCAGTTTAGGATACCTTTTGGATAGATCGGACCATCGAGAACAAGTAATCCATCTATCTGATTGATGTGTGACAATGCATGCTTGCTTTCAGAGAGATGCAGTGCGATATCGTGTACAACGCTTTCCTCAAACCGCTCTACTGAAGGTGCTGGTAACAAGATGTTTTGCGTGTTTCCCTCATCGAGCTTCTCTGTTTTCTCACTAATACCCACAGGAGTAGTTGAATGAACTGTCGTTGTTATCGTACGTTTTCGATGCAAATCAAGTTCTGTTGGAACGGCCGCCATTGCTGCTTGTGCAACATCAAGCACAATTCCGTTCTTAAATGATGTTGGATTGATTGTTCCTGAATCCAGTCCATAGCTACGCTCAAAGATCGTCTCTTGTAGCGCAGCCTCCTCAATTTTAATCTCCCGTAGGTACTGTCCTTCCAGCGGAGATAGAATTTTTTCTCCCTCTTGGTTATACAACGGATTTAGAAAGTCATTCCATACCGTACCGGCGATGTTTCGATGCTCGCTTTCATCTACCTCTGATTTGATCCGGCGAGCGTGCTTTGTAATCCCCTCCATATGAACCGGATCAAGTACCATACCTAACCTTTCTATCTGAACTCTGAAAAAGTCCTCGTAGCAAATCCCCAGCTCGTATTCTCATCCCGCTTTATCAGTTGTTGCAAATACGATTTCTTTATTCAGAATTCCCGCTGGAATAATCTCGGCAAATTCAGCGGTATTTGAGGATCTGTGCATTGGTCAATCTACCCGTTTCTATCCAT
>OBKM01000360.1_pt1 | contig 22990 bp, 19 predicted proteins | sample 1519691 | NCBI WGS metagenome assembly OBKM01 (sample SAMEA37050418, study PRJEB22526) | metagenome | biome: saline pan; feature: lake; material: water | place: Egypt | collected 2015 | depth 0.5 m | reverse complement strand
CTCACCGTTTATTTCCACCGCATCGATATTGTAGTGACTGTTTTGCACCTCGCCAGAGTTGCCCCCGACGAGACCGCCGACATTCTGGTCGCCCGTGACATCACCCACCGACGACGACGACGCTATCTCGCCACTGTTGCTCCCGACGAGGCCGCCGACCCGAAAGTCGCCCGTGACATCTCCCTCCGCCGACGACGATTCTATGTCGCCAGCGTTCGCCCCGACGAGGCCACCGACGGATCCCAATCCCTCGCCCGTGACATCGCACTCCGCCGACGACGACTCTATCTCGCCCTCAAAGTTCCGCCCGACGAGGCCGCCGACCAGAGAGCCGCCCGTGACAGTGGCGTCTGTCACGCCAACATTTTCGATAACACCTTCATTCGCACCGAACAACCCGACATGGGACTCATCGGGGCGGTCGATAACGAGGTCGGCAATCTCGTTGCCGTCCCCATCGAACGTGCCCGTGAACTCGACATCCTCGACGAAATCAAAGTCACCAATCGGCTCGAAGCCCCCCTCGGGGGTGGCGACGTGTTCGTCGTAGCCGTCGGTATCACTGTCGAGGTCGGCCACCAGCACGTACTCGCCGTCGAGGTCATCCCGGACGGCATCGAGGTCGTGCCAGTTCTCGACCGGTTGGGCATCCGTCTCACCGAGCGCGGCCGCGAGCGCGTCCGCGCCACCGACGACCGGCAGGGAGACGCCGCTCTCGTCGACGGCCAGCGTCAGCGTCCGGTCGTCGCTTGTCGGTCGCAGCGTGAAGTGGATATCAGTCGAGTAGACGACAAGCCCCAGGCGGTGCCCGGCCTCGAAGACGTGGTCGACCGCCTGCACGGGGAACTCGATGTCGTACGGCTCGCCGGCCTCGATGGGTTCGGACTCCGCGATGGTGGTGCGGTTGTGCGGGTTGGCCCAGCCCCAGTTGACGAGTTCGGGGTCGTCGTCGGGACCGTAGTCGACGAGTCCGACGCTGACGATGGCGGCCTCGCTGTCGACGGACAGGCGGAGACTCGCCTCCGGCGTCCCGCTCAGCCTGACCGACGTCTCCAGTGGGTCGGTCCGGTAGAGCAGCCTGTGCTCGTTTTCGTCCTCCTCGACGTAGGTGAACACCGACGCCTCCTCGGGGGTCTCGGCACCAGTGTCGCCCTGAACGAGGAAGGTAAGATCCTGCAGTTGCTCCTCGACACCCGCCTCCGATGGCGTGAGTTCGAGACCGCCCCGTTGCTGGCCGCCGGGTGTACACCAGAGCGGCGCGTGGCTGGTCTCGGGGTCCGGCCAGTCCTCGTAGGGTTCGAGTTGCCCGGTGGCGGGGTCACCGCGCTGGACCCGCGCGGTCGGACCGTCCATCACGCCGTTGTCCTCGCCCTTGAGCCAGTAGGCGAACCAGTCCGAGAGCAACCCGAGCCACTCGTCCTCGTGTGCGACACCCGGTTCGAGCGGGTTGGTGTGCCCGCCCTGGTGGAACCAGACGCTGTAGGGCACGTCGTGTTCCGAGAGCGTGCCGACGAACTCGGCCGCGTTCCGTATCTTGACGTTGTGGTCGGCCAGGCCGTGAAGCACGAGCACGCTCGCATCGAACGTCTCGCCCTCGGTCAGGTAGTCCCGCTCGGCCCAGAACGCGTTTCGGTCACCCGTCTGCCGGTCCTGTCCCTCGCTCAGTTCCTCGGTCACGTGCTCACAGGCGTTCTGGTCGTTGACCACGACTTGCTGGAGCCAGTCGGTGTCGCCGCCGAAACTGAGCACCTCCGCCGGGTCCTCCGCCGGGCTGATGACGTGCCCGTTCATCCGGTAGTAGTCGTACCAACTCGAGATGGCCACCTCGGGAACGATGGTTTCGAGATCGTCGATACCCCTGCTGGCGGCCGCAATCGGCAAGGTTCCGTTGTACGAGGCACCGATCATCCCCGTCTCGCCGGTGGTCCACCCCGCCTCGACGGGGTCACCCCCGGTTGGCTCGTCGTAGGCGGTCGCCCGGCCGTTGAACCAGTCGACAACCGCCTCGACACCGTTGACCTCGCGCTCGCCCCCGGTATCGAGACAGCCGCTCGACTCTCCCGTCCCGACCGAGGAGGCGTACGCCCAGACGTACCCCTCCCCGAGGAACTCCTCCTCGTAGGGGCTCGGCCCGATTGTCGCCTCCTGCCCGGTGAACTCGACGAGGTCGTCCTCGGTGAGTCCGACCGGGTTCCCGACTCCCGGACTGCCCGCGGCCGCCTCACCGTCCGGGGCCCACAGCTCCACCTCGACCGCGTTGGTGGGCGCGTTGTTGAACTCGCCGTAGTACGGGCTCGGCTCGACCACGACCGGCAGTTCGACACCCGGGTCGTCGGTCGATTCCGGGCGGGCTATCTCGACGTGAACCCTGTCGTCCATCCCGCTGTTGTCCGAATCCTGCCCGTCGACCGCGACCCAGTAGTCCTCCCGGAGCACGTTGTCGACCGACAGCCCCCCGGAGGCGGCCGCGTCACGGTCCCTGATGACATCGCTCGTGCCACCCGCCCCACCGGCGGCCCCGACGAGACCGGTCCCCGCGAGCTTGAGAACGTCGCGGCGGTCGAATCGGCGCTTGCTCATCCGCTCCTCCGCTCGGCGCTGTGGGTAACTGTACCACCCGAGATGCCCGTGAAACCTGCCGCCTGCGTCATACTGTTCGATTGCACATCATATATTTACGAGTTTCGGTTTGTGTCTCCCCGTGTCAAGTTCTGCTGGTCCGTTCTCCGGGGGCGCAGGACACCGTTCCCGCGGCGGTTCGTGCTCCACCCACCGAAGAGACAACCGTGGGGGGGGCCGTGGCCGGCCTGTCCACGAATCGCGCGCCAGCCGGAGAAGGGAATATTGAAACACGCACGGGGAAACGTTCACCTGATGATGTTCGAGCAGACCGCGTTCGGACTGTTCGCGCTCGTGACCCTCGGGAGTGGTCTCGGGGTGGTGCTCGTGCGCGATGTCTGGCACTCGGCGCTGTTACTCGGACTGGCACTCGCGAGTCTCGCCGTCCACTACCTGCTGCTCGCCGCGCCGTTTGTCGCGGTCGTCCAGTTGCTCGTCTACGTCGGCAGCGTGCTGGTGCTTGTCACGTTCGGCGTGATGCTCACCCGCCGGGAGCACCCCGGGGCAGGTGGTCCGGGATGAGCCGACCCCGTCTCGTTGCCCTCGACCGACAGCTCCTCCCGGGACTGGTCGCCGTTGCGCTGTTTCTCGCCCTCGCGGCGACCATCCTCACCACCGGCGAGACGAGCCCCGTCGCGTTCGGCCTCACCGACCCGGCGGGGTTCGGTGACGCGAGTTCCGTCACCGGAATCGGCTACGCGCTTCTCGCCGACCCCGCCGCCGCGGGGTCGGCGGCGGTCTACGGGCAGACCGAGAGCTTCCTGGTTGCGCTTGTCGTCCTCGCGGCCGTGCTCGATGCCGCCGTGAGCGGCGCACTGTTGCTCGCCGACCGCGACGGGGGTGACCAGGAGTGACTGTCCCGCTCGAGTGGTACCTGCTTCTCTCGGCCGCGCTTTTCTCGACGGGCGTGTTTGGCGTGCTCGTGCGCCGGAACGCGCTCGTCGTCCTGATGTCGATCGAGCTGATGCTCAACGCCGCCGCGGTCAACCTGGTCGCGTTCGCGTACTTCCACGGTGACCTGACCGGACAGCTGTTCGCGCTGTTTGTCGTCGCGCTTGCGGCCGCGGAGGTGGCCGTCGGCATCGGGCTCGCGCTCGCGCTCGACCGCTCGCTCGACAGTATCGACGTGCGGGCGGCCGTCACGGCGAGGTGGTGACGTGTCGGCGACCGCTCTCGCGGCGGTGTCTGCCCCGCTCGTGGCGTCGGTTCTCACCCTGACCGCCGGCCGGCGACTGCCACGCCGCGGCGGGGCTCTCGGGCTGCTCGCCGCCGCCGTGTCACTCGGTCTCTCGCTCGTGCTCGTGGCCGACCTCGCAACCGGCGGTCACCCGACGAACGAGACGCTCCACACGTTCGTCGGCGGCGTCGACGGCGAGGGTGTCACACTCGAGTTCGGGCTGCTCGTCGACCCACTCGCCACCCTGATACTCGTCGTCGTCTCTGTTGTCGCCGCTCTCGTCTACCTGTTCTCGCTCGGGTACATGAACGCCGAGGGCGAACGCGACCTGGTGCGGTACTACGCCGTGCTCGACTTCTTCACCTTCTCGATGCTCGCGTTCGTCGTCGCGGACAGCCTGCTGACCGCGTTTGTCTTCTTCGAACTCCTCGGGGCGTGCTCGTACCTGCTCATCGGCTTCTGGTTTCGCGAGTCCGGCCCGCCGCGTGCCGCGACGAAGTCGTTTCTGCTGACCCGCTTCGGTGACTACTTCCTGCTGGTCGGCGTTGTCGCGGCGTTCACCGCGTTCGGCACCACGGCCTTCGCCGGGCCGGACTCGCTCGTGACCGCCGCCGAGACCGCAATCGCGGGCGATACCAGCTACACGGGGCTCGGCCTGAGCGGCCAGCGGGTCGTCGACGTGGTCGGGTTGCTGGTGCTCGGCGGCGTGCTCGGCAAGTCGGCACAGTTTCCCCTCCACACCTGGCTGTCAGACGCCCACGCCCAGGCACCCGCGCCGGTGTCGGCGTTCGTCCACGCCGCGACGATGGTCGCCGCCGGCGTCTACCTGCTCGCCCGGATGTACGGCGTCTACGCACTCTCGCCGACCGTGCTGGCCGTTATCGCGCTCGTCGGCGGGTTCACCGCCCTGCTCGGCGCGACCCTCGCACTCGCCGAGTCCGATCTCAAGCGACTGCTCGCGTACTCCACCGTCTCCCAGTACGGCTACGTGATGCTCGCGCTCGGCGGTGGTGGCTACGTCGCGGCGGTGTTTCACCTGACAACACACGCCCTGTTCAAGGCCTTGCTGGTGCTCGGGGCCGGAGCCGTTGTCGTCGCCACCCGCGAGGGAGACGTGTGGGCCCTCGGCGGCCTCCGCGAGCGCCTGCCGGTGACCTACGCCGCGTTTCTCGCGGGCTCGCTCGCGCTCGTGGGACTGCCCCCGTTTGCCGGCTTCTGGTCGAAGGAGGCGGTCCTGTTCGGGACACTCGAGCACGGTCTCGGTGGCTCGAGTGTCCTGCTCGTCGCCGCCACGCTCGGCCTGCTCGCGGCCCTCGTCACCGGTGCGTACACCGCCCGGATGGTGTTGCTCGTCTTCGGTGGCCGGGCACGAAGCGAGTCGGCCGCCGATGCCGACCCCGTGGGCTGGCAGATGCGCGTCCCGATGGTCGTCCTGGGCGCGTTCGCGGTCGTCGGGGGGCTGCTCGACCCGCCGGGTGGGCTCGGTGACCTGCCCCGACTGTCGGGCTGGCTCGACGGCGCGACACTCGCCGCCGACTTTGCACTCGCCGCGAGCACGTACGCGGGGCAACTGGAGGCGGCGGCCGGCTACGAGGCCGCCGGCATCTCGCCGCTCGGGCCGGCTCTCGCCGCCGCGGGTCTCGCGGTCGCCGGTCTCGTGGCCGGCTGGTCACTGTACCGCGGCCCGGACCCAGGGCCGACGACGCGGCTCGGTCGCGTCCGGACGAGCGTCACGCGTGGCTACTCCCAGAACGCGCTCCAGGCGTGGCTTGTCCGGCGGGTCCTCGCGACCGGCCGTGCCGCGAACCGCTTCGACCGGGGGGTACTCGACGGGGTCGTCGACGGCACCGGCGTGACCGCGCTCGTGACCGGGGGCCGCCTGCAGCGGGTCCAGACCGGTGTCGTCAGCACGTACGCCGCCTTGCTCGTGGCCGGCCTGGTCCTGTTGCTCGTCGCCTTTGCACTCCTCGGCGGGTGGTGGTTCCCGTGGTGATCGAGCTCCTCGTCGGGGCCCCGCTTGTCGCCGCCGTCCTGGTCTTCCTGGCGCCGGACCGTCACGCGGCGCGACTCGCGACCCTGTCGAGTCTCGTCCCGCTGGCCGTGGTCGGGGTCGCGTGGACCCGGTTCGACGCCGGCGGCAACGCGCTCACCGGCGGCGAGGTTGCCTTCGAGACGCGGGCGGCGTGGTTCGACCTCGGCCGGTACACTCTCCACTGGCACGTCGGCATCGACGGGGTGAGTCTCCCGCTGCTCGCGCTGACGACCGTGCTCGTGACCGTCGCACTCGTGGCCGCCTGGACGCCGGTCGACGAGAACGAGTCTGCCTTCTACGGGCTGGTGCTCGTTCTCGAGGCGGCAGTTCTCGGGGTGTTCACCGCGCTCGATCTGCTCCTGTGGCTGCTCTTCTGGGAGTTCGTGCTCGTGCCGGTCTACCTGCTCATCGCTGGCTGGGGTGGCCCCCGCCGGCGGTACGCCGCCGTCAAGTTCCTCGTCTACACGCACCTCGGCACGCTCGTGCTGGTCGTCGGCCTGTTCGTCCTGGTGCTCGGGCTCGGGGACTCGCTGACGACACTGAGCATGCCAGAGATGACACGGGCACTCCGCGACGGCGGCCTCGACACGGTCGCGCTCGGACTCGGTCCGGGCACCGTCGAACTCACACCGGGAGGCCTCGAACTCGTGGCGTTTCTCCTCGTGTTCGTCGGTGTCGCGGTCAAGATGCCGGTCGTCCCGTTCCACACCTGGCTGCCCGACGCCCACGTCGAGGCCCCCACGCCCGTCTCGGTGTTGCTCGCCGGCATCCTCCTGAAGATGGGGGCCTACGCGCTGGTGCGGTTCAACGTCACGATGCTCCCGGAGGTGACCGCCGACCTCGCCGGCCCGCTCGCCGTTCTCGGCGTGGTCAGCGTGCTCTACGGCGCGGCGCTCGCGCTCGCACAGACCGACCTCAAGCGAATCGTCGCCTACTCCTCGGTCTCCTCGATGGGCTACGTGCTCGTCGGTCTCGTCGCGCTCACCCCCCACGGGGTCGGCGGGGCGACCTTCCAGCTGGTCAGTCACGGTCTCGTCTCGGCGCTTCTGTTCGCGGCGGTCGGTGTCGTCTACAGGGCAACACACACCCGCACGGTCGATGACCTGTCCGGACTCGCCGACCGACTGCCCCGGACGGCCTGGCTTCTCGTCGGCGGTGCCCTCGCCTACATCGGACTGCCACTCACCAGTGGCTTCGCCGCCGAGTTGCTCGTGTTCCTCGGCGCGTTCGGTTCCCGGACGATACCCGCCGCGCCACTCGTCACCGCGATCGCGATGTTCGGGATTGTCCTCGTCGCGGGCTATCTCCTCCGGGCGGTGCAACGCGCGCTCTTTGGCCCCCTTCGCGTGGCGACACACGCCGATGTCGAGCGCCCGCCGGCCCACGACCTCGCGCCGCTTGCCGTCCTGCTCGCGCTCGTCGTCCTGCTCGGTGTCCACCCCGACCTCGTCTACGAGTCCATCCAGGACGCCATCGCGCCACTCGCCGAGACGACACCTGTGGGGGGTGGGCCCCGGTGACACTCCCGTCGTGGGTGGCGCTTGCCCCCGCCAGCGTCCTCGGGGTCGCGGCCCTGCTCGCGTTGCTCGTCGACACCGTCGCCCCGGATGCCGACACCGGTCGCCCCCTCGCGGCACTCACCGGGGGTAGTGGTCTCGCGGCGCTTGCCGCGGTGGTCTGGCTCCTGCTCGCCGGGGTCGGCCGTGACGACCCGGTCGAACTGTTCGACGGGAACCTCGTTGTCGACGGGGCGGCGCTTCTGGTCACGGCCGTCGTTGCCGGCGTTGTCGTTCTCGTTGCGCTCGCGAGTCACGACCGACTCACCGGCCGCCCGGACCAGGCCGAGTACTACAGCCTGCTCCTGCTGTCGGCAACCGGGATGGCGCTCGTGGCCGTCTCGAACAGCTTCGCCGTCGCCTTCGTCAGCCTCGAACTCGTCTCGCTGCCCGCCTACGTTCTCGTCGCGTGGCCCCGGAGCGACCGGAGTGTCGAGGGTGGCCTGAAGTTCTTCCTCGTCGGCGCGCTCTCCTCGGCGATTCTCGCCTACGGCATCTCGCTTGTCTACGTCTCGACGGGGAGCCTCGCGTTCTCGGATGTCGCCACGGCTGTCGCGGACGGGGAGCCCCTCGACACGGGGCTTTTCGGCGTCGCCGTCCTGCTGGTGCTCGGCGGGTTCGGATTCAAGATGGCGGTCGTCCCCTTTCACTTCTGGGCTCCGGATGCCTACGACGGGGGGCCGACCCCCGTTGCGGCGTTTCTCGCCTCGGCCTCGACGGCCGCCGGCTTTCTCGTCACGTTCCGCGTGTTCGCTGGCGTGTTCGCCGACGCGGGGGTCGACTGGGTCCTCGCCGTCCAGGCGCTCGCGGTCGTGACGATGACCCTCGGGAACTTCGCCGCGCTGCGCCAGGGCCGGGTCACGCGGATGCTCGCGTACTCGTCTGTCGGCCACGCCGGCTTCACGCTGGTCGGTCTGGCGGCGCTCACGAGCCAGGCCAACCCGGCCTTCGCGCTCGGCTCCGGCCTCGCGCACCTGTTCGTCTACGGGCTGATGAACACCGGGGCCTTTCTGGTCGTCGCACTCGGCGAGCACTGGGGCCTGGGCCGGCGGGTCGAGGACTACGCCGGACTCGCCAGGCAGGCCCCCTTCGTCGCCGTCGCGATGACGGTTTTCCTGTACTCGCTCGCCGGCCTGGTCGGGGGCGGCCTGCTCTCGAAGCTGTACCTCCTCGGGGCCGCCGTCGACAGCGGTGTCACCCTGCTCGTGGTCGCGGTGGTGCTGAACACCGTCGTCTCGGTGTTTTACTACACCCGGGTGGTGCGGGCGATGTGGGCCGACCCGCCGGCGACCACGATCACCGACCGGCCCACCGGGCTGTACGTCGCCATCGCGCTCGCGCTGCTGGGAACCGTGCTGACCCTTCCCGGCTTCGGTGTCGTCGCCGAACTCGCCGAGGCGAGTGCCGAACTGCTCCTGACGTAGCACGCCTGCCGGCGAACTCCTGACCCGATTCTGCCCGCCAGCACGACCAGCATCGACCCGCGGACGCAACACTGAGCGGTTCCCGGCGATCTCGGCCCGCGGACCACCCCGGGACAGTCTCATTACTGCGACTGTGTACCGGTCCGACCGCCCATCGTCGGGCGGCCGATACCGGAATGACTCGTGAGAATCAATCAGGAGTCGTACTCGTAGAACCCCTCGCCGGTTTTCTTCCCGAGCTTGCCGGCCTCGACCTTGCGCGTGAGCAGGTAGGCCGGCTTGTAGCGGTCGCCGAGTTCCTCGTGGAGGGTGCGACTCGCCTGCAGGACGATATCGAGGCCGATGTGGTCGGCGAGTTCGAGCGGGCCCATCGGGGCGTTCGTGCCGAGTCGCAACCCGGTGTCGATATCGGCCTTCGAGGCGACACCCTCGTCGTAGGCGCGGATCCCCTCGTTTATCCACGGCATCAACACCCGGTTGACGACGAAGCCGGGTCTGTCGTCTGCCTCCCAGGTCGTCTTGTCGAGGTCCTCGGCGAAGGCGTGAGCGAGTCTGGTCGTCGCGGCCGTGGTGTGCTCGCCGACGACCACCTCGACACCCGGCATCACCGGCGCGGGGTTCATGAAGTGAATCCCGACGACCTGGCCCGGCCGGTCGGTCGCCGACGCGATACCGGTGATCGAGAGCGTGCTCGTGTTCGTCGCCAGCACCGCCTCGTCCGGACAGACCCGGTCCAGCTCCTCGAATATCTCTCGTTTCACCGCGAGCTCCTCGGCGGCCGCCTCGACGACAAGCTCCAGGCTGTCGAACTCGTCGAGACTGGTCGTTCCCCGAATCCTGTCACGGACCGCCGCGGGGTCGGTCACGTCGTCGTCCCGTTCGAGCCCCGACTCGATATCGGACAGCCCCTGTCTGACGCGCGCCGTGTTGATGTCACGCACGACAACCTCGTATCCGGCCGTCGCGGCTACCTGTGCGATACCGCGTCCCATCGTTCCGGCACCGACGACGCCGACGCGGTCGATTGCTGCGATGTCGGGCATGCCTGACCCTCGACGGGGAGCCTCATAGACCTCCCGGTCGCTCACCCGCCTGCGAGCACCGCCTCGAGATCCTCGAATCTGAGTTCGAGGTCCGCCTCGACCGCGTGGCGGCCGGGGCTGTCGTCGATGCGCTCGTCGACAAGCGCGAGCGGTTCGCCGTCCTCGACGAGTTGGGGGACATCGAGATCCGCGACGAGTTGCGGCACGTCCAGCCCCTCCTCGTCGGGGTCGATGTCGAGGCCCTCGAGCAACGCCTCGACGACCGCGACGAGGTCGGCATCCTCGACCAGCCCACGCAGGTCGAACTCGGTGATGTCGGCGGTGAACTCGTTGTCGACGACGGTCGCACTCGCGGTGTCGGCCGCCGGGTCGAGCTCGATTGCACCCTCGAACGCGTTGCTCTCGCCGGTCGTGAGCTCCAGGTCGAGGTCGAACGCCGCCTCCGGCGGCTCTGTCCCGTCACCGAACTCGGCGGCGAGTGTCACCGTCGATATCGGGACCGTCACCAGCAGCTCGGTCCCCTCGACCGCGGGGTCCATCGTCCCGACCACCGGGTCGGGCTCGGCCTGGAGGCTGAGCTCGTCGAGCAGCCCACCCTCCTCGTCCTCGTCGTCATCTTCCGCGTCGAGTTGCTCGAAGAAGGCCCCGATGGGGTCGTCCCCCGGCTCGAAATCGTCGTCGAGCACGAACGGGGCAAACAGCTCGATGACCCCCTCGATTGTCTCGATCTCGTCGCCGTCACCGAGAATGGCAAATAGGTCCTGTATCAGCCCGTCGATCTCGGCCCGCACCTCCTCGACCGGGTCGGCGACGTCACCGGGGTGTTCGAGAACCCCGACGACGATATCCCCGACCAGCCCGGGCAGCCCGAGCTCCGCCTCCGCGACGACCCCGAGCAGTTCGCCAGCCGCCTCGGCCTGCTGCTCGCTGAACCGGAACGCCTCGATTATCTCGGCCACCTCCTGGAGGAGCTCGTCGTACTCGCGGTCACGGAGGAACGACTCCACCGCCCCCGGCGAGTCCTCCTCCGACTCCGTCTCCAGCCCTGACAGGACCGCCACCAGGTCCGGCACGTCGAACGCCGTGCTCTCCCAGCTCCCGTCCCCGAACACCGTGCCGGCGAGTTCGACGAACGGCTCGTCGGTCTCGACGGCCGCAAGCTCCGCCGCGGGCTCGTCCGCGTCGATCGCGACCCTGGCCTGCTCCGCGGTCGCGTCGAACCCGCTCACGGCGATTAGTTCCTCTGTCACCTCGATCTGGATCTCGTCGGCCTCGTCGTCAGTCTCGACAGTCGCGGCGAGAGCCGCCCCTTCCTCGGACACCCCGGGCTGGTAGGTGAACGACCCGGTCGCGGTCTCCCCGCCGTCGAGTGTCACCGCCTCGTTACCGATCTCCTCGCCGTCGACGCTGAACAGGACTGTCTGGGTGTCGGTCACGTCGCCGGTGTTCTCGACGGCCCACTCGACACTCGCCACGTCGCCGGACTCGACCCGTACCGGCGAGGGGCTGGTGATCTCGACCGCGAAGCGGGCGTCGGCCGGCTCACGGACCGTGACCGGAACGCTGTCCTCGTCGTCCTCGACGCCGACCGTGACCGTCAGTTCGCTGGTCTCGTCGGCCGTCGGCGCGTAGCTGAACGTCCCGACCTCCCGCTGGTTCGCGGGGCCCAGGCTGACCTCCGCGGTGTCTCTCTCCTGGCCGTCGACACCGAACGCGACCGTCCGGGTCGCCTCCAGGCCGTCCGGATTGATGACCTCCCAGTCGACGGTCACCGTCTCGCCGGGGTCGACACTGTCGGTCGACGACGTGATCTCGACCGTGAACTCCGCCTCGTCGTCTTCCCCCTCCTCGTCATCGTCGTCGTCACCGCCGAGACAACCGGCGACACCGAGCGAGACCGACCCACCGAGCAGTGCAAGAAGCTTCCGCCGTTCCATACTGGAAGGTGCCCGCCGGCACAACATAAGGCTTGTTTAAACTGGCAGTCTTACAGCGGTTCGAGTTCGAGGGTGAGTTCGAACCAGTTGTCGCCGGAGAACCGACCGGGGAGGTTGAGTGTCTCGTCGACGAACTCCTGGCCGAACGTGTCCTCGACGACGGACTCGTTGTCGACGACGGTGACGAGAACGCTGTTCTCGCGGACGTCGAACTCGCCCTCGAGGTCGCCACTCTCGCCGCTGGTCGCGTTCAGCGGGAACTCGAGCGTGAGCTCCTCACCCCCGTCAGTCTCGACAATCGCCCTGACCTGCCCCTCGACGGTCACCAGCCCCGCCTCCTCGTCGTACTCGCCGGTGAAGCCGTTCGGGGCCTCGACCTCGGGCTCGATACCCGGGACGACATCGATCGGCGGGAAGTCCAGGCTGGTCGACTCCCAGGTTCCGTCGTCGTCGAGTTCCGCCTCCAGTTCGACCGGGTCGGGGATCTCCTCGGAGGGTGGCAGGAACAGGTCGCTGTCCCTGAACTCCTCCTCGTCGGGGTCACCGAACCAGACGAGTCCCCCCTCCCGGCTCTCCGCGCGAAACCTGTCGGTGATGACCGGTCCGTCGCCGTCGGTGTCGCCCTCGTCGCCCTCGTCGTCGTCACCGAGACAGCCGGCCAGTCCCACCGTGAGTGCACCACCCAGCAGACTGAGCGCCGTGCGTCGCTGCATACTCTTCGATGCCAGCACGCACAGATAACCGTTCACATCCGTCACCCGCAACGTCTGTCGACCCGGACACGTCCGTCGACGTGGGTCGCGGCGGAGAGGGACCGGAACGCTCAACTTGACCGCCCGCCCGAATACCGGTATGGAGTTGCTCGACCGGTACGGCATCAGCCCCGAGCTGGCGTGGGTGTCGGCGCTTGTGGCCGGAATTGTGGCCATCGCCGGGGCCGCTGTTGCCTTCACCGAGCGGGTGTACTGGGGGTTCGTCTGGCAGTACTTCTGGGGGCCGGTCCACGCCGACGCCGACGGCGAGCGCTGTTACGTCTATCGGACCGACACCGGTGACCGTGTCGGCCCCGGTGACGAGCTGTTCGAGGGCTGTTCGACGACCGCTTACGAGTCGACCGTCTTCGTCGCCGAGCCCGGCTACACGATTGTCTCGACCATCGGCTACATCCTCGTGCTGGTGTTTATGCTCGCCGGCGTCTACCTGCTGTTCCGGAACGTGGACTTTACGCCGTATCGGCGCTTTTTTTACGCGCTCGTGCCCTTCGTGCTGTTCGGCGGGACGTTGCGGACCGTCGAGGATGCGTTCGTCGAGGCACTCGATGCCGGTGTCACGCCGCCACTGGAGTTTCCCGCGAGTGCCCTGCTCATCAGCCCGCTTATCTACTTCACCGTCTTCGGCATCGCGGTGGCCGGACTCTTCGCCGGCAAACGACTCGAACGCCGCGGGCTGGCCGACAGCTACACCACACCGCTTGCGGCGTTCGGGGTCGCCATTCTCGCCGTGACCTTCGGCTACCTGCTGTGGCTCGCGGTCACGACCGAGTACGTCACCCTCGCCCCGAGTATCCTGGTGGTCACGCTCGGACTGGCGACGGTCTCGACGGCCGTGGTTTACGCCGCGACCGAGCGGTTCCGACCGACGGTCAACGCCGCGACCGGCTTCGTCGGGTTCGTCGTGGTCTGGGGCCACGCGGTCGATGGCTTCGCGAACGTGCTCGCGAACGACTGGACACACGTCTGGGACCTCGGTGTCTCCTACGGTCCCAAACACCCCTTCAACGAGTTTGTCATGAACACGACGAACGCGGTACAGAACGGCACCGAAATCGCCGGTGTCTACGTCGGCGAGGCGTGGCCGTTTGCGGTTATCAAGCTCCTGATCCCGCTCGCCATCGTCGCGCTGTTCAACGACGAGTTCTTCGAGGATACCCCCCGCTTTGCCATCTTCCTGCTGGTCGCGGTGCTCGCGATCGGGCTCGGACCGGGCACCCGCGACATGCTCCGGTTCGCCTTCGGTATCTGAACCGTCTCGGGTCCCGACCGGTCATGAGTTTTCGGGCGGACACCTCGCGCTGCAGCGCGGGGAGAGTTGCCGACCGCACCACACAAGTACCGGCGGGCAGTCCACACGGATATGAAGGCGACCGCGCGGGCTCACCCGATTCAGGGGCTGGTCAAGTACCACGGGATGCGCGACGACGAGTTGCGGCTCCCGTACCACGACTCGATAAGCGTCTGTACCGCGCCGGGACACACGACGACGACAGTCGCGTTCGACGACGGACTCGACGGTGACCGGTACGTCGTCGACGGCGAGCGCCTCGACGGCCGGGCCGCCGAGCGGGTCCAGTCAGTCGTCGACGAGGTGCGCCGGCGGGCCGGCATCGACCGACCTGTCAGGCTCGACTCCGAGAACTCGTTCCCGACGAACGTCGGGCTGGGGTCGTCCTCGTCGGGCTTTGCGGCGGCGGCGACGGCACTCGCGGAGGCGGCCGGGCTCGACACCGACCGGCCGACGGTCTCGACACTCGCCCGGCGTGGCTCCGCATCGGCCGCGCGGGCGGTGACCGGTGGCTTCTCGGAGCTCGTGGCGGGACTCGACGACGCCGACTGCCGCGCCCGACGGCTCGATGTTTCCGACGGGTTCGCCGACGACCTCCGGGTCGTCACCGCGCTCGTGCCGGCGTACAAGGAGACCGAGCAGGCACACGCCGAGGCCGCGGACAGCCACATGTTCCAGGCCCGCCTGGCACACGTCCACGAGCAACTCGGCGAGATGCGACACGGACTCCGGGCGGGGTCGTTCGAGCGGGTCTTCGACCTCGCCGAGCGGGACTCGCTGTCGCTCGCGGCCACGACGATGACCGGTCCCGCCGGGTGGGTCTACTGGCAACCCCGCACGCTTGCGGTCTTCGAGACGGTCCGGTCGCTCCGGGCGGAGGGGGTCCCGGTCTACTTCTCGGTCGATACCGGCGCGAGTGTCTACGTGAACACGACCGCCGACCACGTCGACCGCGTCGAGGCGGCGGTCGCCGACTGTGGTGTCGAGACGCGGCGCTGGACTGTCGGTGGCCCGGCCCGTCTCGTCGACGAGCACCGCTTTTGAGCGCTCACCGGTCTGGCGTCTCGAACTCGACGAGCGTGAGCTCGCGGTCGAGCATGCAGTACTCGTGGGGCGGGTCACCGTGGACGGTGTCGATGCGGTACTGTTCCTCGAAGGTCGCCCCGGCGGGTTCACAGTACTCGTGACTCGGACACTCGGTGTACGGGCAGGGGCCGGCAAGACTCGTCGTGTTGCCGGGGAAGGCCTCGTCGGCGGGCACGTTCGCGGTGACCGCGACGGGTTCGACCTCGACTGCGGTCACGCCGGTGTCGTGGACCGCGCAGTCGAGCGTGCTCGCCCCCTCGCGGACGGCGGTCACGCGGTAGCGCTGCCCCTCGACGAGGTTGAGACACTGCTCGCGGTACGGACAGCCCTCGCAGGCCGAGGACTCCCCCCGGTAGACGAACTCCTCGCCGACCTCGGCCAGCCGCGTCCCGACGAGCGTTACCGTCGACATACCCCACCTTGTCCCCCGCGGAGCATAAGTCTTGCAAGAGCCCCGTCGAGCCGGGCTTTGCAAGAGAGAAGGCTTACAAGACACGGAGACAGATATCTCCGTGATGACAGCGGCGGACGGCGACGACGACACCCGTCCCGCCGGGGACGAACGGCCCCGGGACGCGAGCGACGGTACCGTCCCGGACGGGGGCGAGGTCGCGGACGGCGAGATCCCCGCCGAGTCACCCGGCACGACATCCGAGGTCGAGGTGCCCGAGGACGGGTTCGACGGTGCGCCCGACGACGAGGAGATGCCCCTGACCGAGCACATCGAGGAGATGCTCGGGCGACTGCTCGCGGTCATCGTCGTGATGGGCGTCACGGCCGCGCTCGTGTTCTGGATCGCCGATAGCGTCATCAACACGCTGTGGTACTCGTTTCTGCCCGAACCCGAGGGCGGGATTACCCAGTGTGGTGACGTGCCCGCGGACGAGACCGACGCCTGTCCCCGGGTGTACCATCCGCTCTCGCTGTTGCTCGCGCGGATGAAGGTCGCCTCGCTCGCCGGACTGGTGCTTGCACTGCCGGTCACGGTCTACCAGGCGTACCTGTTCATGCGCCCCGGACTCTACCCCCACGAGCGTCGCTACTACCTGGCGGCGGTGCCGACGAGCCTGGTGCTCGCGGTTGTCGGCATGGCCTTCGCGTACTTTCTCGTTCTCCCACTCCTGTTCGAGTACTTCCTGTTTTACTCCGAGGACGTCGCCGACATCGCCTTCGGTCTCGGCGAGACGTTCGACCTCATCCTGCTGATGATGGGCCTGTTCGCGATTATCTTCCAGATTCCGTTGCTCATCATGCTCGCCATCATGATGGGTGTCGCCACCCGGGAGTGGTTCGAGGACAAGCGTCTGCTCTTCTGGTTCTCCTTCGGCGGTATCGCGTTCCTGTTCAGCCCCGACCCGACCGGGATGGCTCCGATTATCGTCGCGCTGACGATGGTCGGCCTGTTCGAGTTCACGCTCGCACTGCTCCGCTGGACCGGCCGGTGAGAGGGCGCTGCCCGTGGTCCGGACTCTACCCCTGGAAGGGATGGTACTCCATGCCCTTGTGTTTGAGTTCCTGGCGGCGCTCCTCGAGGAACGAGTAGACAGCGCCGTGTGGGGCGCCGTCGAGCAGCATCTCCGCGGCGTCGCGGACCGCCTCGACCTGCCTGGGGCCGCCGATGGCGGCGAGTGTCGACCCGTAGATGGTGACCGACGCGCCGGTGAGTTCCTCCATCAGTTCACGGGTGCGGCCGTCCTCGCCGATGAGACGGCCCTTCTGCCGGCGCAGGTCGTTGGGGTTGCGCGCCGCCGCCCCGATGTCGACGATATCGAACACCATCATGTCGTCCTCGAGCAGGCGCAGCGCCTCCTCGGGTGCGAACCCGCGGCCGATTGCTTTCACGATGTCTGGGCCTTTCAGCCCCGTGACCGGGTCACCGACTGTCTCGATCTCGACTTTCCCGGATTCGGAGTCGATATCCAGCCGGACCTCCGCTCGCTCCTCGATCTCGCGCATCGTCTCGCCGCCCGCCCCAATGAGAACACCGATACGGTCGTCGGGTACCTGCACGTGCTGCATACCCGGGGTTCGTGACAGGCAGGGTAAAACGCTTCGGCCCGGCTAGTGCTCCTCGATGCGGTAGCGGGTGGTCCGCTCGCCGTCGAACTCGGGGCCGGCCCCGACGCGCTCGAACCCCGCGTCGGCCGCGGCACTGTGCATCCCCGAGGCGGTCTCGGGCACGAGCACCTCGACGGCCATCCGCTCGGTCCGGGCGAACCGCACCGGTTCGGCGAGCAACGCGTCGTAGACCTCGCTGTCACCCTCCAGTTGTGTGATGTAGACAGTTCGCTCGCGGGCATCGAAGCTAACGAAACCCCGAACCTCGTCCCCTGCCTCGGCAACCCGGACGGTGCGGTCGTGAACGAGATTGCGCATCACGTCCTGTGGTGCGTCGGCCAGCGCGGCCAGTCGCGCCGCGTCTGCCTCGCGTGCGTCCCGCATCTCCATACGTGCCCTTCTCGTCCAGCGCAATTATACTGTCGACTCCCGGATTACATCGACTCCGGGGCCGCGACCCCGAGGATATCGAGCGCGTTGGCCACAGTCGTCCGCGCCGCGGCGACGAGCGCGAGCCGTGCCCGGCGGGTCTCGGGTGGCGCATCGAGCACCGGACACTCGCGGTAGAACCCGTTGAACGCCTCGGCGAGGTCGCGGGTGTAGGTGGCGACCTGGTGGGGTTCGAGCGCCGCCGCCGCCTCGTCGACAACCGCGGGGAACCGCGCGATTGTCTCCACCAGGTCCCGCTCGGCGTCGGTCGACAGCGCGCCCGCGTCCACGCCTGCCGGGTCGGGGACTCGACCGGCCTCGTCGAGAATCCCCGACGCGCGGGCGTGGATGTACTGGACGTACGGTGCCGACTGGGCCTCGAAATCGAGCGCGCGCTCCCACTCGAAGGTGATTGTCTTCGTCGGCTGGCGGGCGACGATGTCGTACCGGACTGCGCCGACACCGACCTGGCGGGCGATGCGCTCGATGTCGCCCTCGGTGAGGTCGTCGTCGCGCAGGCGGTCGTCGAGACGGTCCTCGACCTCCGCACGGGCGCGCCTGACCGCCTCGTCGAGCAGGTCGTCGAGGTCGATACCGGTCCCCTCGCGCGTGCTCATCCCGCCCTCGGGGAGATTCACCCAGGAGTAGTGGACCGTCTCCAGCCGGTCGGTGTCGTGGCCGAGCAGGTCGAGCGCGGCCTGCAACTGCCGGGCCTGGAGCTCGTGGTCCTCGCCGAGCACCGTCACCGCGCGGTCGTACCCCTCGAGTTTCCACTCGTGGTGGGCGAGATCACGCGTCGTGTACAGCGACGTCCCGTCGGCCCGGCGGAACACGAGGTTCTTCTCGATGTCGGGCAGGTCGAGTTGCCAGGCGTCGTTCTCGTAAACGGCCTGGTCGAGAGCCTCGAGCCGACTCGCCACGTCGTCGGTCGAGCCATCGCGCATGAACCGGGTCTCCCTGACGAACTCGTCGAACCGCGCGGGCAGGCGGTCCAGCGTCTCGCGCATGCCCGAGAGAACCGTCTCGACGACCGTCGAGACCCGCTCGTGGGTCTCCTCGTCGCCGGCCTCCAGCCCCTGCATGATGGCCTGTATCTCCGCTTCCGCGGCCGCGACCTCCTCCTCGGGGCCGTTCTTGAGGAACGAACTACCCTTCCGGTAGTAGCGCACGAGGTCGTAATCCGGCTTGTCACGCTCGGGGGCGGGCAGCGCCGCCTCGTCGAACCGCTCGACGGCCCACGCGAGCGCCGCAACCTGCCGACCGGCGTCGTTGACGTAGTAGTGGCGGTCGACGTTGTAGCCGGCGTACGCGAGCAGGGTGGCGACTGCGTCACCGAGAATCGGGTTGCGCGCGCGACCAACGTGGACCGGTCCCGTCGGGTTCGCGCTCGTGTGCTCGACGACGACACTGGTCTCGCGGTCGTCGAGACGACCGTAGTCCGACCCCCCCGCGGCGACGAGTGTCGCCTCGACGTACCGCTCGCTCGGCACGACGTTGAGGTACGGACCCTGTGTCTCGACCCGGTCGACGTACTCGCAGGCGTCCGCGTCGAACGCCTCGGCGAGTTCGTCGGCGACGGCGGGCGGCGGCGCGCCGGCGACCTCCGCGAGGCGGAAGGCGACACTCGATGCGAGCACCGCGTCGACATCCGACGGGGGTCGCTCCAGACCGAGGTCGTCGGCGGGGTACCCGAGCGCATCGAGTGCCGTCCGGATGGCCCGCTCGACCTCGGCGCGCAGTGCGAGGAACATATCCGCGCTACTCCGGGCGGGAGTATAGTCGTGACGGTCGCCGGCGAGCGGGGCGATTAAGTAACGCGGCTGAGAACGGCAACCGATGACAGGAGACGAAGACGGTGCCGGTGACGGGTCGATAGCCGTAACCCTCCGGCCCGCGGCGGGGTCGGCCCCGCCCGGGGTCGAGACGACCGTCGCGGTGGTCGTCGAGGCGGCCGCCGACGGCATCGCGGCGTTCGAGAGCGTGGTGCATCTCGACGGCCCCGGTCGAGTTCACTCGCTGGAACTCGCCGGCAACCCGGCGGTTCCGGTGACCGACATCCGCAACAGCGGCACCAGCGCCGTGATGGCGGCGGCGATGGGGCCCGCCGCCGGTCACGAGGCCGATGCCGAGATTGTCGTCGCCGAGCTGACCCTCGTCGGCGAGACACCCGGCGAGATTACCCTCTCTGTCGATACCGACACTCAGGTTGGACCGGTCGGCGGTGGCACCGAGCGGTACACCATCGAGGAGTACGGGCGAGCCACGGTTCAGGTGACTGAGCCGACAGACGACGAGTGAGAGGGGTCGCCGCGGCCTTCGTCTGCGTGGTCACTCGCCGAGGTTGCGAAGGCGCCGTTCGAGTCGTCGGCCGGCCCCGCCCACGAGCTGTCGGGCGCTGATACGCCAGGGCGTTCGCCGGCCCTCGACGACGGTCCGGCCCTGGCGGATCTCCGACAGGATGGCGTCGACGGTCGGTTCCGGCGGGTCGACCTTCGTGACCGCCTGGCCGACCAGTTCGGCGACGTGGGCGTCACTGCCGGCGGTCACGGGAAGCCCGCGCTCGCGGGCGAACCGGCGGGCCTGGCGGTTCGACCGGCCGGTGAACAGCCGCGAGTTGTACACCTCTATCGCGTCGGCCGTCGCCAGTTCGTCCCGGGTCACGTGGGCGATAACCCCGTGACGCATCTCCTGGAACGGGTGCGGGATAACGGCGAGTCCGCCGGCGTCACGGATGCGTTCGAGGGTCTCCCCGAAGGGAAGTGCCGGCGGAATCCGCTCGGTGACACCGAGTCCGAGCACGTGCCCCGCGGCGGTCGAGATCTCGATGCCCGGAATCCCGACCAGCCCGTGGTCCGGCGCGCGCTCGACCGCATCGAGACTGGCGGCTATCTCGTCGTGGTCGGTGACGGCAATCGCGTCCAGCCCCACGGCTGCCGCCTGCTCCAGGAGCAACTCGACCGGGTCCCGACCGTCGTGTGAGGCCGCGGAGTGACAGTGCAACTCGACGGAGAGCACATCTGCTATCGGGTGGGCCCACGGAAAAGACACAGGTCGGGCCGGCTGATGACCCGGTCGACACCCGGATACAGGACCGCGTTCGTGGTCACGATAGCGAGCCAATCGGGTGGTCCAGGCCGTGTACACTTCCGCGCAAACTTTATTCCAGTTCGAACCCTCCGTACACATAATGTCGACTGATACCAGTCAACAGTCTACGGAGCGAAAGTCCGCGATCGAGAAGCGCCACGAGGAGACCGCAGAGGAGGTTCTCCCCGAGAACCGGACGCTGTACATCGGCGGCGAGTGGACGGCGAGTGCCTCCGGAGAGACCTTCGAGACAATCGACCCGACGACGGGTGAGACACTCGCGTCGGTGGCCGCTGGAACGGCAGCGGATATCGACAGCGCGGTCGAGGCCGCGTGGGAGGCCTACGACGAGGTCTACAGCGGGATGTCCACGGCGGAGCGACAGGCGATGCTCGAAGGCATCGCAGACGCCGTCGAGGAACGCAAGGAGGAGTTCGCGCAACTGGAGAGTCTCGACAACGGCAAGCCCATCACCGAGGCCCGGATCGACATCGGACTGGTCATCGACCACTTCCGGTACTTCGCCGGGATGGCCCGCGCCGAGGAGGGTCGCACCGTCGATACCGACGACAGCAGGCACGTCCAGACGCTCCGGGAACCGTACGGTGTGGTCGGGCAGATCATCCCGTGGAACTTCCCACTCCTGATGGCCGCCTGGAAACTCGGCCCGGCACTGGCTGCTGGAAACACGGTCGTCATCAAGCCCGCCGAGGAGACACCGCTGAGCATCCTCAAGCTGATGGAGGTCACCGAGGACATCATCCCCGACGGCGTCGTGAACGTCGTCACCGGGTTCGGAACCGAGGCGGGCGCGCCGCTGTCGAGTCACCCCGACATCCGCAAGGTCGCGTTCACCGGGTCGACGGCCGTCGGCAGCAAGGTGATGAAAAGTGCCGCCGAGACCATCACCGACGTGACACTCGAGCTGGGCGGGAAGAGCCCGCTCGTGGTCTTTCCCGACGCCGACCTCGACCGTGCTGTCGAGACGACGCTCACGGCGATTTTCTTCAACACCGGTGAGGTCTGCTGTGCCGGGTCGCGGCTGTTCGTCCACGAGGATATCAAAGACGAGTTCCTCGGCAAACTCGCCGACGCGGCCGACGACCTCACGATCGGCGACCCGCTCGAGGAGGAGACCGACCTCGGGCCGAAGGTGACCGCCGAACAGCTCGAGCGGACGATGAGCTACATCGAGGCCGCCAGGGAGGAGGGTGCAACCTTCGTCACGGGCGGGGAACAGCCCGACGACGAGGCGCTGTCGGACGGCTGTTTCGTCACGCCGACGCTCATCGACGATATCGACCACGACAGCGACCCCGTCCAGGAGGAGATCTTCGGCCCCGTGCAGGAGGTGTTCACCTGGAGTGACTACGACGAGATGATCGAGCTGGCAAACGACGTCGACTACGGCCTCGCGGCCGGCGTCATCACCGAGGACCTGACGAAGGCCCACCAGTGTGCGCGAGACATCGAGGCCGGCAACATCTGGGTCAACACGTACAACGACTTCCCCGCGGGTCAGCCCTTCGGCGGCTACAAGCAGTCCGGCATCGGTCGCGAGACCGCACAGGAGGCGGTCGAGCACTACACCCAGACCAAGACTGTCAACATCGCCCTTGAGTGAGCAGGTCCCGTTTCCGGAGCTCGGCCCCGGACCCATCACGGCCCCGCAGGTATCGGTCGCCCCCGACGGCACGCCCTACGTCGTCCAGTCGGGCGCACACGAGCGACTGCGCGACGGGCTCGTGCCCGAGCGCGAGCGCGGGCTGGACCCGAAGACGGATCTCGCGGTCGCCGGGTGGGCGTCGCTCGCGGCCGACGGAATGACAGACCGGGTTCACGTCGACGCGCCCGACGGGTTCGAGAACGCGGCACTGGTGCGGCGGTTCGCCCGCTCGCACGACGCCGGGTCGGTCGTGGTCGCCTTCCACCCGAGCGGGGAGACCGCCCGCTGGGACGACCCCGGCGCGGTCTCTCTCTGAGTCCTACTCCGCTCGGATCTCGATCCGCTTGTCGACGGCCGTGACGGTCCCGCCGATGGGGGCGTGCTGTGCAACGGAGAGTCCGGCCGACGGGGCCACGATACGGTCGCCACGGTCGACAGTCTCGCCAGGTACGACCGTCGGCTCCGGCCGCGTCGCCCCGTCGAACCGGTCGGTCGTCTGGACCGGAACGCGAACCCGGTCGGGTCGGACCCGCGTCGGACTCCGCGCCACGGACGCCGACCAGTCGGTGAGCTCCCGCACGTCGACCCGACCGTTCCTGTACCTGTGCTCCGAGACGGTCTCCCGGTCGAGTGCGAGCAGACAGTTCGTCGCCTTCGTCACCACCGGGTCGGACACCTCGAACCCCCAGCCCGGACCGCCGTCGACGAGCACGACGTCGTCAAAGTGGTCAACCCCGGCGGCCTCGAACAGGGTCTCGGCCGGGGTGCCGACCGGGGCGCGGTACATCCGGTTGGGCAGGCGTCGCCCGTTACAG
>OBKM01000359.1_pt1 | contig 22998 bp, 21 predicted proteins | sample 1519691 | NCBI WGS metagenome assembly OBKM01 (sample SAMEA37050418, study PRJEB22526) | metagenome | biome: saline pan; feature: lake; material: water | place: Egypt | collected 2015 | depth 0.5 m | reverse complement strand
TGGTTAATTTTTCTCGATCGCCCTGACTTATGGGTAAGAGACAGGACTTCAGTCGTGGGAGGAGGTCAAGTCCGTGGAGAGATTCCCAGTTGTCGGCTTCACGGCTAAAGCGGGTGGGCGTTCGCCTTGCCATCGCTGTAAGAGTCCAAGATCACTAATAATCCCTGTGCCACCGGGCGTGGGGCAGTTGACTCCAGATGAGATTGCTAAACGGGTTCTCAACTGGTATAGAAGTGCTACTTATCGCGATTACCAGTCAGATAGCGTTCATGGACTGCCTCAAAGTCGTCATCGTCTTCGGTGAGTTCTTCCCAGGCAGAAAGGCCTCGGCCATCACGAGTGCCAGAAATTGTGTTATCAAGGATAAAACCAACAATCAGTCCCACCGCAATACCGGTTGTACCGACAACAAACAGCACTTGAGCTATCACCTCTGCGATCTGAATTCCAAGAGGTTGTGCATCTAACAGCGATCCAAGGACAGAAAGATCAACGAGTCCAGCTTGGATATCACCAGCCTCAAATTGTCCAACGTATGTTGGTACTGAAAGCCCAGAGAGGAGTGTTAAACCAGCGACGAAGGCGTTTCGGTTCTTATTCAAATCGACGTGTTGGAGCTGGGATAGTCCAACGCCGATAATCTGAGCGAACATTACCAAGAACAGGCCACCAACAATTGGGTCAGGAATCGTCTGCACAAAGCCACCAACAATTCCGATATATCCAGCGATAATCATAATAATACCACCAATCTGAACGACATAACGGGAGGCTACGTTGGTAATCCCGATTGCCCCAATATTCTCAGAATAGGAAGTTGCACCGTTCCCAGTACCCATGATACCAGCAAAAAGGTTACCAACACCTTCCATGCCGAGGCCATGGTTGATTCGTTGGCTACTTGGCGCATTCTCACCAGACATGCGGGCAACAGCGTAGTAATCGCCAAAACTCTCAATCATCGAAGCAACAACACCAGCAGTCATCCCAATAACAAACGCAGTTGTGAATTCTGGCATTCCCCACTGGAATGGAACGATTGGTTGGATGAGAGCCGGTTCAGTAGCGGCGCTGACCTCGACAAACGCAGTTGAATCTTCAGACACGACTCCTGTGGTAGAAAGGACAGCAGCAGCAAGCCATGCGCCGAGAAGTCCAAGTAATACGGGATATAGATTCAGGATGCGACTGTATCCGCCAAGATATTGTGAAAAAAGAACAATTAGAGCAAGTGTCAGACCTATAAGCCAAAGACTTTGATCAGCTGCTGTAATCTGTCCAACATCGAATAACGAGAGTCCGATTAATGCAATTACAGGAGCAACAACAACGGGACTTAAGAAACGCTTAAGATATCCAAAGAGTCCAGAATAGCCGATAATAATCTGGAAGATACCAGCAGCGATCATTGCCCCCTGAAGTTCTACCATTATACTCTCAAAGTTCGTTGTCCCTGCTGCACCGAGTGTTCCAATGATTGCAAGCGCAGGTGCAAGGATCGCAAAGCTAGCTCCTTGAACGAGCGGATACCGGTTCCCTATCGTTGTCTGTAAAACCGTTGACACACCGGCAACAATGAAGAAGGTACCAACAAGTTGGGCGGTTGCTGGATCGGCACCAACTCCCTCCATTGCTCCAACCATCGCGAGCGGAACTGCGATGGTTGACCCAATCATTGTCAGATAATGCTGGACACCAAGCAGTGCCGATTGACCAATTGGTGGCTTATCATCAATGCCAAATTCAATTGCATCATTCTCAGACGGAGACGCTGTTCTTGGATTGGCGTCATCCCCGTTTCCGTCAATCGATACATCTTCGGAACCGCTCATACCATTCCCTCGGTCATCATTGACCACACGAATATGATACCTAGGCCGGTTTATATCAATGGATATTCTCCGAAAATTTTGCAAGAGAAAAATAGAGCTTATCTGATCACTCTAAGATTGTCTCGTGATGGAATCATTTGAGTATCTGAGAGATATGATGTGGTGACATTACCAGCCTATCGAATAGCTGAATGACTATCACCTATGTCAGAAGAATTTATTTTTGCTGAATAAGCGATGTGAGTAGCGAGTGACAACGCTTGGGAGCAACGGGGTATATTGTAATTGGTCCGGCTTTCCCATCAGTCCAAATATATACCGCATATCGGTTCTGGTAGGTTCGATATAGGCTCCAAGAACCAAGTACAATAAACAACAGCCCTCCGAGCACGTGCGTCGTGTAGGCAAAATATCCCCCGAATAAAAGCAGAAGGGCACTGAGACTAACCAGATTCCAGTCAACAGGTTTCATTGAGACGCGTTGAATTGCTCGAGTCTCAATTGTCACGGAATCATGTTCGGAGTGATGTACCTGTATATTCTTATCCCTAAATTGTATTGTCTTCCGCTTACGAAGTTCAATTTCAGTCGCTTGGGGCGACACAGTAAAACAAACGAAACTAGTTGACAAAAGCAGTTCGAAGACCTACTTGGAAGTCGTTGCCTGAAAAAAGTCAGCACCACTGTGCAAAGAAAGTTCACCGACGAATAGTGAACTACCCCTGCCTACTCGCCGCCGTTGGCGGCTCCTTGAGGACGAGAGAGCATGACTGTTGGACGGCTGTCTTGTTCTTCACGACGGAGGAGGTGTTCTTGAACAATCTGTGAGTATGGAATTTGTTCGTCTGGAATAACACGCCGACAAAGTGCACACGTTACCGACATAGTCAAATGGCCATACACAGTTGGTCAATGGGTTGTTGGTCGGACCGTTCTATAAGAGGTCTGTCAATCCATACACTATGTTGAGAGGTTGCTTGGTAAAAGATCGATTAACCTAATCCCTCTTGCATAAATTGAATAACATTTTCTCGAACTTTGGCAACTTCGCCGATGATTGTGACTGCAGGTGGGGTAATGTTCATCTCATCCCGCTGGGAAACAATTGTATCAAGCGTTCCAGTGATGATCTGTTCTGTCTCCCACGTTGCTTTCTCTACCATTGCGGCAGGCATGTCAGTCGGAACTCCCTCCTTTTTAAGCATAGCAACGTTCTCTGACAAGGTGTTTACACCCATTAAGATGACGACTGTTCCGCCTGCTGTAAGTGTATTTGCAACAGCTGTCCAGTCAATTGCACTTTCATCTTTCGTAGGATCTTGGTGTCCTGTGATGACCATCAGGCTGGATGCATAATCTCGATGAGTAAGAGGAATACCACTAACACTTGATACAGCGAGTACACTAGATATGCCTGGAACAACTTCAAAAGAAATCTCTGCACCTGCTAAATATTCTGCTTCTTCTCCCCCTCGTCCAAAGACATTAGGGTCCCCTCCTTTAAGTCGAACAACATTATCACCCATTTGAGCTCGATCGCGCATTAATCTATTAATCTCATGTTGAGTCCTTCGGTTAGGGGAACGCTTGCCAACATCAATTGCTTCGACTGCTTGCGGAAGAGAGTCAATAATTGCATCAGTTGTAAGAGAGTCATAGAGCACGACATCTGCATTTTGTAGTCGCTTCCACGCTCGTCTAGTAAGTAACTCTGGGGTACCTGGGCCAGCACCGACTAACGCTACGCGGCCGAGCTCCTGATCAGTTGCACTCGAACTCTGCTCGTCTTTGCTTGCTTGTTGTTTAGCCATAGTGACTGTCGAAGTATCTTTTTATACCAAAGTTTCTGAGGTTTCCCGTCTATTATCTATATACACATGATAAGAGCAACTAAGTTCAGTATTCACTACCTGACCCTGAGCACCAGAGTTTGACGTCTGTATACAACAACACACAGTTGGGATTTCTTGCATAGTAGTACAATTGCATTTGTTATACTTCAATATTATTTGATCTGGGCAGAGTACATTGACTTCGGTAATCAATGAAGCGTATCCATCCAATTGAACACGCTCAGAGGCCAATCCTTGAAGCCACCTCCCTGGTTGTTGGTGAACCTCTCCGGGGTCAATCCCCGGAGCTGTCGCCTCGACCGCCTGTACAAAGTTCATCTAAGGCCAGAACGGATTCAACTTGAACTGCGTACGACTAAAACAGAAAGGTCGGAATAGGTTGAGTCGTCAGTATTTGTGCTTTGTAGTGCCTGCAGGGTAGTGTCTGTTATCTTTTCTTCTTGCTGTGTGAGATGCTCAAAGACAAATACGGACAGTGACGGCGAAGCTCCGTGCTCTAAAAGATACGCAGCAATATCCTCTGGCATCCAGTCATATGGACGGGGTAAAATCAACAGGTGGCGGGTTCCAACGTGTTCTACTAACTGCTCCAATTCATCATCAATGCCACCGCTTTTGTGTAATGTAACAAATTTACTTTTTTCAAGTGGTGTTCGTGCTCGACTTGCAGCAATCTGTATTGACGAGATTCCAGGGATTATTTGGACAGGAGCGTCAACTGCTTGTTGTACTTTTCCAACGAACTGGTATCCTGAGTGATTCGGGTCACCCATTGTCACTGCTACTCCCTGATTTCCTTTAGCAATCTGCTGTGCAAACTCATCAAGAGTCTGTAGTTCATCATGATACCCACAGGTCAGGAATTCTGCATCTGTTATCGGCTTAATATACTCGACAACGGAATCAAATCCAACAACAACATCGGCAGACGCAATCAATTTCTCACCTCGTTTTGTTAGAAAATCTGTTGGTCCTGGTCCAATTCCAATTACATAGACTGGACTGTCTGAGTTATGGATCTCTGGGGTTGATTCAGCGAACGACGCAGGGTCTGGTCCAGAGTCAAGATTATACTGATCAGTCATTCTTCAGAGACCTCTCCATTACGAATATCGGTTGCAATATGCACGAATTCATTTGTTAGCGCAGCTGCTAAGCCACTTCCACCTCGGCGGCCAACGTTTGTAACTGCCGGTATGTTATACTTCTCCGCAACATCTCGAACTGTTTTACGACTTTCATCGGCTTTGACGAAGCCAACAGGAGTGGCAACGATTACCGCCGGTTGTGTACCAGCCTTAATGCAATCAGCAAGAGCAAAAGCTGCTGTTGGCGCATTTCCGATAACGATAATCCCATTCTCAAGGAGACCGTCCCTGTCCATCGCGAAGATAGATGCTGCAGTTCGTGTTATCTCCTCTTGCTCTATAGAGGAAGAATCGTAATTGATTGCTGATCTTTTTTGACAGTTATGACCTCGGTCAGTAATTCCATGATACGGCATAGTCACGTCAGTAACTATCATACACTCATCGAGGATAGCATGGCCTCCAGCAATAGCTGGATCGTGCTGAGTCCGGAGAAGATGTGCAAATTCTGGATCACCAGTTGCGTGCACCGCCTTTTGCCGTAACCTGTCGGTAACGGTCTCTTCTGGTACTAGTTTACGAACATATTCCATACTAGTATCAGCGATTTTTTCACCCTGTTCCGTTGTTGCTCCTAAGTCGATGTATTCATCATTTTCTGTCATTAGTTCTCACTCTCAGTTGCTTCACGGCTTGATTGACTCGATTCTAACGAACGATCAATTTCAAGATGAATCTCTTGGATATGTTTCTCAGTTTCTTCATCTGCATCCCATAGTTCACGGTCGATGGCTTCCAGCAGTGTTTGTGAAATATTCAGCACAGCCCACGGATTAACGGATTCCATCCACTCGCGGAGATTGTCATTAAATACGTACGTATCAGCGACATCTTCCCAGAGAGGGTCAGAAATAACCTCGGTTGTTGCGTCCCATCCTAGTACGACATCAACGCCTGTGGAGAGGTCACCGGCTCCTTTGTATCCGTGCTCTTTCATGCGATCTATCCATTTAGGATTAAGTACGCGAGTCCGCATTGTCTTACGAACTTTTTCTGTGTTTGTGTAAACGGTCGCCTGTTCAGGATCACTTGTATCTCCAACATATGCCTGAGGGCTACTTCCACTTATTTCTGTAACAGCGCGTTGCAATCCACCATGGAAGGCATACCAATCGGAGCTATCGAACTCATCCTGTTCCATCGTGTCTTCTATTTTGACAGTCGCTTCGATGCGACTCAGTCGCTCTTGTAGCGCATCGTGTGCTGGGATGACGGCACCATCACTTTTCATTGCATAACCACTCCATTGCATGAATACTTCCGCAAGATCTTCACCCGTTTCCCAGTTGCTCTCGGTGATTGCCTTGTTCACCCCAGCACCGTATCCCCCGGGTTTAGTCGTGAAAACCCGATTTGTATCATCTGTACTGCCACCTTTCTCAACATGTTTTTTCACATAATTATCTTCGTAGGATTCATTCAATCCAGCAACCATCTCAACAGCATCATTGATTATACCCGCTGTTTGAGGGAACAAATCTCGAAACAGGCCTGAGACTCGTGTTGTCACATCTATCCTGGGCCTTTCCAAAGTATTCAGAGGGATAACATCAATGTCTTTGACGCGACCGGCATCATTCCAGACTGGTTGCACTCCCATCAGTGCAAGGATTTGAGCGATCGTCTCTCCACGAGTTCGGACAGTTGGGGTACCCCACGTAACAATACCAACTTCTTCAGGATAAGTGTCGTTTTCTTCGACGTGCCGCTCAAGTATCTCATCTGCAAGTTGTTGTCCGATATTCCAAGCACTCTTAGCAGGAATCTTTCTTGGATCAAGTGTGTAGAAATTTCGTCCAGAGGGTAAAAGATCAACGCCCCCTCTTGTAGGTGAACCTGATCCGCCGGGTCGGATGTATTCTCCTTCGAGTGCATTAGCAACCTGTATATCCTCCTGTGATGTCTGCATGAGAACAGGGTATACCGTATCGCATATATATTCAAGCACCGTATGCAGTTGTTCATATGCAGAATCTGGAACGTTATTGGGACGTATTGGATCAAGCTTAGCGTGAATCAAGTCTAAGTCAATGTGCTCTTGGTTGTAATCATGTTTGGCAAGCCATGTAACAAGTTCAACACATTGTTCTTGTATAGTTTCTGCGACTGCACTATATGTTTTGGTAGTCCCAGGAATACAGTCCTGTGGTATATCAGTAATGCAGGAAGGATCAATGCCTAGACACTGAGCGACAGTATTGTAGAGGCTTGGTGCTTTGTTATTCGGATAGCGAGTAAGCGAAACGATGAATTCCACTAACTCATCATCAGTTGGTGGGGCCCCTAAGGTGTGTAATCCTGCTTTGATTTGTGTTTGCTTAATATCTGTAATATATTCATGTAGTCTGTCGACAACGGTTTCAAGAGATACCGATGATGGGTCTTTAATTCCAAGCTCCGTCCAGAGATCCAGCTCATCAACGTGATTATAGACTGTTTTGGCAAATTCAGAACGTTCCTTCGTAGATGTTGATTCAGCTGTATAATATTGGTTCGCTAGCTCTTGGAGTTCTTCAAGTTCGTCATATGTACCTGCCGTTGTCATGGCCGGAGTAAGATGATCAACAATTGTTGCATATGATCGTCGTTTGGCCTGTGTCCCTTCACCAGGGTTATTAATAATATAAGGGTAGATGTTTGGCAGATCATTAATCAGCTGATCAGGTGTACTGGTCGAGTCAAGCCCCACATTTTTTCCAGGGAGCCATTCAAGACTGCCGTGAGTCCCAAAGTGAACAACCGCATCTGCGCAATACCTGTATTGAAGCCACAGATAAAATCCAATATATTCGTGAGGAGGAACTAAATCAGAGTCATGATATACTTTTGATCTGTCTATATTGAATCCTCTTGGGGGCTGTACAGTAATTATAACATTACCAAACTGAACTCCTGGGATTGCAATTGGATGGTCTGGTGTGTCCCCCCACTCTTTTTTTATTTGGGATTGCACCTCTTCACTAAGGCACTCGAACCAATCTTGGTAGGTATCTGGTCCGAGATAGTCGGCATATGTAACATGTGTTTGTTGTGGATCCGGCCAGTGATTTCGTCCGGTAAGTTGTTCAATTAACTCTTCGATGATTTTTTGGCCAGACTCAGGCAGTTTTGGCAAGTTGTAATCCCGGGACTGTAATTCTTGAAGAAAATTGATCAGACTTGCTTGAGTGTCAAGGCCAAATGCAGTTCCGATGCCGTCATCACTTGGTGGGTAATTATGCAGAATAATCGCAATTCTTTTGTCTGGGTTATGGGTGTATCGCAATTCTGCCCATTTCTGAACGAGGCCTGCGACATGTCCAACACGATCGGCAATGGGACGATGTTGTGTTGGGGTAGCATCAATATTGTCTTGACCAGATACGGGCTCTTTTCCGCTTATCGGGTGGGTAATAATATTACCATCGTGTTCTGGAAGTGTAACTGCCAATGCAAGTTCAAATCCTTGTAATCCAGCTGGGTTCCCCATATACTCTGATCGAGTCTGCATACTGGTGACTACCTGAAAAACGGGGACTCCAAGCTCACGTAGAAAGATATCTTCAGGATCAATGTCAATAGTGCTATCACGGCCTCGTTGGCTCATCGAAAGTGAATACATAAACCCAGTAATGACTCCGTCAACAATCGTGTCATCTCCGTTTTGAAACCAATTCTGTGCAACCCAACGGGCGTCATGCTGGTCTTGATTATCACTGACCGGAGAACAGAAGACAGGAAGTGCATTAATATCACGTGCTTCGAGCTCTCGAATAAGAGCATCAATGTATTGTGTATTTTCATGTGTCCAATGAGACCGGTAAAACCAGATTCCCACTGTCGGTCGATGTGGATCAAAGTTAGCGAGCAATTCATCATACGACGCCGCTGGGTAATCAGGGTGATAAACTCCCTCTGTCGGTAGCTCGATTGGCGGTTGATATGACCCGGACCATTCAGTGTATTCCGTTGCAAGGTATCGGACAAGATTAGTAAAATTCACAACCCCGCCGTGTTCAAGATACTGAGAGACTGTTTCCCTCACCGTCTCATCAGCCGTTGTATCACGGACACTGCGTGATTTTCCCGAGGATTGAACGATAAATGGTATATCGCGGTCATATAGGCTATGTCGTAATTTTTCATATCCGGGCATATCATCCGTAGAGCCGTGTAGCCAGCAGACGACAGCTGTTGCGGTGCTTGCTGTGGTACAGAACTCTTTGATGTCCGTTGTTGTCTCAAGGTTGTCTGGTGTTTGTATTACAAGCTGTATCTCATCTAGTTGAGATGCTGCTTTTTGGATTGCTCCCACTTCGTTCGTTGTCGCGGTATAGATGACGACCCGCAACATAACTTTGTTAAATTGTTATTGTCCTACTACAAGTATGGTTGGTTTGGAGGATTCAGATGCCTACCTCCCGTTCCCAGCGATTGTTGGGCAGGAGGACCTCAAACAGGCATTACTCGTGCTTGCAGTGAACGATTCACTTGATGGGTTGTTGATCCGGGGAGAAAAAGGGACCGCAAAGTCAACAGCAGTTCGGGCTCTTTCTGAAGTTCTTCCAGAGCAGAAGGTAATCTCAGACTGTCCTTATGGATGTGATCCAGAGAATCCAGAACTACAATGTGAAGACTGCCAGAGTCGTGATGACGTACCTGTTGATACACGACCAGTGCCACTCGTAACATTGCCTCTTGGAGCAACTCGTGAGCGGGTAGTTGGAACACTCTCAGTCTCGGATGCTCTCTCAGGAGATGCAACATTTGATCCAGGACTGCTTGCGCAGGCTAATCGGGGAATACTGTATGTTGATGAAGTAAATCTTCTCGATGATCATCTCGTTGATGTTCTTCTTGATGCCGCAGCGAGTGGAATCAATCGTGTAGAGCGGGAAGGTATGAGTATTACTCACCCTGCGTCATTCATGCTTGTTGGCACGATGAATCCTGAAGAAGGAGACCTCCGACCGCAGTTCAAAGATCGGTTTGCTATGCAAGTATCGGTACAGGGGGCTGAAGAGATTGATGAAAGGGTTACGGTAATTGATCGGGCGCTCAATCAGGAAGCGGTTACGGAGTCCCACCAAGATGAAGTCAGCAAACTCAGGGAGCAAATCAGTCACGCCAGAGAACGGTTATCAGATGTTGATTTACCTGATTCACTGCGTCGAGAAATCGCAACTCTGTGTCGAAATGCAGGAGTTGATGGGCACCGAGCAGATATTGCTACTGCTCGGGGCTCGTTAGCACTTGCCGCGCTTAATGAACGAACACGGGTAACAGCGTCAGATATCCATACTGCAGCTCGTTTAGCACTTCCTCACCGTCTTCAGAGTTCCCCGTTTGAGGAGCAGCCAGACGTTGAAGATGTGCTCGAGAACGACCTAAATGATAATTCCGATGAGCAAGATTCAGCATCTAATCGTGATGGCAATGATGAGACACGCAACCGAGATCCAAAAAAAGACGCCAATGGTAAGAATGACAATGTGTCCCCGGACATAGATGGGGACTCAACAAGTGCAGAAAAGAACGGATCAGATTCGGACAGAGGTGTAAGTCAAGGATCGTTAAAGGATAATGATCAATATTCAGATAGGTCTATCTCAGAAGCTAACGAGCAGTCAACGGAGCTAACAGATGTTGGTTCACTTTCAGTGGATTTTCCTGATACAGATCCAGAGAGCACATCAGAAACTGGACGGCTTGCATCCGTTGCAGACGCAGCAAATACAGGGGCAAAAATCAGAACTGAGCAAGCTGACAATGCGGACGATATTGATGTATCTGCATCAATTCGCCAGGCTGCACAACGTGGAGATACAGAGCTTTCCAAATCGGATTTACAAACGTCCGTAAAAGAGGGTCAGGAAACTGCTCTTGTTGTATTCGTTGTTGATGCGAGTGCATCGATGAAACCGGCGATACGAACGGCAAAAAGCGTAGTTATGGAACTGCTCAAAGATAGCTATCAGAACCGAGATGAGATCGCGTTTATAACGTTTGCAGGAGAAGATGCTGATATTGTGTTACCACCAACGGACAGTGTAACACTTGCTGCCCGCCATCTGAAGGAACTGCCACTAGGTGACAAAACACCATTGCCAGCAGGGTTAAACACAGCAGCCAAGCTGCTTTCTGATGTCAGCCCAGCTAAAAGTACTATAGTATTGGTAACTGATGGAAAAGCAAACACGGCCACCGGAGATATAACTGAAGCAACGGAATCTGCTGCGAGGAACCTTACCGAAAAAGCCGCTAAATTACTTCTTGTGGACACCAGCGATAATACTGATTATGCCGGGGTAACCGATCAAATAGTGAAGTTCCCAAATACCACCCGAATTTCGATTGAGGAACTCTCAGCTGAATACGTTGAAAAGACGCTACAATAACTGCGACATAATCTATTCCGCAGAGGATTTCAACTATATAATTCAGAGTGTTTTTGCTTATTTCGTTTCACAGAAATATCGAGACAGATGCCACAGGACTTAACTCCGAAATCGTTGATATAGGCGCGAGACTCAATGACTGTGTGTATGTCCGTGACTGTGATCATGGCTGTGACCGTGGTCATGATCATGTGCGTGTTGGTGCTCAATCGCTTGGATAAGTGCATCTTTACCACCTACCTCAGTTTCGAGATCAGCAAGTGTCATTCGGTATTGACATGTGTCACAAGACATACTGACAGCATCACCTCTTGCTTCTTTCCACCGGTCAATAAGGACATCAATCAGATCAACATCGCTCCCGACGACATTCGTAGTTGTTACCTCTATATCACTATATTCCGCTGTAAAATCATCAGCCTGATTTCGGATTCGTTCTGTTAGTACACCGTCTCCGAACATGTACGGTACAACGATGATTGCGTCGGGGGATTGGTTTGCCGTCATGTGGAGAACATCATCAAGTACCGGATCAGTCATCGTAAGGAAAGCAGGGTTAACCGTCGTGAATTCTCTTCCTTCATAGAGTAACCGAGCAAATTTATATGTATCTGCATTTGCATCTGGGTCACTGGACCCCTTAGGACAGAACACGACAGCAATTTCATCAGATATGCGGTCAGCTTCGAGTTCTGACTCGGCAACTGCGATTCGATTTGCAACTAAATCAATCATTCCAGCGTGCACGCCGAGATGTGATCCATATCGAACAGTAGCCCCAGTGATTTCTTTTCGAGCTTGTTCTATCTTAAGAGGGATATCTATCTTAACGTGCTTCGCACCAAACAATAACAACGGAAGGACAACGATCTCGTCATAGTCATCGGCTAATGAGATGATTGCCTCGTCAACTGCTGGGTGGGCTTGTTCAACGAACGCAGCTTGAACCGGCACATCAATATGCTGGTCAAATGCTTCTACAATCGTCTCAACCTGGCTGTTTGCCTGTTCTTCTGGTGATCCGTGGCCAACAAGGAGGATGGCCTCGTCATGATCAGTAGTCATATTTTTGTTCGTATCCGCGTGGGGTGATCATATGCCCATTCCACTCGTAGGTCTCAGTTGTTCCAATCAACACAGTTGTCCGCATATCAATCAGATCGGTATCTCCGGCCGACAAAAGGTCGGAAAGTTCGATAATTCGAGTTCTCTCTTCGTTTCTCCCTGCGTTTTGTACAATTCCGACCAACGTCGATGGAGAGCGGTGTTCAAGCAGGATATCACACGCTTGCTGAAACATCTCTGTTCTACGAGAACTCCATGGATTATAAATTGCAATCGCAAACTCTTCAGCAGCAACGGCACGCAGTTTAGATAATATTTGATCGGCTGGAACAAGATAATCAGAGAGGCTAATACTTACCGTATCAGTAACCAGCGGTGCTCCCAGCCGAGCAGCACATGATTGGGCTGCTGGAACTCCTGGAACAACAGTAAATTCAATATCTGTGGCCGATCGTGATTCTAAAATCTCAAGCGCTAAACCTGCAAGTGCATACACATTCGGATCGCCACTACCAATGAGTGCAACCTCCTTGCCGGTTTCTGCATAGTCAATAGCTTTCTCTGTACGGGATACTTCACCACCCATCGCTGTTTGATGGACTGTTTCTGTGGATTCAAGAATCTCATCCGGAAGTAATTCCACGTACGTACTGTATCCAACAATAGCGTCAACTGATCTCAGGGCGCTGTGTGCTCGCTGAGTCATTCCTGAGAGGCTCCCGGGACCAATGCCGATGGCAAAAATATGTCCGTTCAATTCAGAATCAGAACTGTGTTGTGTAGTTGTCATAGCGACTGTTGAAATTTCTCTGGCACCTCTGTACCTCGAGGTGTGATAAGGTACTTCCGATGGTTATTCGACCAAATGACAGTATTTTCATTACCGACTAAGATTGAGGTAGACATTCCATTGATGTGTGAATTAATCTCATCTATGTCACCTAACGTAGTGATATGATGATCTTCCCCGTTTGGATGACGGCCGGCGTCTTTGCGACCTATATCGGAGAAAACTGCGACAGGCGTCTCTGGAGCATGAACAGCCTGCAATACATCAATAGCCTGACTATAGTTTCGCCAGCAATTGTACAGCACAATAACGAATCCGCCTTCGGCAGCAGCCTGTATTTTGGTTTCAATTTCAGTCCAATCCCGCCAGTTACTTCCCAGAGAGATTGTACAGAAGTCGCTTGAAAGTGGAGCACCAAGCTTTGCGGCACCACTTAGTCCGGCAGTAACACCGGGGATAACCTCAATTGGAATATCCGTGATATTCTGCTGTTGGGCAATGATAAACAGAAGGTCAGATTTACCGTATACATTCGGATCACCGCCAGAGATGTGAACTACGGTTTGTCCTTCTCTTACTCGTTGGAACGCCTCTGTTGCTAGCTCTGATTGTCGGTCCATTGAAGAGTCAAGCACGTCAGGAGTACGCTCCGTTTCTGTTTGAGAAATAATATTTCCCTGCCGGAGGAATTGCTGGTAAAGTGGAGCTGCGATAATACAGTCGGCAGTTTTAATTATTTCTTGTGCTTGGGTGGTCATCTGCTCAGGAAGCCCAGGTCCAATACCCACAACGTAGAGCTTACCAGTATTTTCAGTCATCGTGCAACCGCCACCGTTACTGTCTTCTCATGCTGCTGCTTCTTGACCAACAGTTCATGGTCCTGTCCAGCGGCGATTGCACTTGCTTCCGCGATACCTGGCCAGTTTAATATCTCGGCTGCTTTTGATTCAGACGGACCTTGATGCTGTGAGAGTGTGTTCTTGTCAAAGCAGACAACGCCTAAATCCAATTGCTGTGCCGCAGAAAATAATCCTGATTCGTCTTGTTTGCACGTACCCGTAGCGATACACTCAACATCCTCAAACGAAAGGTCAGCTGTAGCAAGTGTTGACTGCCAAGCACTGAGAAATTGTTCCTTCGTAGCTCCTGATTTACTTCCAGTACCAATGACAACTCCGTCATTTACATTGCGGCTAAGAACTGTTGTTTGGTCGTCCACAAGAACAGCACTCGGGCCATCGACACGGACAATTGGCGCAAGATTGTCTTCAAGAATTGCTAGATTTGTCGCAACAGTCGATGGGCGATTTTCAATTGTAGCGTTGAGAGTGTCCGCATGTTGTTCTACGCTTTGTCTACCAGCAATTTCAGATGCAGTTGTAACAGCTGGGATTATATCTAGTGATCTCAATTCGTTTGCTATTTGATTTGCTCCATGGTGCCCGCCAAGCAATGGTACTGCATATGTCCCATTTGAGTCAACAGTTACCACTGCTGGATCTTCCCACTTGCTGTCTATTAGGGGTGCTATCTTCCGAATTGTAATGCCACTTGCCATCAAGCAGATAAAACAATCCGTTGATTTCCAGTAATCTTCAAACACAGAAGACTCGTAAGGGACTGCTTGGATGTTATAAGTGGGCCGTAGCAATGAGAGGATTTCATCTGCAAGCGGCTGAGTTCGGTCAAATGTTATGATAGTAATCTGAGCGTCACTACTGAGGGTTGTATCACTCATCTCGATCACCGTTAGAGCCAACCTCATCGGTGTTTTGCTTGTGCTGCCAGTCACTGTATAGTGACGACCGTGCATAGTTAGCCTTGGTAACAGCCTCGCCAATGAGCATGACAGCAGACCGGTTATATCCAGCTGCATTGACCTCTTCAGCAATTGTCGTAACTGTGCCAGTAATCACGTCTTCTTCTGGCCAAGAGGCCCGGTAGATTACCGCCACAGGTGTCTGTGGGTCATGTCCATCGGCTATGAGTCGATCCATAATATCCTCAATCGCATGTGTTCCAAGGTAAACACAGGTCGTTGTATCATTCATTCCAACAAACTCACTGATGCGATCCTGTTTTTCCTCCAAGGTCTCTCCATGGGGTCGGGTTATCACGACGTGATTAGCAACCTCTGGTAACGTAAGTTGTGTCTGGAGCGCAGCGCTCCCTGCAAAGGCAGCAGTTACGCCAGGGACGATATATGTAGGAATATCTCGCTTCTCAAGTTCATCGATCTGCTCGACAATTGCACCATAGATTGCCGGGTCGCCACTGTGGAGCCGAACAACGGATTTCCCATTGTTATACGCAGTAGCTAACACTGAGATGATCTCGTCTAACTCTTTTGATGCGCTGGATACCTGTTCAGCACTTGAACAATAAGCAGAGAGGATATCACTGTTGACGAGTGACCCAGCGTAGACAACGAGGTCAGCATTTTCTAACAGTTGTCGACCAGTAACGGTTAGCAATCCAGGATTTCCTGGACCAGCACCAATAAATGGAATACCGTTTTTCCGGTCGCCAACGGACCGCTCGTGGTTCGTCTGGTTAGGTCCCATTATTCTCACCTCCACCTATAGACGGAAACCGAATATCTTGATGTCGAGCATATCCAAGAGTAAAGTAATCGCGATCCTCAAGATCATCTGGGTTCTGCGTGATAACTGTTGATTCATCTTCCATAAATAACCGTCTACCATACCAAACATCGTATCCAGCTTCGGTCAACTTCGAATGAGTTGTTGGAACGTCAGTGATTTTCAGAAGGACCATTTGATCTGGTCCAGTTGGTGCAGTACCATTAGGGGCTTCAGCTAACATGAGATTTGTACCACTAACGACATCAACATCAAACGCACTGGCAAATGCGGTCGCAGCACTAACCCCTGGAATAACTTCGATATCAATTGTGGAATGATTGTTTCGCAGTGCTCGCCGCAAGTGACCAAACGTGGAATAAATTGACGGGTCACCGATCGTAACGAATGCAGCTTTGTCATCTGTTTTTTCAACCACATGATCAGCTGCTGTCTGCCACGCTTTCTGAAGTTTATCCTTATCCGTCGTCATTGGAAATTGGATCTCAACGATATTGGATGCAGAAACATACCCAGAAATAATTGTTTGGGCAAGGTCACCAGGTATAAACACTGTATCAACTTGTTCAAGCACTCTTTTCCCACGAATTGTTAGCAATTGTGGGTCTCCTGGGCCCACTCCGATACCATATAATTTCATATTGTATCACCTGTTGTTGAGCCAATAATCATATACACAGCATCTAAGTTCTCAAACGCCGTCTCACCAGCTAGTGTGTATCCGTGGTCAACTCGGATTTGTAGCACGTCGGCTAGAATGTCACGTTCTCGAAATGTCTCAATTGCACACCCAGCACGTTCAATACGGGCTACATTCATAATGATTCGATCTGCACCAGATGCAAGCGCTTTGTCGATAACTTCGATATAGTTACGAGATCCACCGATGAAGACAGCATCAGCCTCATCAGGGAACGCCTCAGGTGCTTCAGCCTGATGCACCGTAACTGGGGCCGAGGTTTGATTTGCTGCAATATTCTTTTGTGTTGCTTTAACACTGTTAGGGTTTCTCTCAATGGCCGTCACCTTTCCTGCGTGCCGTGCGGCAGCGATACTCACAGCACCAGTGCATGACCCGACATCAACAAAGTGATCATCATCATCGAGATTGAATTTGTCAATAAGTACTGCTCGTATCTCAGGCTTGGTTGGGCCTGCAGGTGCGTCGTGTGGTAGTGAAATCGACCCCATCATTTTCCAGTGTCTGCTCATATCGTTAAAACAATTACGCTTGAACTAATGCAAATATAATTACAGACAGTAAATGTACAGCACAAGTCATCTTTCACGCGTAATAGCTATACACATAGACTCTAAGCCCCTTGAGCCGTCACATAATGTAGCCACCGGTAATTTGAGGAATATCAGCAGATGAGCGCAATCAATTAAATCCAATAGAATCAGGAATAAGCATGACACAAGGACAAGTTAATCGCGTACATCACGGAGGAACAACAGACGATGAGCTGATCGATTTTAGCGCAAATACAAATCCGGTTGTTCCAGATGGCGTCCGTGAACAGTATGAGTCTGGTTTTGAACTCGCACGACGGTATCCAGATGATACATATACAACCTTTCGAAAGCACGCGAGTAACGCTGTCAGCTGTGATCATGAGTTAGTTGTTCCAACAGCTGGCGGGCTCGAAGCTCTTCGGCTGGCAGTACAGAGCACTGTTGATCAAGGAGATCGGGTTGCAATTCCCGCACCAAGTTTTAGCGAATACCATCGTGAAGTCAGATTACAAGGAGGAGACCCAATTTGTGTACATTCTCAGAAAATACTGGATATTAACCCATCAAAGTATACAGCAGTTATAATTTGTAATCCAAATAATCCTACTGGCTACCTGTATAGTCGAAGTCACCTCGAGACACTTATTCAGAAATGCAGACAAGCGAATACAGCAGTTATTATCGACGAAGCGTTTCTTGATTTTACAAATCAGTCCTCGCTTGCAGGAACTCCTGGAGCAATCGTGCTCCGATCGCTCACCAAAATGTATGGACTACCTGGAATTCGTGCTGGGTATGCAGTTGCTAGTGCAGAATACCAAGAAAAGATCAACTCAATACGACGAACGTGGAATCTGAGTACACCCGCATTACTAACAGGTACCTACTGTCTTCAGCAGCAATCATTCGTATCAGAGACAAAAGACCGAGTCCAAGAAGAACGTATACGAATCTGGAATGAGCTTGCATCAGATTTCACAGTTATTCCTTCAGACGCCCCGTTTCTATTGATAGACACAGGACAACAATCTGTGGAAAAAATTTGTAAAACAGCTAAGTCATCTGGGATTAAACTCCGAGACGCCCGTACGTTTCATGGATTAGACAATCATATTCGTATCGCTGTTCGGATGCCTGAGGAGAATGATAATCTTATTGAGGTGTTGGGCAATGTCTGATATACCTGGAGTTATTGTCGCTGGAACGCACTCTGGAGTGGGAAAAACTACAACAACGTTAGCAATATTAGCGGGGCTCGAACAGCGATGTGATGTACAGCCAGCCAAGGCGGGGCCAGATTTTATTGATCCAATGCATCATCAGGCGGTTGCTGACCAGCCCTCTCGCACGCTTGATCCATGGCTGCAAGGAAATGATGGGATGTATCGTCAATACCAGCGATTTGGTGGAGATTTATGTGTTATTGAGGGCATGATGGGGTTATATGATGGAACGGAAACCTCAACAGCTGAAGTTGCTCGGGGTCTTGATCTACCAGTTATCCTCGTCGTAGATGCTAATGCATGTATGGAAAGCGTTGGGGCAATTGCCTTAGGATTTGACCAATATGATGATGTTAATATTGTCGGGATAATCGCACAGCGAGCGCATGGAGGAAAACATGAAGAAGGGATTAAGCGGTCGCTTCCTGAGGAGATAGAGTACCTTGGACGAGTTCCACCAAACGATGATTTAGCGATACCTGACAGACACCTTGGGCTTACATATGGAGCAGACTCAATCATCGGTACGGATACCCTCAATAAGATTACCGAAACACTCGCTATTGAGCGAATACGGTCATTAGCACAGCCACCAGCAGATCGACAAACGGCAAACAAAGCACAGCAAAGAACAAATACAGGCAAAACGGTCGCAATGGCTTGTGATGAAGTATTTTCATTCTATTATCCAGAAACCGTGACTAAAATCCGTTCAACCGGGGAACTGAAGCTATTTTCTCCAGTTGCTGGTGACGAGGTCCCTAATGCCGATGTAATTTATCTTCCTGGCGGATACCCAGAGTTACAAGCCAAAAAATTGGCCGATAGCCAGACCCTTGATGAGATATATACTAGATCTGTCAATGGTACCCCGACGTATGCAGAGTGCGGTGGATTGATGACTCTCGCAGAAGAGATTGTGGTCACTGACCAAAGTAATCTAACACCAGGCCACTATGAAATGGCAGGTGTGCTTCCAGCTAAAATAACGTTTGATGGAAACCGGGAGGCGCTTGGATACACAGAGCTGCAGGCTGTGAAGAAGACAGCAGTAACAGACAAGGGGAAGAAATATCGGGGTCATGAATTTCACCACTCCAAAGCGCACCCGGGACCGGACGCCCGGTATGTATTTGACGTAAAACAGGGTACAGGAATTAATGACAGTCAGGATGGTCTTACAGAGTATAACACAGTAGGTGCGTATACGCACTTTCATCCAGCAAGTGAAATCTTTGACCAATTAGTTAACTATGCCTGATTGGAATATACCCTCAAACGCTCCAGATGAGCTTGGACTGATACAAGTCTACTGGGGCGATGGTAAAGGCAAGACTACAGCGGCACTTGGAACGATCATCCGTGCAGCAGGACATGGGTATAGAGTACATATGTTACAATTTCTAAAGACGGTTGAAGAAGGTCCGTATCGACCGGGAGAATATACCGTACTTGATAGTATACCGAATGTGAGTCGTGAGTCAGTTGGAGCCGAAGGGTGGCATCGTCCAGAGCAAAACAATGAAAAGTTCAGAAAGGCGGCGATGGAAGGAATAACCCGGGTTAAGGATTTGTTTGAGGGCGCAAAACAGGCAGATTTAGAAGATATTCTTTCAAGGACCGGTGATCCGGAAAATGGAGTCCATCTGCTAGTCCTTGATGAATTATTGTATGCCGTCGAACGGGACTTGATCGAAGAAGGTGAAGTGCGTAATATCTTGGAAAATAAGCCAGACCAACTGGAGATTATTATAACAGGAGGCCACAAGCGACCGGATTGGATAACAGATATTGCAGATCTAATCTCCCATGTTGAAAAGGAAAAACACCCTTCAGAGGCAGGATATCAAGCTCGACGGGGAAGTGAGTATTAATGACTGAGACAATTCTTGTTGCTGGGACAGCATCTCATGTTGGTAAGTCAACAGTTGTGACAGGACTTTGTCGAATACTCGCAGATCAGGGGCTCACTGTAGCACCATTTAAAGCGCAGAATATGTCAAACAATGCCCGCGCCGTCCCGAAAGCAACACAAGAGGATACATTCGGCGAAGTCGGAATAGCACAGTATGTTCAGTCACATGCAGCAAGACGACAGCCGAATACAGATATCAATCCGGTGTTACTCAAACCACATGGAGATGAAGCGAGCCAGTTAATACTTGATGGGGATGTTGTTGCCAAGTATGATGCCCGTGACTATTATGAATCACAGTGGAATCATGCATATAACGCAGCCAAACAGGCGTGGAGCCGGCTTTCTGACTCTCATGATGTGATTATCGCAGAGGGTGCAGGTTCAATTGCTGAGATTAACCTCCATGATCGAGACTTAGCAAACGTTGAAACAGCACGGTTTACAGATGGGGCTATTATTCTTGTCGCAGACATTGAACGTGGTGGAGCATTTGCTTCGATTTTAGGTACGATTGAGTTGCTGCCAGATGATATAAAAGATCAGGTGATTGGGGTCGTGATTAACAAGTTCCGAGGGGATGAGACACTCCTTGATCCAGGCATAGACAGGATTGAGAACCAAACTGGGATTCCAGTATTGGGGGTTCTTCCTTGGAGACAGTTTGGATTACCAGAAGAGGATAGTCTCTCTATTCCAGCAGGAGATGTAGAGACAACAGTTGGTAAAGATACGGTACCAACGGAACAGCAGGTAACGATCATAGTACCACGCCTACCAAGGATATCTAATTTTCCAGACCTTGATCCGCTCGCCACTGTTCCGGGAGTACGGGTTTCGTATCGGCCGCTTACTGCGGAAATCTCTGACGGGGACGCTGTAATTATTCCAGGGACGAAGAATACAGTTGATGACCTTCTAGCACTTACTGAAGCAGGATTCGATGAAAAACTACGATCATTTGATGGGCCAATTATTGGAATCTGTGGCGGATACCAACTTCTTGGCGAGCAAATTCATAATGCAGATCTTGAAGGGACAGTTGAAAAGTCCACTGTAGATGGACTTGGATTGCTTCCCGTTGAGACAGAATTTCAGACAGAAAAAACAGTAAGAGAACGAACGTTCATTGTATCTGGAACAGGCCCGATTTCAGGGGCAACTGGAGAGGCAACTGGCTATGAGATACATATGGGACAAACAACAGCACAAGATAGTGTGTCAACACCATTTTTGACACCTGAGGACGAGACAAGCGCGGTTAAATACGGAGTTAGTAAAGGGAAAGTCCTCGGGACATACTTCCACGGGATCTTTGAGAATAAACAAATTCGGACATCGTTTCTTGATACAGTATATGCCTCCTCCGGGGGTACACGACCTGTAGAGAAAGAACAGAAAAATCCCATTGACAAAGCTGCGGATTGGTTACTGAATAATATGGAGATGAGCAAAGTATACGCAGCTATATCTATTGGGGAGCAAGGAGCTTACTACGAAGAAAAGAAAAGAGACGGGAATTAGTTATCGTCACCAGGTGAGTTCGTATTCTCAAGTTGCCCAGTATCGTACCCTCCCCAATCAAATTTCTCTTGGAAGTAAATTGCTACGTATACAAGGGCAAGCAGGACGGGGACTTCGATCAATGGACCAATAACAGTGGCAAAGGCAACACCAGAGCCAACCCCAAATATTGCCACTGAAACGGCAATTGCAAGTTCAAAGTTATTCGAAGCGGCAGTAAATCCGATCGCCGTTGTTGTTGAGTAATCAGCACCAATGCCGCGCCCCATCATGAAACTGACAAAGAACATGATGATGAAATAGATAGTTAATGGAATAGCAATCCAGATAACATCAAGTGGCTGTGCGAGAATATTCTCTCCCTGAGTAGCAAACATCACAATCACAGTAAAAAGCAGTGCGATCAGCGTCAAGGGGCTGATTTTAGGAACGAGCTGTTCTTGATACCACTCTTCGCCTTTTGTTCGAACACCTCCAAGGCGTGTGAGTAGTCCTGCAGCAAATGGGATGCCAAGAAAGATAGCAATTGCTTCAAATACCTGTGCCGCCGTGACATCAAAGTCTCCAATACCAGCGGCAAGCTGGTCCAGCCCAAGTACATCTGGGAGATACAGTGCGAAAAATGCGATGTAGATACCGTAAGTAATGATCTGGAAAAGGCTGTTAAATGCGACTAATCCTGCGGCGTATTCACTGGACCCATCAGCAAGGTCATTCCAGACAAGCACCATTGCAATACAGCGAGCCATCCCGATAAAAATCAGCCCAAGGAAGTATTCAGGATGTGCCGGAAACGGTGGCACTAACCCGCTGAAGAAGATCACCGCTAGAAGGAACATAAGAGTGGGACCAATCAGCCAGTTCTGGAGGAGGCTTAAACTCAGAATCCGCCATTTACTAAAGACACGAGGCAATTGTCGATAGTTGACTTTCGCTAACGGCGGATACATCATGGCGATAAGACCAATCTCAACAAGATAATAATCTTGGATCGGTTCAACAACACCCGGGGCGACGTATCCAAGCCCAACTCCAATACCCATAGCAAGGAAAATCCAGACAGTGAGATACTTATCCAGAAAGTCCATTGATCTTGGGTCGCCACAGTCAGGACAGTCACAATCAGGGCCGTGATCGTGATCCAGCTCACTCATTGCTGAATCCCTCCGGACTGTCAGTAATCCAGTAATGGCAGTGGATATCCACTGTTGGTTGTCTACATACAGCAGGCCAATTCATAATATTACGATACCAGCGAAGTAATCGTCCCCATCTACAAGGCGGCTTTGTCAGTTGTGCCATCAAAAATACAATTGAACACATATTCAATTAAATGCTTTGGAGCAGTAGTGCAAAAAAAGTACAAGCAATTTTGCAGTCAGATATACTACATTATCTGAATTGAGCATTCATCCCTGCAGAAGAGCAAAAC
>OBKM01000358.1_pt1 | contig 23019 bp, 25 predicted proteins | sample 1519691 | NCBI WGS metagenome assembly OBKM01 (sample SAMEA37050418, study PRJEB22526) | metagenome | biome: saline pan; feature: lake; material: water | place: Egypt | collected 2015 | depth 0.5 m | reverse complement strand
ACCGGGCGCTTCCTGCTCCCGCGTTAGGTACCTTCCGATTCCCGCCTCGACGGCGATAGATCGTCGTCCCGCCGTCGCCGGTATCGTTCGCGGATCCGCTCGAACAGTGCCCGACCGACGGTCGTCCGAAGCCGCGGCTCGGTCGTCGCGAAGAACTCGTCGAGGTCGTCGTACTCGCGGAACGCGTCCGGCTCTCCGTCGACCGGGTCGTATCGGTCGTCGCGTTCGTATATGACGGCCTGCAGACAGGTGTCGAGGAGGTCACACTCCTTGACCAGCACGGCCTCCGGCGACTCGCGAGCCTCGTACCTCTCCCACGCGTCGCGGACGCGGTCCGGAAGGGGTCCCGCCAGCGCCGACATCGCGGCGCGTTCGGCCCGCGTCTTCGCCTCCCGATCGACGCCGTCGACCGTCTCGTCCGCCCGAGTCGCCACGTCCCCGGTTTCCGCCTCGGCGACGTCGTGAACGACCGCGAGCCGGAGCGCCCGGTCGAGGTCGATGTCGGGCAACTCCTCGCGAAACCGATCCCCGAGCGCGAGTACGAGATACGCGACGCCCCACGAGTGTGCGGCGACCGTCTCCGGATCGTCGACGCCGCGGAGCTGCCAGCCAGTGCGTCGCTCGTCTTTCAGGTCGTACGCGTCGACGATCGCGTCAAGGATGTCGTCGGCCTTCTTATCGTCTCCCCGATCGGAGTCTCCGGGTCCGCTCATCGCACACCTCTCCCGGAAACCCCTCCGCGAGCGTCCATCACTCCGCGAGCGTCCACGCGTCGTCACGGACCGTCTCGACCACGTCACGTCGTTCCATCTCCGAGAGGATCTCGTCGAGGCGGCCAGGCTGGGCGATCTCCATGCTAATGCGGTCGATGTCGTGATACTCGTCGAGGTAGTGCCGGATCGACTCCCGGTCGAACGTCTCCTCATCGGCCCGCTCCATCGCGCCGGAGGTCAGGTCGATCATGTCCTCGATGAAGTTCCACGGGTAGACGACCCAGGTCCACTCCTCGAGCTGTTCGCCCACGAAGTCGGGCTCGAACTCGGAGGTCTGCAGCAGCTGGAGCGTCGCGGTGCGGATCTCGGCGGCGTCACGCTCGTCGACGTACTCCTGTGCGCGACGGATCGACCCGCCGGTGTCGGCGATGTCGTCGATGATGAGCACGTCTTTATTCTCGACGCTGCCTTCAGGCATCGGATAGCGGACCTGCGGTTCGTCCGCTTTGACACCCGTGCCGACGTAATGCTCCATCTTGAGGCTCGTGAGGTCGTCCAACCCGAGGAAGTCACAGAGACACCGACCCGCGAACCAGCCGCCACGCGCAAGCGCCACGACGACGTCCGGCTCGAAATCGGCCCGCTTCACGTCGTCTGAGACGGTGCGACAGAGGCCGTAAATGTACTCCCAGTTGGTGATGGTGCAGTCGAAGTCGTCCGGGAGTTCGCTCATATAGCTGCGGATCGTCGTTCCGTTGCATAAGGGTTTGCGGAACGCGTCGCCGAGCGGAAAGTCATCTCCAGCCCGAACCGGCTTTGATGGTTCCCGTCCGGGACAGCTCTCCGGCCTCGAGCGGAGGCTCCCTCGTCACCCACGCCGGTCGTCGATCCACCCTTTTATGAACGGGCCGAACAGTATCGCACAGATCATCACCACGAGGATCGGTGAGAGCCACCGACCGTAGGTGAACGGGTCGATAAATATCATCCACGACCCGTCGGACAGCTGTAACGAACGATACAGGTTCCCCTCGGCGATATCGCCGAGGACGACTCCCAACACGAATGCGATAACGGAGTAGTTGTACCGGACCATGTAGAAGCCGATTACTCCGAAAACGATGATCGTGAGGATGTCGATCGGATTCACTCTGAGCGCGTACGTCCCCAGGAACGAAAGTACGACGACCATCGGGATGATGTAGTCAGTGTCGATCTTCGTGAGGTATCCCAGTCGGGTGACTGCCGAGAGTCCGAACGCGAGGATGATCACGTTACCGACCAGCAGCGCGAGAAGCATCGTGTACGTCAACTGGAGTTCGCCGTCGACTTGGAACATGCTCGGACCAGGACGAAGGCCGTGCATCAGCAGGCCGCCGATCAACACGGCCGTCGACGAGGAGCCGGGAATGCCGAACGAGATCGCCGGGACGAGCGATTCCGCAACCGTCCCGTTGTTCGACGACTCCGTCCGGTCCCGACACGGTTTAGGGGGCTGACGCGCAACGACTCGTCAATGAGCACGCAGGCCGTGACGGAGGAGACCGCGGTCGTGATCGGGCTGGAGGTCCACGTCCAGCTCGAAACCGACACGAAGATCTTCTGCGGCTGTTCGACGGAGCCCACCGAGGACGAAGCGCCCAACTCGCGGACGTGTCCGACCTGTCTCGGACTGCCGGGCGCGCTCCCCGTCCTCAACGAGGGCGCCGTCGAGGCCGCCGTGAAGATCGGGAAGGCGATCGACGCCGACATCCCCGAGACGACGACGTTCCACCGGAAGAACTACTACTACCCCGACCTGCCGAAGAACTTCCAGCTCACCCAGTACGACGCGCCGATCTGTGCGGGCGGCGAGCTGGACGTCAGCGTCGAAGGGGAGCGGCGAACCGTCGGGATCACGCGAGCCCACCTGGAGGAGGACCCCGGCAGCCTCCAGCACGCCGGCGGCTCGATCGAGTCGGCGACACACACGCTCGTGAACTACAACCGCGCGGGAACGCCGCTCATGGAGATCGTCACCGAGCCGGACTTCCGATCGCCGGCGGAGACCCGAGCGTTCCTCGCGAAGCTCTCGGAGGTGCTCGAGTATCTCGGCGTGTTCGACGCGACGCGTGACGGGAGCCTGCGCGTCGACGCCAACGTCTCGCTGGTTCCGGCGGCGGACGTGGCACCCGACGGCTCCGTTTCCGAGGAGATCCTCGCGGACGCGAACCGCGCGGAGGTGAAAAACATCTCCAGTCATAAGGGTGCGGAGAAGGCGATGGCGTACGAGATAACCCGCCAACGCAACGTGCTCCGCCGGGGCCACGAGATCGAACAGGAGACCCGCCACTGGGACGAGGGGCGCGGCGTCACCGTCTCGATGCGCTCGAAGGAGGCGGAGAAGGATTACCGCTACTTCCGCGAGGCGGATCTGCCTGCCCTGGAGGTGTCCGACTGGAAGGATCGGATCCCGATCCCGGAACTCCCGGACGCGCGGCGCGAGCGCTTCCGCGAGGAGTACGGGCTCGACCGGGAGTCGGCATCGAAGCTCACCTCGACGAAGGCGGTCGCCGACTTCTTCGAGGACGTCGTCGCCGAGTTCGACCCCGACCTCGCGGCGACGTGGGTCGCGGACAACCTGCTCGGCGAGCTCAACTACCGCGAGATGGCGATAACCGACGTCGAGGACCGACTCGACGAGTTTAAGCGGCTCATCGAACTCGTCGACGCCGAGGAGCTCACGGTGAAAAACGCCGAGGAGGTCGTGCTCCGCGCGATGCTCGACGCGGGCGACGACCCCGAGACGATCATCGACCGGGAGGGGCTCGGCAAGGCCGACTCCGGTGAAGTCGAGGCCGCCGTCGAGACCGCCATCGACGAGAATCCGGAAGCGGTCGCGGACTACCACGACGGCGACGACGGCGCGATAAACTATCTCGTCGGGCAGGTGATGGCTGCCACCGGCGGGAGCGCCGACCCCGGGCAGGTGAACGGACTACTCCGCGAGCGACTGGACGGATAAGCGACGAGAGACCGGCTGCCGATCGCTGCGTAATCGAGTTGCGAACTCCACTACCAGCCGTCGACTGCGAAACGCACGCCCGAAATCATCCGGCGGCGTCACCGGTCGCGAAATTCAACTCTGTGACCGTTGTTTCGAAGCGCCTCGACGAGATCATCGTCGGGCTTAATCGTGAATTCGTGGAACGAGTTGGGTGGAGTGTCCGCCGAATACAGGTCCGAGTTGATGTTCTCCGGAATCTCGTTCTGGTGGCTGTCCTCCTGCACAACGACCGGTTGACTGGGAACGGTTGTAGAATCGTCTTCTCGTTCTGCCATGGAGCAGTACATATCGTTGCTGCTGTTTCGGTATCCGTATTTCGGTTCCGTCGAGCTACCGTCGACGACTACTGCCAGTCGGATTCCGGGATACAGTCGTCGATGTCGGCTGTGATCCACCGCGTCGTCCGCTCGTCGGGGTCGCGGTCGGGTTCGTAAAACGTCACCTCAGTGTCGTCGGACTCCTCGTCGCTCGGTCGGCAGACGAGCTCCGGCGACTCCGCACGGAACGCACGCGTCGGTGACGTAGCCATGGCTGCGCGTAGGACCTCCATCACATAAGAAGCGTTGGTTTCAGTCGCGACACAACAAAAAACACAGATTAGTATCTGTGATATAAACTGTTGTTTGTGATCGATCGGGCAGAACTGGTGCCCGCCGACCGCGGGGGTCGGTGGTAGTCAACCGCACCCATCGAGCGAAAATCCACAACCACTCACAGTCCAGTCAGCGGGTTCTGGAGGAACTCGCTGAAGCCTTCAACCCGTGATACTCCTCGGACGGCGACTGGGACAACCCCCCGGCTACCGGAAAGAAACCTACTACGACCAAACGTCAAAAGCGAACTGGCACGTCGCGCTCGTCGAGATACTCCTTCGTCTCCTCGATCGAGTACTCGCCGAAGTGGAAGATGGAGGCAGCGAGCCCGGCGTCGGCGTTCGCCTCGGTGAACACCTCGTACATGTCTTCAGGGGAGCCACAGCCCGAGGAGGCGATGACGGGGGTCGAGACGGCGTCACAGATCGCGGTCATCAGCGGGATGTCGTAGCCATCCTTCGTCCCGTCCATATCGATGGAGTTGACGAACAGCTCGCCCGCGCCGCGCGACTCGGCCTCGCGCGCCCACGAGACGGCGTCGATCCCGGTGCCCTCGCGACCACCCTTCTTCGTACACTCGAACCAGACTTCCTCGCCGTCCTCGTCGGTGAAGAAGTGGTCGCCGGCGTCGTCGTACCGCCGACGAGCGTCGACGGAGATGACGATACACTGGCTACCGAACGCGGCGGCGCCCTCCTCGATCAACTCGGGACGCTCCAGCGCGCCAGTCGTGATCGACACCTTGTCCGCGCCCGCCCGCAGCGTCTCCTTGATGTCCGCTTTCGTGCGGATCCCGCCCCCGACGGTGAGCGGGATGAAACACTCGTCCGCCACGGCGTTGACGACATCTAGCATCGTCTCGCGCCCCTCCGCGCTCGCGGTGATGTCGAGGAAGACGAACTCGTCGGCCCCCGACTTGTTGTACTTCTTCGCCAGCTCGACCGGATCGCCCGTGTACTCGAGGTTCTCGAAGTTGACGCCGGTGTAGACGGCGGCGTCGCCGTCGTCGTCGAGATCGACGTCGATACACGGGATGATACGCTTCGTGAGTCCCATTCGTTGTCGGTCGTTGGCGACCGGCGTGGTTAAAAGGCGCGGGGTCGGTCGATCGGAACCGTCGTTTTCACCTGTTCCTGATCCCCGAGCCACGTCACATCGAAAACTGCGGAAACGGCGGTCAGAACCCCTCGCCGAGCAGCTCCCGGGCGACGATGTTCTTCTGGATCTCGGTGGTTCCTTCGTAGATCTGGGTGATCTTCGCATCACGATAGAACCGCTCGACGTCGTGGTCGTTGACGAATCCGGCTCCGCCGTGCACCTGGACGGCCTCGTCGGCGACGTCGACGGCGACGCGGGAGGCGAACTCCTTGGCCATCGACGCGAGCGCGGTGAGACTCTCCGACTCGTTGTCAACGGCCCACGCCGACCGGTAGGTGAGCCACCGGGCGGCCTCCGTGTCGGTGTACATCTCCGCGAGCTTGTGTTTGATCGCCTGGAAGTCGCTTATCGGCCGGCCGAACTGTTCGCGCTCCTCCGCGTACTCCAGCGCGCGCTCGGCCGCGCCGCGGGCGATCCCGACGCCCTGCGCGGCCACTGCCGTGCGTGTCTCGTCGAAGAACTCCATGAGCTGGAGAAACCCCATCCCGCGCTGGCCGATCAGGTTCTCCTCGGGCACGCGGACGTCGTCGAAGACGAGCTCGGCGGTGTCGCTCGCACGGATGCCGAGCTTGCCGGTGATCTTCTCGCGAGTGAGACCGTCCCGATCCGCCTCGACGAGGATCTGCGAGAAGCCGGTGTAGCGGTCATCGATATTCGGATCCGTCTCACAGACGACGACGAAGTAGTCGGCGACGGTGCCGTTGGTGATCCACATCTTCGAGCCGTTTATTACCCACTCGTCGCCGTCCTTCTCGGCGCGCGTCGCTACCGACGTGACGTCCGACCCGGCCTGTGGCTCGCTTATCGCCGATCCCATGATCGCGTCGCCGGCGGTGAGTTTCGGGAGGATCTCCTCTTTCTGCTCGTCGGTGCCGAACCCCATGATCGCCTCCGCGCCGAATCCGGCACTGGAGATACAGAGCCCGATCCCGGGATCGGCTGCGAACAGCTCCTCCGTCAGAATGGCGTTCTCGAGGGCGGTGTAGTCGACGCCACCGTACTCCACCGGGACGTGCGGAGCCAACAGCCCCATCTCGGCCGCTTTCTCCATCACCTCGTGAGGGTACTCCTCGTTGACGTCGTACGTGCCCGCGACCGGTCGGATCTCCTCGTCGGCGAACCGCCGAACCTCGTCGCGAAGCTGCTGTTGTTCGTCGGACAGCTGGAACTCCATATCCGACCCTGTGGCCGCGTCCGTCATATTCGTTCGCAAACGGCAAAGAATCTTTAGTGCGTTTACTGTTTGACCCGAGGATGACGAGGTCGACTCCATCGGAGTTCACGGCCCGACGCGGCTGACGACCGTCAGTTCGGGGAACGTCGTGCCGAGCAGGTACAGACAACCGCCGATCAGCACTGCTCCGAACAGCAACGATCCCGCCGACCGCGCGAACATACGGACGACGGTTTCCAGCTCGCTTCCGTCGGTGATCCGGAACGTCGGCGTGTCGTCGCCGTCGCCGACGTACGTCGTCGCGTCTCCGAGTGACGGGCGCGTCTCGGTGACCGCTCGTTTCTGGCCGATCACGTGGACCGAATCGCCGGGATCGATCCGATTCTCGGAGTACCTGACATCTCCGCTTCGACGACTGTACTCGCTGTCCATACCGAGCGTCGCAGCGGCCGGATCGACCGCGATCGACCCGGTGTCGTCGACGACGTTGAACGGTACGGAGCCGCTCGGGGAAGACACCGTGTTCCAGTTCGTCTCCCATTCGCCGTCCTGATTCTTTTCGCGTTCCTTTCGCTTTTTCTTCGCGGAGTACGCGAGACACGTTCGATCCGAGTACGGCGCGCTTGCGGTCTCGACGAGCGTCTCCGCAGAACCTTCAACTTCGATGGTGCCGTCGACGAGGTGGGCCTCCTCGATGGGTATCGGGTCACTACGCCACACCGACACCGCCCGCCGGACGCCGTTGAACCCCCAGACGATCAGATACGCACCGAGCAGCACGGCCGCCGCTGCTCCGACGAGAATCCCCACGGTAACGGCCAAAACCGGGTGGTGCATCGTCATGACGCTTCACTATCAAGTCGATATAAACGTATCATATATAATATTGTGCCTTGATAACACGTGCCAAGGGTTGAATAAAACGCCCGGCAGCGTGGATTCGTCGACGTTGTGAGCAGTCAGCCCGGACGGCCTCCCCCGGCCGCGGAGTCAGTCTCGGTCGGCGACGAAGTCGGCGATCCGCGCGGTCGCCTCCTTCAGTTCGCGCATCGAGGTCGCGTACGACACCCGGAGATGCCCCTCGCCGCCAGCGCCGAAGACGGAGCCCGGGACGACGGCGACCCCTTTCGCTTCCAGCAGCTCCTCGGCGAACGTCTCGTCGTCGCCGCCGCAGTCGGGGAAGGCGTAGAACGCTCCCGTCGGCTCGAACGTGTCGAGCCCCATCTCGTTGAACCGCGAGACGACGAGCCGGCGACGGCGGTTGTACTCGTCGACCATCTCGGTCACCTCGTCGTCACACCTGTCGAGTGCTTCCATCGCGGCGTGCTGAGCAGTCGTCGGTGCTGACAGCATCGTGTACTGGTGGATCCGGTTCATCGCGCCGATCGCGTCGGCCGGCCCCAGCGCGTAGCCGAGTCGGAGCCCCGTCATCGCGTACGCTTTTGAGAACCCGTTGATCACCACCGTTCGCTCCCGCATTCCGGGCTGGGTCGCGATCGAGGCGTGGTCGCCGCGGTAGGTGAGTGCGGCGTAGATCTCGTCGGCGACCACTCGGAGGTCGTGGTCACGGCAGAACGTCGCGACCGCCGCGAGCTCCTCGTCGGACATCGTCGCGCCCGTCGGGTTGTTCGGGTAACAGAGCACGAGGAGGTCGGCCTCCTCCGCGCCCGCAGCCGACAGGCGTTCGGGGGTAAGCGCGAAGTCGTCGGCTGCGCGTGTCGGCACCGGGAGGGTCTCACCGCCCGCCAGCTCGACGCCGGGACCGTACGAGATGTACGTGGGCTCATGTATCGCCACCGTATCGCCGGGGTCGACGAGCGCGCGGAACGCCAGATCGACCGCCTCGCTCGCGCCCGTCGTGACGATGATCTCCTCGTCGGGTTTGTACGGCTGATCGTACCGCTCGTGGTGGGCGGCGATCCGCTCGCGGAGTTCGGCCATGCCGCGATTTGCGGTGTACGACGTTTTTCCCCGCTCCAGCGACTCCATGGCCGCGACGCGCGCGGCCCAGGGCGCGGAGAAGTCGGGCTCGCCGACGCCCAGCGAGATCACGTCGTCGCGCGCCTCCGCCAGCTCGAAGAACTTCCGGATCCCCGAGGCCGGAAGGTCGTTCGCGCGGGCCGACAGCCTCATGGTGACACGGAGAGCCGATCGTCGTCGTCGCCGTCCTCGAACCGGATCCCGCCGTCCTTGTACGTCTCCATGATGTAGTGAGTCACCGTCTGGGTGACCTCCGGCATCGGCGCGACCTGCTCGGAGATGAACCGCGAAACGTCCTGCATCGTCTCGCCGAGCACCTCGACCGCGAAGTCGTAGTCGCCGGAGACGAGGTGTAAGGCGTCGACTGCGGGAAACTTCGCGATCCGATCCGCGACCTGCTCGTACCCCGTCTCGCGGTCGAGTTCGACGTTGATCTCGACTATCGCGCGAATCTTCCCCTCGTCGACGCCGTCCCAGTCGACGACCGCCTGATAGCCGTGGACGACTCCGTTCGCCTCGAGCGATGCGATCGCCGCCTCGACTTCGTCGACGTCGAGACCGGTCTGGGCCGCGATGTCGTCGGCGTCCTCGCGGGCGTTTCGCGCCAACACGTCGAGTACCTCGCGCTCGGCTTCCATACGTCGTGTGAATCGGGGGGAGGATTTGAATATGGCGGCGCGCGCAAGCACGGCTGGTTCGATACGTCTCTCCGGCTCGTACAGATCGACTACTCGTCGGTCTCGAACGGGTTGACGAGTTCGACGGTCTCCTCGCGGTCCGGGCCGACGCCCACGGCGTACACCTCGGCGTCGACCTCGGCAGCGAGGAACTCCAGATACGTTTTCGTCGCCGCCGGCAGAGCGTCGTATCCCTCGGCGGCGACGGCCGTCCAATCGACATCGTCCCACGTGTCGAACTCGCGGTACACCGGCTCACAGCGTTCCCACCGCTCGGTCGTCGTCGGGACGGTGTCGATCTCCTCGCCGTCGAGCTCGTAGCCCGTACACACCTTCAGCTCGTCGAGGTCGGCGAGCACGTCGACGTGGTTGACGGCGAGACCGGTGAATCCGGAGACGCGCGCCGCGTGGCGGACCATCGGGAGGTCGAGCCAGCCGATGCGGCGGGGGCGACCGGTGACGGTGCCGAACTCCCCGCCCTTCTCACGGATCTCGTCGGCGAGCGCCTCCTCGTGGTCATCGCCGTCCAGTTCCGTCGGGAGGGGCCCGGAGCCGACTCGGGAGAGGTACGCCTTCACGATCCCGACGACCTCGCCGTCGCCGACCGTCGTGACGCCGACGCCGGAGCCAACTGCCGCGCCGCCGGCGGTCGGGTTCGAGGAGGTGACGAACGGGTAGTTCCCGTGATCGATGTCGATCGACGTCCCCTGTGCGCCCTCGAACATGATCCGGTCGCCCGCCTCGTGACGACGGTACAGATAGTCGCTGCAGTTGACGGTCATGCCCTCGTCGGCGAGCCGCTCGCCGATCGTCGCGAACTCCTCGTGGAGCGCGTCGACATCGAACGCTTCCTCGCGCTCCGTTCCCTCGATGTCGAGGCCGTAGATATCCTCGACGGTCGCCCGTTTTTGTGGCACCACGTACTCCAGCCGCTCGCGGAGCACCTCCGGATCGAGGAGGTCACCGACGCGGATCCCGCGGCGGCCGGCTTTGTCCTCGTAGGTTGGACCGATCCCTCGTCCAGTGGTGCCGACCTCGACGCCGGCGTCGTCGTCGGCTTTCACCGTCTCTTCGATCCCGTCGAGCACGCGATGGTACGGGAGGATCACGTGTGCGCGTCGGGCGACCCGGACGTCGGGGTCGAGCCCTCGGTCGCGGAGCGCGTCTATCTCCGAAAACAGCGTGCGCGGGTTGACGACGCAGCCGTTGCCCAGAACACCTACTTTCCCTCTGACGGCCCCGCTCGGGACCAGCGAGAGCTTGTACTCCTCGCCGCCTTCCACGACCGTGTGTCCGGCGTTGTCGCCGCCTTGATAACGGACTACGACGTCCGCGTCCCCTCCCCACCGGTCGACGAGTGCACCCTTGCCCTCGTCTCCAAGCTGGGAGCCGACGATGGTGACAGTCATTCCGCTCTCCAGTTTCAAGCGGGGGATAAAACAGATTACGGTCCGCGTCGGCCGGATACCCATCTCCATGGATCGTCGTGGAACGTGCGGTGCACGAATGGTGATGTTCGTGGGTGGTCGCTGTCGGCCCCGCCGTTCCCGTTCGTTGTTGGCCCCGCCGTTCCCGTTCGCAGTCGAGAACCGAACCGTTAACTACTCTCACGATGTACTACCTGATTGGGCAGTTCTCTCCCGGACGCCGACAGCAACTTTTAAAGGGGGCCATGACAAGTTAACATATGCCATGATAGACCGACTTGAGAAGGAAGTGGATATGCTTGAACGCCACTTACAGGTGCTGAAAATGGTGATAGAGAACGAACCGATCGGCATCGTGAAGATGTCGAACGAGACTGGCTACCCCCATCACAAAGTTCGCTACTCGCTGCGCGTGCTCGAGGAGGAGAACCTGATCGAGCCGTCGAGTCAGGGAGCTATCACGACGGAGCGAACCCACGAGTTCGTCGACGAACTCGACGAGAAGCTCGACGAGACGATCGAGAAGCTCGGTACGATGCGGATCGACGACGCGGCCGAAGTCGAGAACTGAGCGTTTCCGGACGTACTGACCGTCGTTCGTGACCGTGTTTTCTCCTACTGAGGACGTCCTACGACCGATCGACGACGCCCTACGACCGATCGACGACGCCCTACGACCGATCGACGACGTTCTATCGCAGTCCCTCACGGAGGTCTCGACCGTATCCGACGAGAGCGACCGCGATCGTCGCGGCAGCACCAGTCGGTAACACGGTGAGCCAGCCGACCGTTCGGCCGACGCCGAATCGCCCGGCGACGCCGACCGTGACCCACAACGACGCGAGTGCCGCCAGCACGAGCAGGCCGCCGGTCACGCGCCGGTCCTCTCTGCCGAGAGCGACGCCCCCGGCCGCGCTCGCGGCCGCGAGGAGGTGGAACCCGAGCGCGACCGGCCACACGCGGATCGAGCCCGGTAACACGCCGATCGGCAGGGTTCCGTCGAGGAAGAACGACCAGACGGGATACAGCTGGACGCCGGTCGGCACCGGTCCGCCGCTCGTGTTGAGAAACCCCCACAGCGTCACGAAGGTGAGACCGTCGCCGGAGGGGACGACGGTCATCGGCACGAAACACAGCGCGCCGACGGCGACCAGTGCTCGCCCCGAACTGACGGCCGGGTCCGCGTTGCCGACCCCGGACGTCCGCTCCCGTTCGCCTCCGTCGCCGGACTCGACCATATCCGACGTCGGGGACGCGTTGATAAATGTGGTTCGACCACGCTCGTCGTCGCTCAGTTGGCCGCGGTCGCTCAGTTGGCCGCGGTCGCCACTCCGGCCGGCGTCGTCCGCGCTCTCGGGGAGCCCACCACCGTCACTCGTCGTGCCGTCGGATCCGATCGTCGAGCGTGTGGTCGTCGAGCGTGTGGTCGTCGAGCGTGCGGAGCGGGACGTCGCCGCTGAGTGCCCCGGTCCGTGTCGCGCGCGCGGACAGCGAGTCGAGCGCGGTCGCGTCGACTTCGTAGTCGCGTGGGAGCGGCAGCCGGCCCTGGCTGGCCGCCGTTAACACGGTCTCCCGGATCTGCTCACGCGACGTCTCCGCGAGGGTCCGCCGGTCGAAGTCGAGACTCACGAGCGCCTCGGCGAGCTGGTTGTCCGCGCCGAGTTTGACGTGTCGAGCCATCTCCACGAACCGTCGGGCGCGGTCAGCGGACAGCCCGGTGTCGACCGCGACTGCACGAGGGTCGCTGCTCGCGAGTGCCCGTACGTCTTCGATCCCTGCGTCTCGGAGCCGCCGAGCGGTCGCGTCGCCGACGCCCTGGAGGTACGTGAGCGGGAACGCGGGTCCGGGATCGAGCTTCCCGACCTTCGACGGCACGAACGAGAACCGAAGCCGGCCGTCGCCGGACCCGGGCGTCACCGACAGCGCCGCACCGATCCGGTCGCCAGCGTCCCCGTCCGTGTCGTCCGTTTCGGACCCGCTCCCGTCGGTTTCGGACCCGCTCCCGTCCGGCTGTATCGGAATCTCGACGTCGATGCTCTCGACGGTGAGGAACACGCGTGTCTCGCCTTCGCGATCGACGCGCGAGCGCTCGACCGTCTCGACGCCGCGCTGGAGGCTCGCCTGTACGCGCGTCACGATATCGGCGTACTCCACGATCAGCCACCTCGATCGAACCGCAGTCGGACGTCGATGCTGCCGATCGCCTCGGGAACGATGCCGACGTCGGCTTCGCGGTAGTCCGGCACCGTGACGTCGAGCGACTCGTCGAACGAGACCTTCATGCGGACGTCCATGGTTTCGGTGACCGCTCGGGGGAGCCCGTGAGCGAGCATCGCCTCGACGGAGTCGCGTTTTCGACATCCGAGCTCGTGTGCCACCGCGCGACGGACGCGTTCGACGGCCCGCTCCGTAAGCACTGGCAGCTCGATCTCCGCCTCGCGAGCGCGCTCGAGTAGCCAGTCCGGTGCCTCGACGGCCCCGGCGGCGGGCTCGTCACCACCCGTCGCGTCGCGGTCGTCGCTCGTCGGAACGACGTTGACGACCGTCCCGGTCACCGGCGGTCGGAACGTTCGGGCGACGCCGTGGACCGTCTCCGGACGCAGGTCGGGGTCCGTCGGCGAGGCGTTCGACCCGCCGACGGCAGCCGTCGACGCGGCGTACGACGACGGATCGATCCCGGCCGCCCGGAACGCCGGCGCCGTCGCCGGGGGATACACGACACCCGGTCTGAACACGGTGCGGTCCCGGTCGTCCGGGTCGGGATACGCCGCTCGGAGGAGCTCCTCGACCTCGGCGTCGGTGACCAGCTCCTCGGGCGGTCGCCGAAGCGCTTCGGAGAGCTCCCTCGCCGAGATCTCCATGTCGGTCTCGGCCGACCGGACGCCGTCGACGGCGTCGTCGATCAGCGCCGCAATGAGCGTCGCGGAGTCGGGCACCGCTTACTCCTCCGGCGGTCGGAGCGGCGCGTAGTCGCCGCGCAGATTCAGTTCGACCGTGCCGCCGGTCTGCACGCGAGCCGACGTGTACGCTGTGTTGCTCCGATTGATCGAGGAGGCGGTCATGCGGCTCGCTCGTGCGCCCCCGGATATCCCGAACAGTCGGCCGAGCCCTCCGCTCGCGTTGACGTTCGCGCCGGCCGACGTTCGCCGGGCGCTCCGGCGGTTCGTCCGACTGCTGTCCCGACCGTACGTCGTGAACTCCAGGCGCGTCTCGATCCGACCGGTTTCCACGACCGTTCTGATGATCCCCGTCTCGACCATCTCGCGCAGCGCACCCAGCCGGCGAGCGGCCACGCGTCTGCTCGCCATCCGGAAGAGGTTCTCGACGGCGGCGGCGTCCAGCGTGTCACCCGCGTCCGGAAACGGCAGATCCAGCTCCGCGGCTACGGACTCGAAGAGCCTCACCGCCCGCTCGGCCTCCGCGTCGGTCACCTCGTGTCCCTCGGCGAACGACGTCGTCCCTGGCTCCGAACCCGGGAACCGCTCCGCGAGGAACGCCTCCGCGTCCGCCTCGGTCACCGACTCCGCCTCGAACTCCCGGACTGAGAGACTCACTCGCTCGAGGAGCTCCGCGTACGCCTCCTGCTGCCGGATGTTCGAGGAGACGATGGCGTCGAACACCTCGCCGATCAGTTTCGCCGTGAACTCCGCGAACTCGAGGTCCTGTAGGCGCGTCGCGCTCTCGACTGCTTGTTCTGATGCTGACATCTTGAGATCCGATATAGTATCCCAGTGAGATGTATTAAATTTATGCTTTATACAGATATTTTTCCGTTTGAGGTATACAATAATCCGGTGTCGGTTGTTCAGATCGTTTCGAGGTGGATCCACCGGTCTCGCGTGGTACGGTTCGCTGGCGTGATAGCTTCCGGCGGTCCACGTCTCGTCTCACTTCCGGGCGACGATCCGAAGCACGTCCTCGTCGGCGAGTTCGTGGCCCTTGCCCACCTGCTGTTCGTCGTGTTTGGCGCTCGGACCGGTGACGCGTGCGAACTTGAACCGTTCGTCGAACTCGCCGCCGATCTTCGTGCATGCGTCGCCGACCGTCGCTCCCTCGAAGAGGATCAGTGGCTCCTCGTAGTCGACGCCGCGGCCCGGTTTGTCCATGTAGATGCGGATCAGTCCGAGCTCCTCCCAGAGCCGCTCTTTGAGCCCGTCCATTCCGCGCTCTTCTTCAGCGGAGATGAAGACGACGTTCTCGGGATCGAGATCACGCTCGCGGAGCTCCGCTTTGACCGTGGGGAGATACTCCCGATCGATGAGATCCGCTTTGTTCACCGTCACCATCGACGGAAGGTACTCCCGGTTGTCCATGACGCCGTCGACGAGCTCGTCGATCGTGAGGTCGTGCGGTATCGTCACTTGCGCGTTGACGTACCCGTACTCCCGGAGCACCTGTTTGACGGTCTCCTCGTCCAGACTCACCGCGTCGCCCATCGTCACCTGGATCCCGTCTTTGTGCGTCTTCCGGACGTTGATGTTCGGCGGCTCCGTGTCGATCCGGATGTTGGTGTCGTACAGCTCCTCGGCGAGCCGGTCGTACTGCTCGATCTCGAACACCGAGAGCACGAACACGACGAGGTCGGCGGTTCGTACCACCGAGAGCACCTCCTTTCCGCCGCCACGTCCGCCGGCGGCACCCTCGATCAGCCCCGGCACGTCGAGCATCTGGATGTTCGCACCGCGGTACTGTAGCATACCGGGATTGACGTCGAGCGTCGTGAACTCGTAGGAGCCGACCTCGCTGTCGGCGTTGGTGAGCGCGTTGATGAGCGTGGACTTGCCGACGCTCGGGAAGCCGACGAGCGCGACCGTGGCGTCGCCGTGTTTTTCGACCGCATAGCCGTGACCGCCGCCCGCGGAGGACTGGTTCTCCAGCTTCTCCTTTTTCTCCGCGAGCTTCGCCTTGAGCCGTCCGATATGCGCCTCCGTGGACTTGTTGTACGGCGTCTCGGCGATCTCCTCGCGGAGTTCCTCGATCTCTTCCTCCAGTCCCATTACTGTACGCTCGGCCGTTCGGCTCGTTAAAGGTGTTCCTTCGTGACCGGTCCGGAGGCTCCCGGTGACGAGCGCGTTGGTCCGCAGTGTTTCACTGTCGTCCGCCTGCTGCGGGAAGCGTCCGTCAGGACGGGTCGGAACAGGCGGTCGATTCGATCGACTCGGCCACGTCGAACAGCACCGGCTGCGTAACCTCTCCGTACACCGTGTACTGTAATCCGTCACACTCCCAGTGGACCGCGACTCCGGACATCGTGTTCGTCACCGTTGCCTCCCGGTCGCCGACCTGAGCCGTCACTCCCGCCGGCTCCGTCCGCTCCTCGGAGATCGAAACCGCGACGTCGGATTCCGCTCCGCCGGAATCAGCTTCGCGGCCGTCCGAGTCGGTTTCTGAGCCGTTCGTCCCGGTTTCGGAGTCGTTCGCGCCGGCTTCGGAGTCGGGATCGGTGTCGTTCCTCCCGACCGCGCCAGCGTTCCGGTCCTCGGTGTCGTCCGGGCCGGATTCCACGTCGACGGTTTCGGATCTGTACGTGACGCGTACGGTGGTGTTTTCGTTTCGGTTCCTGACGGTCACTTCGTCAACGGCGAGCCCGTCCGGGGCGGATGCCGCCGCCAGCTCGAACGACACCGTTTCGGCCGCCGCATCGATCGAGTCGAACGAGGCCGTCTCTCCGAACTCGTGTTCCGTGACATCGGTGTCGGTGGGTGGTTCGAACGTGAACCGGTCGTCGTCGAACTCGGCGTCGAACCGAACCGATTCGAGCGTACGGGCGAACGTCGTTCGTTCGCCGTCGGCGTCGGCGAGATGCACCCGTTCCGCCAGCGGATACGCGCGTTCGACGTCCACGTACAGCGAGTGTCCCTCGAACACGTACTCGTCGTCGACGGCGGAGCCGACGGGGAACGCGTACTCCGTCTCACCGAGTACCACGTGTATTCCGTCCGGCTCGCTGGTCGGCAGCGTAAACCGAACGTGGTGTGCGTCGCGGCCGGCGATCGTCTCCCGACCGGCGTACTCGAGCTCGAACGAGCCGGTCATCTGCCCGTAGTGGGTGTACTCTGCCTGTGGAAACGTCACGTTCCCCTCGTCGAGATCGTACTTCGTCGCCTCCTCGTCACGTGGGTCGTACGTGTACAGAGTCTCGCCGTCGCTCACGACGAGCCGACCGTCCGGCGACCGGTCGTCGGTCGACTCGTGGATCAGGTATCTGTGGTGGTCCGTCCCGTCGCGGTCCCACATCTCGCTTCGACGCTCGTGCTGCTCGCCGTCGGCGACGTACTCCAGAGTGAACGTTCCGTGCACGTCTCCGTGCTCGTTCGCCTCGTCGACCATGCGCTCGACGATCTCGTCGGGTTCCGGTTCCGCGGCGTTGCCGGTGGGTACCTCTGCTCCGCCGATCACCGCCCCGCCGACGACCGCGGCTATCACACCGACAGCGAGCAGGACGGCGATACGTCCCGGAAGGAGGGCCTCACGCGAGGACATTCGCTTTCGCACGTGATGTTTCGACAAACAAATAAGTACCGTGATGATTGGTGACATAGTTCACTGACGACCCCCTGCCCGATGCGGCTGGCGGAGACGGCAGAGTGGTCGCCACCGTCGTCCGTCACGAGTAGTTAGCTCGCCAATATTTCGACACGGTTATATTACGCAGGTCCGACCGACGAAACGTCGAATGCCCGATCCGTCGAGTCTCCGTGATAGCACACAGATCGTTCTCCCCCGTCACGCGCTCGACGGGCTCCGTGAGGAACTTCACGAACGGGTCACCGTGACCGTCGTCGAGTCGGACGAGCAGTGCCGGATCATCGGTAGTCCCGTGGAGATCAAAGCCGCGAGCGAGTTCCTCACGAGGCGTGGCGTCACCCTCGCCTGAGATCAGCATCTTTCGAGGCGGATCCTCCGGTCTCAAGTCGCGCGGGACGTTCGGTCCCGCTGACCATCCGAACGGCCTGCGGGCCGTGCGAGCGGGCAAATCCCGCGCGCAGAAGCTGACATGATGGGAACTGGACAGTTCTCGACGAGTGAGTGTTCGCACTCCGAGCACGTCCGCCCGAACGGATTTCGATTAACTCGCGCAGAACGGTCCGGTCGGGAATGGAAAACTCGAAAGCAGCTCGCACCGTGCGAGTTACCGTGAGCTACGAGCTTCGGGACCACACGGCCGACATCGCCGTCGAGGCCACGGCCCCCACGCTGTCGGCGCTGTTCGAGGCGCTCGCGGAGGGGTTCACCGCGGCGAGCTGCGACGCCGTTCCGGCGGATGGCGACCGATTCGATCTGCGCGTGACCGCCGAGAGTCGGGAGGCGTTGCTGTTCGACTACCTCGACCAGCTGGTGTACGAACGGGACGTTCGCGAGGTACTCCCGGTCGACCACGAGTGCGTTGTCGAGACCGGAGCCGTCGACCCGGACGCGTGGACCGTGCGAGCCAGTGCTCGCGGCGTGCCTCTCGGCCGTGTCGCCGCGCGGGAGATCAAGGCGGTGACGTACTCCGAGATGACGCTCGAGGAGCGCGAGGACGACTGGTACGGCTACGTCGTGTTCGACGTGTAAACTACCTCACTCTACTCTCTCGGCGCATACGCGCCTCGGTCCTTGAGGGTCGGGCTTGCCGAGTCACTCGATCCGTTCGCGTGCGGCGGCGACGAGCAACGGCAGCATCACCGTGGCGTCGCCGTAGACGGAGGCGTTGCGGGCGTCCGTTTCCAGTTTCCCCCACGAGCGGGCCTCCTCGAGCGTCGCGCCCGAGAGCCCCCCGGTCGCCTCCGGATCCATCGTGAGCTGGACGGCGTAATCGTACGCGCGCGGCGTGACGAGCATCGTCTGCAGCGTGAAGTTCTTCGGGACGCCGCCACCGACGAGCAGACACCCCGCCTCGTCCGCCTCGAACGCCAGATCGGTCAGCCCGTTCATATCCGCGAGGGCGTCGAGCGTGAACGAGGCGGTCTGACCGTACATCCACGCCTGCAGCCCCAACACGGAGTCTTGTACCGCCGGACAGTAGATCGGCACGTCCGACTCGTACGCCGCGGCGGCGACCCCTGGGTCCTCCGGAACTCCCTCACGCTCGTTGATCTCGACGTTCGCACGGCCCAGCTCCGCACACAGCTCCGCGATGGAGACGGCGTCGCCGTCCGACGACGCCTCCAGCGCCGGGAACACCTCTTCGCGGAGGTGGCCCTCGAACTCCGCGAAATGCTCCTGTGGAAGGTACACGTTGTAAATGCGGTCGACACCCTCCTCCCGTAGCGTCTCGTCGTGGTCCCGGGGACTCTTCTCGGGGTCATGGGTGCGACCGTGGTGGTGTTTTCCGCCGATCGCCTCGATCGTGTCGTGGGTGAGATTCGCACCGGTCGTCACCAGCGCGTCCACGTAGCCGTCGCGGATCAGTTCGGAGACGACCCGGCGCATTCCGGCCGGGACCATCGCGCCCGCGAGCGAAAGGAACACCGTGCAGTCCTCCGACCCCAGCATCTCCGCGAGCACGTCGCCGGCCTGGTGGACCGACGCCGCACCGATGCCGGCGTGTCCGTACGTCTCGACGAGCTCGCCGACGGTCATCCCCGGGTCGGCACGGGCGTGTCCAACCGGGTCCTCCGCGAACTCCTCGCGGGGCGGCCGATGGCCGTGGTCGTCCTCGCCACCCGATGTTTCGTGGTCGTCATCGTCGCTCATGGACGCTACTGCGACGGCCGGGCGTTTGAAAAACGCGATCCGTCCGTCGTCGCGCGTCGGTCGATCCGTAGCACGGACGACGCGGAGCCGGCGATGTCAGCCGGTCGTGCTCACTCGCCGCCAAGCTTCGTCTCGCCGACGGAGTCGTGTCCGTCGATGCGCTCCGTGCCGCCCATGTACGGCCGGAGCGGCTCGGGAACGGTGACCGTCCCGTCGTCGTTCTGGTAGTACTCCATGATCGCAACGACGATCCGCGGGATCGCGAGCCCGGAGCCGTTGAGCGTGTGGAGATGCTCGGCCGACTCGTGGTGCTCCTCGCGGTAGCGGATCCCCGCGCGCCGCGCCTGGAAGTCCTCGAAGTTCGAGACGGAGGAGACTTCGAGCCAGCGACCCCCCTGCTCGGGGCCGTCCGTCATGTCGTCGGCGGGAGCCCACACCTCCAGATCGTACTTCTTCGACTGCGTGAACCCGAGGTCGCCGGTACACATCTCCAGCACCCGGTAGGGAAGCTCCAGCCGGCGTAACACCTCCTCGGCCTCGTCGACGAGTCCCTCGAAGCGCTCGTAGCTGTGCTCTGGCTTCACGAAGTTCACCATCTCCACCTTGTTGAACTGGTGGACGCGGACGATCCCGCGGGTCTCGGTGCCGTGCTCGCCCGCCTCCTGTCGGAAGTTCGGCGAGTACGCCTGATACTTCAGGGGGAGGTCCTCGTCGAGCAGGATCTCGTCGCGGTGGAGGTTCGTGACGGGTACCTCCGCGGTGGGTAGCAGCCAGAGGTCGTCGTCGTCGTACGGCTCCTCGTTCGACCCCTCCACGCGATAGGCGTCCTCCGTGAACTTCGGGAGCTGCCCGGTGCCGCGCATCGATGCGGAGTTGACCGGCAGCGGCGGGAACACGTCGTGGTACCCCTGTTCGCGATGCACGTCGAGCATGAACTGGACGAGCGCGTACTCCAGGCGCGCGCCGTCGCCCTTCGCGAAGTAGAACCCGCCGCCGGACACTTTCGCGCCGCGCTCGAAGTCGAGGATCTCGAGATCCTCGCCCAGGTCGTAGTGCGGGACGACCTCGTCCGGGAGTTCACGGAGATCGTCGAACCCCTCACGGCGGCGCTCGACGTTCTCGGTTTCGTCCGCGCCGATCGGAACCGACTCGTGGGGGATGCCGGGAAGCTCCAACAGCGACGTCTCCAGTTCGGCCTCCAGCTCGTCGGCGCGCTCCTCGACCTCCTGTAGCTCCGCTTTGATCGCCTGGGAGCGTTCGATCGCTTCCTCGGCTTCCGCGTCCTCGCCCGCGGCTTTCAGCTCGCCGATCCGCGAGGAGATCTCGTTGCGCTCGTGTCGGAGGTCGTCGCCCCGCTGTTTGAGTTCGCGCCACTCCTCGTCGACGTCGAGTATCCGGTCGAGATCCGCGTCGACACCCTTGTTCGCGAGCGCCTCGCGGACGGTATCGGGGTTCTCCCGGACGAACTGTCGGGACAGCATTACCCCGGGTTTCCGGCGGACGACTCAAAACCGTATCGGAGCGACGATGACGTTTCCCACGACACCCGCCTCGAACCGGTACGATTTATCCCCTCGCCGCCGACGGCCACACCATGCTCATCACCGGCGCGGAGCTGGCGGACGGACGCGTTCGTGACGTACGGGTGCGTGAAGGGCGGATCGTCGCGGTCGATCGGGGTCTCGATCCCGTCGCCGGCGAACGCGCGGTCGACGCCCGCGGTCGACACCTCCTGCCGGGAGCGATCGACGTGCACGTCCACTTCAGGGAGCCGGGCGGAAGCCACAAGGAGACGTGGGGTACGGGGTCACGCAGCGCTGCCGCCGGCGGCGTGACGACCGTCGTCGACCAGCCGAACACCTCGCCGCCAACCGTCGACGGCGCGGCGTTCGACACCAAGGCGTCGATGGCGTCGACGGCGTCGTACGTCGATTTCGGGATCAACGGCGGCGTCACCGCCGGCTGGGACCCCGATAGCCTCTTCGACCGCCCGCTGTTCGCGCTCGGTGAGGTGTTCCTCGCCGACTCGACGGGCGAGATGGGGATCGAGATGGGCCTGTTCGAGGAGGCACTCGCCGAGGCCGCCGCTCGCGACGTCCCCGTCACCGTCCACGCGGAAGACGCCACGCTGTTCGACGAGTCCGCGCTCGACGCTGATCTGGGCGGCGTAGGGACCGCCGCGAACGCCGACCCGTGGTCCGCGTATCGGACCGCCGCGGCCGAGGCTGCCGCGATCGAGCGCGCGGTCGACGCCGGCGCGGACGGCGACGCGCAGGTGCACATCGCACACACCTCGACACCGGAGGGGATCGACGTCGTCGCCGACTCGGAGGCGACCTGCGAGGTCACACCGCATCACCTGTTCCTTTCGCGAGAAAACGCGCGTCGACTCGGCACATTCGGCCGGATGAACCCGCCGCTTCGGTCCGAGGAGCGCCGGGCAGCCGTCTTCGAGCGGCTTCGCGACGGCGACGTCGACGTGGTCGCAACCGACCACGCGCCCCACACCGTTTCGGAGAAGCGCCAGGCGCTCGCGGACGCCCCGAGCGGCGTCCCCGGCGTCGAGACGCTGTATCCGCTTCTCCTCGAGGCCGTGCGGACCGGCGAACTCTCGCTGGAGCGGGTTCGCGACGTCGTCGCCGCGAACCCGGCGTCGATATTCGGACTGGACCGCAAGGGACGGATCGAGGAGGGCCGGGACGCCGATCTCGTGCTCGTCGACCTGACGAATCCGCGCGAGATCGAGGCCGGGGCGCTCCACAGCCGCTGTGGCTGGACCCCGTTCGAAGGCTCACAGGGCGTGTTCCCCGAGCTCACCGTTGTCCGCGGCGAGGTCGTGTACGAACGAGATCCGGTGACTGGTGCGGAGGAGTTCGGTGAAGCGGTCGGGCGCAACGTTCGGTGAGGCGGTCGGGCACGACGTTCGGTGAGGCGGTCGGGCACGACGTTCGGTGAGGCGGTCGGACGCAACGTTTCGAAACACGGAGCCGCCGCTGGTTTCGCTCTGTTCACGGAGCTACATCCCCGATTTCGCGCGATACGCAGCGTAGCGTGCGCGAACGCCTGTGCAGTTTCGTCTCCACCACTCCCGACACTATTTAATACCGGCGTCCAGTATCTCGGATCGTAATGTCGGAAGTCTGCTCGACGTGCGGGCTGCCCCAGGAACTCTGCGTCTGCGAGGACGTCGCCAAGGAGTCCCAGCAGATCAGCATCCGCATCGACGAGCGCAGATACGGTAAGGAGGTAACGGTCATCGAAGGATTCGACCCGAAGGACGTGGACATGGATTCGCTGTCCTCGGACCTGAAATCGAAGTTCGCCTGCGGCGGCACCGTCGAGGACGACGCCATCGAGCTGCAGGGGAACCATTCGGGTCGCGTGGAGGATTTCCTCCGCGATAAGGGCTTCAACGTCGCGTGACCGTCACCTAACCACCCGCACTCGAGCGTTTCTCCGCAGCGAGTCTCCGTCGCCAGCCACCGCCGTAGAGGGTGTCATAGACACTTCATACACCGACACGAGAACCGCTCAGTGCATCCATCGCGGCGATCGGTACCGGGCGTATATTG